>Ga0194133_10003918_pt1 | contig 20557 bp, 18 predicted proteins | sample TA2KigOf40mmetaG_FD_155448 | JGI IMG/M metagenome (GOLD analysis project Ga0194133, IMG submission 155448) | Freshwater microbial communities from Lake Tanganyika, Tanzania - TA2015055 Kigoma Offshore 40m | ecosystem: Environmental > Aquatic > Freshwater > Lake | place: Tanzania: Lake...
ATCGCGCCGCCGGCGCCGGAATGGGGCGCGATGCTGAATGAGGGCCGCACGAGCATGGATGAGGCGCCCTGGCTGGTCCTCGCGCCCGGCTGCGCGATCCTCATTGTCGTGCTCGCGCTGAACTATTTCGGCGATGTGCTGCGCGACGGCGCGGAAGGCCGGCCAACGCATGGGCCACGCCACTGGCTGCGCTGGCCCGCCATCCTGCGCTGGGATCGCGGGCGGCAGGCCGAGCGGACGGCGCGTTGGGATCGCATGGAGCAACGGGTCCGCGCCGCGCCGCTGCTGGAGCTCGACACGGTCAGCGTGCGTGTTGCCGATGCGCGCTCCCCCTATGATGGTCGCGTGATCCTTGATCAGGTGAGCCTCGCCATCCGGCCAGGCGAATGTCTCGGCCTGATCGGGGAGAGCGGTTCGGGCAAGAGCACGATGGCGATGCTCGCCTTGGGCCTGATGCGCCCGCCCCTGACGTTTGGCGGCGGCCGGGTCCTGGTGTGCGGCGAGGACACGGCCGCATGGGACTGGGATGACTGGCAGGCGCTGCGCGGCCGCTTCGTCTCCCTGGTCAACCAGGACCCGCTTAGTGCGCTCAACCCCGTCCTGCCCATCGGCGAGCAGATCCGCGAGGTGATGCGGATCCATCGGGCCATTCCGGCCGCGGCGCAGGAGGAAAGGCTACGCGAGGTACTCGCCGACGTCGATCTGCCCGCCCGCGTGATTGCGCAGTATCCGCATGAGCTGAGCGGCGGCATGCGGCAGCGCGTGGTCATCGCCATGGCCGTGGCGAACCGCCCCGCGCTGCTCATCGCGGATGAGCCGACGACGGCACTGGATGTCACGACCCAGGCACGCGTCCTCGATCTGCTGCTCCGACTGCAACAGCGCTACGGGCTCGGGCTGCTGTTCATCTCGCATGATCTGCGCGTGGTGGCGCGAGTGGCGGACCGAGTGGTGGTGCTGCGCGAAGGGCAGGTCGTGGAGGCGGGCCAAACGCAGGCCACCTTTGGCGCGCCCCAGGCCGCCTATACCCGCGTCTTGATGGCAGCGGTCCCGGGACGGCGCCGGATCGCGAAAGCGGGGGGATGATAGCGATGCTGTCAGTCGCGGGCGTCTCGAAGCGCTTCGGCAGTCGGTTGGTGCTGAACGATGTCTCGCTGGAGGTCGGGCCAGGCGAGATCGTCGGTGTGCTCGGCATTTCGGGCTCAGGCAAGAGCACGCTGGCGAACTGCATCCTTGGCCTGAACCGCCCAGATGGCGGCACGATCAGCTGGCACGGCCGTTCCCTGGCGGAGCGTTCCGACCGCCAGGCGGCGCGGCGGGAGATCCAGCCCGTGTTCCAGGATCCGCGAGCGAGCCTCAACCCGCGCTGGACGGTGCGACGGAGTCTCTGCGAACCGCTGGACAATTGGTTCCCCGGAATCCGCGGCGGCGAGCGGGAGGGGAGGCTTCGCGCCCTGCTCGACGCCGTGGCGCTGACGCCCGACCACCTGGACCGCAACCCGCATGAACTGAGCACCGGTCAGTGCCAGCGGGTCTGCTTGGCGCGGGCGCTGGCGCCGCAGCCCGCCTTGCTGGTGCTCGATGAGCCGCTATCCGCGCTCGACGTCTCGGTGCAGGCGACACTGCTCGACATGCTGCGCAACCTGCAGGAGCGCGACGGGCTGGCCTATCTGTTCATATCGCATGACATCGCGGTGGTTGCGGAGCTGTGCCAAAAAGTACTGGTCCTTGAGCATGGGTGCGTTGTCGATCAAGGGCCCGTCGCAGCCGTGCTCAGCACGCCGACGCATCCCTACACCAAGTCCTTGCTTCGGGACTCGTTGGCGATGCCCGGCTCGGCGGACTGAAGACGACACAAGCATTCTGGAGAATCGGTCTGGAGACGGCGCCAGTTTGCCCCACGCGAGAGTCTGGCGCTGCAGCCGCCCTCGCCGAGATCCAACGAAGGGCTGGAACGCTGGCGCGCCGATGGATGATGCCAACTTCAATCGGCGGCAGACCATCCGCGTCGGCGCGGCGGTGGCCTACGCGCAGATCGGGATCATCGGCTTTGACGGGCAGATCGAGTTGGAGGCGCTGCGCCTTTACGGCCTGCCAGAGGATGCGCCGGCGATCCTATCCGGCTGTCCCGCTTTGCCTGCTGGAGGCAGGACGCTGATGTTCTCCGCCAGCTGGGATCTGCCGAGCATGGCGCCAGGGACAACGACGAACGCAGATGTGACGGTGCCTGGCGCGCGGCGGGGGGATTTTGCGGATGCGTCGCTGGATACCAGCAGCATCGCCTTTGTGCTGGATTGCCATGTCTGGTCGAATGACAAGGTGCGCGTAACAGCACGGAATGTAAGCCTGTCAACGGTGGATTTGCCTGCGGCGGGGCTGCATGTGCAGGTGGTGAAGCGAAGGGTGGGGTGATGTGCCGCATATCCCGATCGAGGACGCCGCCATCAGTCGGGACAGCCTGCCGCTGGCGTCGCGGGGATTCAGGATGGTGGAAAGGGTGTGAGGGGGCGATCGTATAGCTTTGGCGCTTGATGCATCACCAAAAGGCAGCTTAACCTCAACCATAGATGGGCCAGACACTCCGGTACAAAGGCCGCCAAGCGGTCTCAAATCATTTGACGACGGACAGCCCATAGGCTCGCCATTTTATCTTAAAGTCGGAGCCTCCGAAAACCGCGGGATCGTTCGTGGGTTGGCTTGCACAGATGCGACAACAGCGAATTGTAGGTGCGGGATCCTGGCCACGAATTTCGGTGGGTTGTCAGAAAAGCTTCGGCCAGCGCGCCGTGCGGTTGCGTTCCTGCTCGGCAGTCAATTCATAAGGCCCATCGCGCACGTTGCGGTAGGGCGGTGTCGCCACAGGCGGTGTAGTCCAGCAATCCACCTGCCCAAGGCTGCGGGTGCAAACAGGTTGCACGGGGGGCGGCTCATCTGAGGCACAATAGGTCTGGCCCTTGGCCAGGCGCACATAGGAACAATCCTTGCCCGTCAACAGGGAGACCACATTGTCGCCCACCCCGCGCTGTGTCGTCACCAAAGACACCCCTTCAATTGCCGCTGGCACAGCAAGCAATGGCGCACCGGGCGCGCCAACGCCTTCGCAGCCGGCAAGCATAAGAAAGATCATCAGAAGAGGGGTTGGACCACGCATACGGCAACAAGACTCCAGAAAATTTAATGAATTGCAAATTTTCTCCCAAAATCTTTACCCTTCTCCCGATAACCCCCAAAACTCCCCGTTTGACCGCCGCCTCAGAAGGGCTTAGCCCTGACCCAAATTGATTTACTAAGCCGAGGACTGCCTTGCCTGATATCTTTGACGAGGTTGCGGAAGACCTCCGCGCTGAACGCGCCCACCGCTTATGGAAGCGCTACGGGACCCTTGTCTTTGGCGTTTTGGTGATTGTGCTGGCCGGCATTGGCGCCCATCAGGGTTGGCGCTGGTATGAAGCGCGGGAAGCAGAGAAAGCCGCGAGCGCCTTCATGGCGGCCCATCGTGCAGCCGAATCCGAGGGGGCTGACCTTAAATCCATGGCCCAGCGGTTTGAGGAAGTCTCGCGCGGCGCCCCCACCGGCTATCGTGATCTGGCACGGCTGCGGGCCGCGGCACTCAAGGCCGAAACCGGTGATTTGGCGGAGGCGCTTCGCCTGTATGACGCCATCGCCGCCGACGGCACAGCCGATCCGCTGTATAGAGATTTGGCTTCCCTGCTTTGGGTCATGCGCTCGCTCGACCAGGGGGACCCCGCGATGCTCGCGGCGCGCATTACGCCCCTCACGCTTCCGGCTTCCGCTTGGAATGCCTCGGCGCGTGAAGTAGCAGGCTTGATTGCCCTGCGTGCTGGCAAACGTGATGAGGCGCGTCAGACCTTCCAGGCGCTGGCGGCCGATGTCACGGCGCCGCGTGGCGTTCGGGAGAGGGCACAGCGGCTTGCCATGGGGTTTGAAGGATGATGGGGCGGGATATGTCTCGGCGCGCTTGGCTGTTGGGTACGGCTGGGCTTTTGGGCGGCTGTGAGACGCTGGACAGCATCTTCGGCGAACGCCGGGTGAAAATCACCGGTGAACGGAAACCGGTCCTCAGCTTGCCGGATCGTACCGTGGAAGCGGATGCGGATGCGCGGGGCCTTTCCATCGCTCTGCCCGCGCAGGAGCAACGCAGCCTTTGGCCGCAGCTTGGTGGAGCAGCCAACCACGCTGGTGGCCATATCGCGCTTGGCGCCAATTTGCGGCAGGCCTGGTCCGCGAGTTACGGCACGGGCACATCCTTTCGGCGCCGCGTAGTTGCCGGGCCGGTCGCCAGCGCGGATCGGGTTTTTATGGGTGATGCGGATGGCTTTGTCTCCGCCTTTGATATTGCCTCGGGCGTGCGACGCTGGCGCATGGATACGCGCCCCGAGAATGAGCGTGGCGATGGTGGCGGCGCGGGTGTGATCGTGGAAGGTGACACGGTTTTTGTGGCCACTGGCCTTTCGGAGGTGCTGGCCCTTTCCGCCGCCGATGGCTCAGTGAAATGGCGCGTGCGTGTGCAAGCCCCAATGCGCGGGGCGCCTTCCTTCGCCAATGGCCGCATTTTCATCACGACCCTGGATAGCAGTTTGGTGGCGCTTTCGGCGGAGGATGGGAAGGTGCTGTGGCGCTACCGTGCCCAGGCCATTTTGACCGTGCCGCTCGGCCTGCCGCCGCCTGCCATTGCGGGTGAGACCGTGGTGGCAGGCTTTCCTTCCGGCGAAATCCTGGCATTTCGCGCCAATGATGGCCGCGTGCTCTGGAGCGATAGCCTGGCCGCTGCCGGTGGCACCAGCCTTGCCGATGTCGGTAGTGTGCGTGCCGCGCCAGTGATCTCGGGCAATAACGTCATCGCCATTGGCATGGGCGGGATTGGGCTTTCGATTGATCTCCGCGCTGGTCGGCGCATTTGGGAACGCGAATTTGGTGGAACCGAAATGCCTTGGGCGGCCGGCGATTGGGTATTTGGCGTCACCGATGCCGGGGAAGTGGCGGCGTTACAGCGCGAAACAGGTCAGGCGCGCTGGGCGCTTTCACTCCGCCCGCCTGCGCAGGGGGGCAAGCCACAGGAAATGGTGCAGCTTTCTTCACCGCTTTTGGCCGGAGGGCGCCTTTTTATTGGTACCAGTCGGGCAGAACTTGTCTCAATGGACCCATCGACTGGTGATGTGCTGGGGCGCCAACGCCTGCCTGGCGCACTTTCTCTGCCGATGATGGTTGCGGGCGGGCGGCTGATTGTCGCGACTGATGATGGCAGCCTGCTGGCCTTTGCGGGCGAAGGGTAAGCCGAGCCACTTCATGCAGCCCGTTATTGTCATTCTGGGCCGGCCCAATGTCGGCAAATCCACGCTGTTCAACCGCTTGGCACAGCGGCGCATTGCGCTAGTGCATGACACGCCTGGGGTTACGCGGGACCGCAAGGAGGTGACCGCGCGTATTGCCGGGCGGGATGTGACGCTGGTGGATACGGCCGGGCTTGAAGAAGCGCCGCCGGATACAGTGCCGGGCCGCATGCGCGCGAGTTCCGAGGCTGCTTTGCGCAATGCGTCACTTGCGCTGTTTGTTATGGATGCGCGCGCCGGGATCACTCCCGCTGATCGCGCCTTTGCTGCCTGGCTCCGGCGTGCGCGCGTGCCGGTGCTGGTTGTGGCCAATAAGGCAGAAGGCCGCGCCGGCACCACCGCTGCCATGGAGGCCTTTGAATTGGGTCTGGGCGACCCTGTGCCGGTTAGTTCTGAACATGGCGATGGGTTTGGCAATCTGCATGATGAGATTGCCGCGCGCCTTGGCCCGGCGCCTGAAGACGAGGAAGAGGCCGAGGCGGAACGCCCTTTGCGTCTGGCGATTGTGGGCCGACCCAATGCGGGCAAATCCACATTGTTGAACGCCCTGCTTGGTGAAGACCGTATGATCACCGGCCCCGAACCCGGCCTGACGCGCGATGCGGTGGCCGTGCAATGGCGCCATGCCACGGGTGGTGAGGTGCGGCTGGTGGATACAGCCGGCATGCGCAAGAAGGCGCGTGTGCAGGAAACGCTTGAGCAAATGTCGGTCGCTTCCACCCTGGCCGCGCTTAAGGAAGCGGAAGTGGTGGTATTGGTGCTGGATGCGCTGCTTGGCATGGATGAACAGGATTTGCGCATTGCGCGGTTGGCGGAACGTGAAGGCCGCGCCTTGGTGATTGCGCTCAATAAATGGGATGCGGTGGAAGATCGCAATGCTGCGCGCAAGCGCGTGGAAGACGCGCTGATGACATCACTCGCGCAATCCAAGGGTGTGACCATGGTGCCGCTTTCCGCAGCGACCGGGCGAGGCGTGGATAAGCTGATGCCCGCGGTGCGCGCGGCCTATGCGCTGTGGAATCGCAGGATCCCAACTGGGGAGGTCAATCGCTGGTTTGAAGCGGCACTGGCGCGGCATCAGCCGCCGCTCGTGGATGGCAAGCGTGTCAAACTCCGCTACGCGACCATGCCCAAGGCGCGCCCGCCGACCATGGTGATTTTCGGCACGCGCGCCGATGTGCTGCCGGAGGATTATCGGCGCTATCTGGTTAATTCCTTCCGTGATCATTTCACCATGCCTGGCGTGCCGATCCGGCTGCAATTGCGATCCCCGCGCAACCCCTATGCCGAGGATGAGGGCTGATCTTTCGTTCGCGGCGAAACGCGCCTAGGATTCACCTGCTTGACGAGGTGATGTTGCGCGCATGATTGCCGATACGGCCAAGAAGCTTCTGTACCTGGCCCTTGGGGCCATGTTTGTGCAGCAGACCTTTGCTTCCATTGGTCGCACCCTGCCGCTGGTCATCGCACCCGCCATCATTGAGGATTTGCACATAGACCCTGCCTTGGTCGGTGTTTATGTCGGCGCGGCGGCGCTCGCTTCATTGGTGTTCCAGCTTGGTTGCGGCAGCTTCATCATCCGCTACGGCGCACTGCGGATGAGCCAGGTGGCGCTGGTGTTTCTCGCTGCCGGCATGGCCTTGGCGGCGGCGGGGCCGCTGGTGTTCTTTCTGATATCGGCGATCATTGGCGGGGGAGGGGCCGCGACCTCTACCCCCGCGAGTTCGCATCTTCTTGGGCGCTATTCTCCGCCAAAGCAGGCGCCTTTAGTGTTTTCTATCAAGCAAACGGCAGTGCCGGCAGGGCTTTTGCTGGCGGGGCTGCTTGGTCCCCTTATGACCTTGTATTGGGGTTGGAGCGGCGCGCTATTGGTGACGGCAGGCGCCTGCTTTTTGTTCGCCGCGATGCTGGAACCGCTGCGGGGCGAGTTCGACTCGGACCGCGTGCCAAGCCGCAGTTTTCATTTTTCCGATTTTCGTAACACGCTTACATCCGTATTACGCGCCAAGGATTTGCGCGAATTGTCCATGGCCTGCTTTGCCTTCAATGGGCTGCAAACGGCCTTCACCAGCTATTATGTGCTGTATCTGACGGCGCTGAATTACGATTTGGCGGCGGCGGGGTTGATGTTTGCCATTGCCATGGTGATCGCCGTGCCAATGCGTATTTTCTGGGGCTGGCTTGGCAGCGGCCGCGTTTCGCCGCGCCGGGTCATGGCGGGGCTGTCGCTCGGCATGGCGGCGAGTGCCGTATTGATGAGCCTATATGCCGCGGATTGGCACCCGCTACTGATTGCCATCATCGCAACAGGCATGAGCGCCACCGCCATGTCCTGGCATGGCGTTTTGCTGTCTGAGGCAGCGCGGCTTGCGCCGCCCGGCATGCGCGGTGCGGCGACGGGTGGTGTGCTATCCTTCGGCCAGGTGGGCGCCTTCATCCTGCCCGTGATCTATGCGGCGCAGCTTGCTGTGACCAATAGCCATGGCATCGGTTTTATCCTGTGTGGCCTACCGGCGCTGGTGGTCGGGGTTGTGATGTGGCGGGATTCGCGGCGCGTCTCCTGATCAAGCCCCAAAACCGCGCCCGGGAAGGGAAGCCAGCAGCGCTTGCGTATAGGCATGGCGCGGCGCTTCAAACACTTGCGCGATTGGGCCGTGTTCCACCACCTCCCCATCCTTCATCACCGCGACCAGATCACACACCTGCGCTGCCACGCGCAAATCATGCGTGATGAAGACAATGGAAAGCCCAAGTCTTGCGCGCAAATCCGCGAGCAGCTTCAAAACCTGCGCCTGCACTGAGACATCAAGCGCGGAGACAGGTTCATCTGCGACGAGCACTTCCGGTTCCATTGCCAGCGCACGCGCAAGCCCAATGCGTTGGCGCTGCCCGCCGGAGAATTCATGCGGGAAGCGCTCGGTCGCCGACGGATCAAGCCCGACCAGCGCGAATAATTCGCGCGCATTCGCCATGGCAGCATCGCGCGCCATGCCATGGATCATCGGGCCTTGCGCCACTAATTCCCCCGCGCGGCGGCGTGGATTGAGCGAGGCATAGGGGTCCTGAAACACCATCTGGATGCGTCGTGCGGCCTGGCGCGCCTCACGCTTTGGCAAATGCAGCAGATCAACCCCATCCAGCCGAATGCTACCGCCATCGGCGCGCACCAGCCGCGTGATGCAACGCGCGAGGGTGGATTTGCCGGAACCTGACTCGCCCACCACACCAAGCGTGCCGCCCTTGGGGAGAGAGAGCGTAACATCCCGCACCGCATGGGTTTCACGCCGCCGCCGCGCGAATAGACCGCCGCTGCGATAGGTTTTTTGTACGCCTTCCAGCACCAGAATGGACTCGCTGGAAATTGGCCGCGCGGCGGGCGCTCTCAGCGGTGGCACGGCGGCGATCAGCGCCTTGGTGTAGTCATGCTGGGGGGCATGCAGCACATCACGCGCCGGCCCCTGTTCCACCAGAAGCCCATGATGCATCACGGCCACGCGATCTGCGATTTCCGCTACCACGCCGAAATCATGCGTGATGAACAGCACCGCCGTGCCCTTGCGGCGCTGCAAATCGCGGATCAGCGCCAGGATTTGCGCCTGGGTGGTGACATCCAAGGCCGTGGTTGGTTCATCGGCAATCAGCACCACAGGATCAAGCGCCAAGGCCATGGCAATCATGGCGCGCTGGCGCTGCCCGCCGGAAAGTTCATGCGGGAAGGCGCGCGCGGCTTCGGCGGGGTGCGGGATGCGGACTTCTTCCAGCAAGGCCAGAACGCGGGCTTCGATTTCAGTCTTATTCAGGTTGGTGTGGATACGAAACATCTCGGCGATCTGATCGCCAATGCTGCGCAAGGGATTGAGCGCGGTCATGGGTTCCTGGAACACCATGGCAATGCGGGCGCCGCGTAGTGCGCGCATGGTCGCCTCATCCGCGCTGGCAAGGTCCTTGCCTTCGAACAGGATGCTGCCGCCCGTGATGCGCACATTGCCGGGCAGCAGGCGCATGATGGCACTCGCCATCATGGATTTGCCGGAGCCGCTTTCACCGACCACGCAGAGGATCTCGCCTGACTTCAATTCCAACGAGACCTCACGCAAAGCCTCTGGCCGATCCGCCCCGCGCGGCAGCGCGACGGTTAGGTCTTTCAGGGTAAGTACCGCGCTCATCGGCCTTTCAGCCTTGGGTTCAAAGCGTCGTTCAAACCCTGCCCAACCAACGAAACCGCCAGCACCGTCAGCAATATTGCAATGCCCGGAATGGCCGAGACATACCATTGCACACGCAGCACATCGCGCCCAAGCCCGATCAGATTGCCCCAGGATGCGACATTGGGATCAGACAGCCGCAAAAACGCCAAGGCGCTTTCCAGCAATATCGCCACCGCCATGACAACGCTGGCATAGACAATGACGGGTGGCAGCGCATTGGGCAGGATTTCGCGGAAAATGATTTGCCCATCCCCCATGCCAAGCCCGCGACAGGCCTGGACGAATTCGCGGTTGCGCAGCGTCAGGAATTCCGCGCGCGTCAGCCGCGCGGTGGCTGGCCAGGACACCACGCCAATCGCCACCACAACGGTGGTGAGTTCCGACCCAAAGATCGAAACCAGCACCAGCAACAACAGGAAATTGGGCAGCGTCTGAAACGCCTCAGTCAGGCGCATCAGCACATCATCCACGATCCCACCGTAATAACCCGCGAGCGCGCCGATCACGATGCCAATGACAACCGCGATGGAGGTCGCCACGAGGCCAATCAGCAAGGAAACCCGCGCGCCATGAAAGATTTGCGCCGCGATATCCCGCCCGGAATTATCCGTGCCCAGCAGAAACCGCGGATTGGCACCTGGCCATTGCAGGGGACGGCCCGCAAGCGCCAGCGGGTCGCGCGGAAAGAACCAATCCGCCGTCAGCGCCATGATGATGATCGCAATCAGCAGCAACAGCCCAATGCCGGCTGCAGGGTTGCGCATATAGGCCAGTGCAAAACGCTTGAGGGCCGCCATCAGGGTGCGCCCCCGGTTCCGATGCGCGGATCAAGCCGCGCATAGAGCAAATCCACAAGGAAATTCACGAAAATCACCAGCAGGGCAGAGATGAAGACAATACCCAGCAAGGTATTCAAATCCCGCTGCACCACGGCTTCATAAGCCAATCGCCCGAGCCCCGGCAGGGAGAACACGCTTTCCACGACAACAGACCCGCCCAGCATGGTGCCGGCTTGCAGGCCGATCAGTGTGACCATGGGCAGCATGGCGTTGCGCAGCACATGGCGCAGCATGACGCGGGTTTCATCCAAGCCCTTGGCCCGCGCCGTCCGCACAAAATCCAGCGTCAGCACCTCCAGCATCGAAGCGCGCATGATGCGGAGATAAATCGCCAGAAAGATCAACCCGAGGGTAAGCGTGGGCAGCACCAGATGCGCGGCAATGTCACGCAGGCGTGCAAAGCCAGTCAGGCCCGATGCCACATCCTCAAACCCGCCGGCGGGTAGCCATTGTAGATGGACGGAGAAAAACACAATCGCCATCAGCCCGAACCAGAAGGAAGGGGTGGCGTAGAAAATCAGCCCAAGGGTGGAAATCACTGTATCGGGCCAGCCATTCACGCGCTTCGCAGCAATCACGCCCAGCACGAGACCCACGAAAAACGCGAAGGACAGTGCTGCGGTCATCAGCGCAAGGGTGGCGGGCAGGCGTTCGAAAATCACGGTTGAGACTGGCTTGCCGTAAATGGCGGAGAAGCCAAGATCGAAGCGGATCAGCCGCCAAAGGTAGTTGCCAAGCTGCGCCGGGATGGAAAGGTCAAGCCCGTAGAAGCGGCGCAGATCCTCTGCCAGCTTGGCATCGCCGCCACCGCCCATTTGAGCAATCAGCGCATCCACCGTGTCGCCCGGCGCCAATTGCAGCAGCAGAAACATGCCCGCCAGGATGATCAGCAGCGTCGGCAAGGACGCTGCCAATCTCCGGGCAGCGAGGCTTATTACCCGCATCAGAAATCAGGCGCTGATCAGGAAGCGAGCCAGAGATCGTGCCAGGATGAAGACGCCCAGCGCGGCGTATTGGAATGATTGCGCAGGCGCCGATTGATGACTGAGACAAAAATCTGCTCAATCGGCATCCAAAGCGGCAATTCCGTATTCGCCCGGCGGACGAAATCGGCATAAAGCGCCTTGCGCCGCGCGGGATCCAATTCGGTCGCGGCGGCGTCAATCAGCCGATCGGTTTCCGCATCGGTCCAGCCCCATTGATTGGTCCAAGGCGCGCCCTTGTTCTGACCCGAACGATACCAAACCGTGGTCGAAACCGCGGGGTCGTTGCGATACTGGTGCCAGCCCGTTGCCAGATCGAAATTCCAATCATTATAGACGGTGCGCAGGAACCCCGCCGCATCCAGACGCACAATTTCAACGCGAATACCGACCTCATTCAGTGATTGCTGAATGAAGGTGGACCAAAGCGCGATATCCTCACCCCAGGGCGCGGGATTGAGCCGCAGATTGAAACGCACACCGCCCGCGCCACGCCGATGGCCGGCCTCATCCAGTAGCCGGTTCGCCTGGGGGCGGTTGAAGGGGTATTGCGGCATATTCGCGGGGTAGAAATCGGGCGAGGTTGTCGGTATCGGCCCCGTGCCGACCTTGGCAAATGGGCCAAGGAAGTTTTCAATAAAGAAGGGGATATCCAGCGCATGCGCAATGGCGCGGCGCACACGGATATCGGCCAGGATCGGGTTGCGGAAATTGAATTCAAGCGTATTCGTCCGCGCATTGCCTTCATTGCCGCGTGTGGTGACTTCAAAGCGCGGGTCGCGGCCAAGCCGCGTGAAATCGGCGATGGAAAGTGCGGAGAAAGCGCTGAACAGCAATTGCCCGGATTCCATCTGCGCCGCCGCCGCCGAGCGGTCCGACACCACGCGCCAGACCACGCGATCCAGATAGGGCATATTGTTGCGCCAGTAATTCGGGTTGCGGTCCGCGATGATGAATTGCCCGCGTTCATATTGCACAAAGCGGAAGGGCCCTGTGCCCATGGGCGCCGTATTCGCCGGGTTCTGCCGGATATCCGTCCCTTCATAGACATGCTTCGCGGAGATATAGCCAAGATCAGGCAGCGCGCGTAGCAGCAGGTTCAGCGGCATGGGCCGGCTATAGCGGAAGATTGCGGTATGCGCGTCTGGCGTGTCCACCGCATCCAGGAACAATTGCAGTGTCGTGCCGTAATTCAGGATCTTCTTCCACATCTCCATGGCGGTGAATTGCACATCGGCCGAAGTGAAGGGCCGACCATCATGCCAGGTGACACCCTGGCGCAGCTTGAAGGTGATGGTCTTGCCATCCGGCGCGGCTTCCCAGGATTCGGCAAGGCAGGGTGCTGGATTGCCGGCCGCGTCCAGATCCACCAGCGGTTCCTGGATTTTGCCGCCCACGATATAGACGCCGGTGGAAGCCTGTAGGCTTGGGTTCAGGATGCGCTGTTCCGTCGGGAAATGCACCGTCATGATGCCACCACGGCGCGGCTGTTCCTGCGCGAAGGCGGCTTCCGGTGCCACGACATTGGCGGCCAAAGCCGCAGAGGTCAGCAGCAAGGCTCGGCGGTTCATGTCCATTGCAGTCACCTTTTCTTCCAGTGTTCCGAAACAGGATTGCGGCTTGCGGGCGGGCGCGTCAATCGCTGGTGGAGTGACGCGGTTTTTACCTCCCGATCAGCGCCCCCGCAGAAGAATTCATCCCCATGGCCTGGCGCGCAAAGAAATCCTTGAGCCGCGGCATGCGGTCGACTGCGGCAATGCCAAAGCGTCGCGCTATGCGGATGGGCGCGATGTCATTGGCAAAGAGCCGTTCCAGCACATGGGTCGCGCCCAACATCAGCAGGGCATCGGGCCGGCGCTTCGCCTGGTAGCGCGCGAGCAGCGCGGCACTGCCAGGATCATCGTCGCGTTCAATCGCTTCAATGACCATGGAAGCCAGCGCATCAACATCGCGAAAGCCAAGATTGAGCCCCTGGCCGGCGATCGGGTGGATGCCATGCGCCGCATCGCCCACCAGCGCCATGCGCGTATCCACATAGCGCGCGGCATGCATGGCCGAAAGCGGATAGGACCAGCGCCTTCCAATTGGCTTCACGGAGCCCAAATGTCCGCCCAGCCGCCGTGCAATCTCCCGCCCATAAGCCGTATCATCCATGGCAAGGCAGCGTTCAGCAATCGCGGTCTTGTCCGTCCAGACAATGGCGCTGACATGGGGGTGCTCAGGCAGCGGCGGCATGGGCAATTGCGCGAAGGGGCCATGGGGCAGGAATTGCTCCAAGGCCATGTGCCGATGCGGCTTTTCATGCGCGATGGAGCCCACAATGCCCATGCAATGATAATCCAGCCGCGAAACCCGGATGCCGGCGGAAGCGCGCAGTGGGCTTTGGCGACCCTCGGCCCCCACCACCAGCCGGGCGCGGAAACTGGCGCCAGAGGAAAGCGTGATGGTTGCGCCATCGGCATCCCGCGCGACCTCAGCCTTTGCGGGGGCATGCACCGTCAGATTGGCCAATTGCGGCAAATGGGCATTGAGCGCGATGCGGAGCGACCGCGCTTCCACCATCCAACCGAAGGGGTCTTCGCCAAGCGCGGCATGATCGAAATGGAGCGAAAGCGGGGAGGGGGCTTCGCCGGGCCTGCCATCGGCCACGCGAATGCCAAGGATGGGGCAGGGTTCTACCGGCAGCCTTTCCCAAACGCCGCTGGCTTCCAGCAAGCGTTTTGAGGTTAAGGCAATGGCATAGGCGCGGCCATCAAAGGCTGCCATTTCCATCGGTGGCAGCGGGGCGGCATCAATCACCGCCGTCCTGACCCCCGCAGCGGCCAGCCGGGCCGCCAAGGTGGCGCCCACCGGCCCTGCGCCAACCACGCAAACATCAACATCCTGGGAAGCTTTCATGCTGCCAGTTTACCGGGCTGGGTGAGGGCCACCAAGCCTGAAAAAGCGTATCGTAAAAATGACCAAAAAATATGCAATTGAAAAAAAAATATGCCGAATGGTTCTGGATATCGCCCAAAACGGAGGCTTTTCTGTGCTCTTTGGCTGGCACGGTTTTTGGAAAGTCAATTTCACAGCGGGGGTCGGTTCCCGCCCAGAGAGAGGAACGGAAAGCGCGATGAAACTGGTTATGGCTGTCATCAAACCCTTCAAGCTCGACGAAGTGCGAGAGGCGCTGACCCCGCTTGGCGTACAGGGGCTGACGGTGACCGAGGTTAAGGGGTTTGGCCGTCAGAAGGGTCAGACCGAGATTTACCGCGGAGCAGAATACCATGTGAGCTTTCTGCCCAAGGTGAAGATTGAAGTCGCTGTTTCGGCAGAAATGGTGGATGCCGTGGTGGAAGCCATCGCGACCACAGCCCGAACCGGCAAGATTGGTGACGGCAAAATCTTCATCATGGATGTGGAACGCGCATTGCGCATCCGCACCGGCGAAACGGATGAATCCGCGCTGTGATCCCGCATTCCAAAACATTGCAAAAGAAGGGACAACCCATGAGGCTCCTTGCTCGCTGCGGTTCCGCCGCTGCTTTCCTTGCCATGGCCGCAGCGCCGGCTTTTGCCGCTGATGAAGCAAAGGTGGACACGGGTGATGCCGCCTGGATGCTGGTGAGCACTGCTTTGGTGCTGATGATGACAGTGCCTGGCGTGGCGCTGTTTTATGCCGGCATGGTACGCAAGAAGAATGTCTTGGCCACCATGATGCAGTCCTTTTCCATCTGCGCGCTGGTGACGGTGCTTTGGATGGTGGCTGGCTACAGCTTGGCCTTTGGTGAGGGCAATGCCTGGATCGGCGATTTCTCTCGCTTTTTCCTTGGTGGTCTGGCGGAGAATTGGGACAAGCCATTTACCCTTGGGTCAGGCGATGCAGCGGTTGCTACGACCATTCCCGAAACAATCTTCCTCACCTTCCAGATGACATTCGCTATCATCACAGCGGCGCTGATCACGGGTGCGGTTGCTGACCGCATGAAGTTTTCCGCGCTACTGGTCTTTGTTGGGCTTTGGACGTTGCTTGTCTATTCACCGATCGCGCATTGGGTCTGGCATCCGAATGGCTGGATTTTTGAACTTGGCGCGCTGGATTTCGCGGGCGGCACGGTGGTGCACATCAATGCAGGCGTGGCTGGGCTAGTTGCGGCTATCGTGCTTGGTAAGCGGATCGGGTACGGAACAGAAAACCTCGCGCCCTACAACCTTGGACTTGCGGTGATTGGTGCCGCTCTGCTCTGGGTGGGTTGGTTTGGCTTCAACGCGGGCTCAGCGCTTGGGTCGTCAGGTGGCCGTGCGGGCATGGCCATGCTGGTGACGCAAATCGGCGCAGCCGGCGCGCTGCTGTCCTGGACGCTCGCGGAATGGATCGGCAAGGGTAAGCCTTCCGTGCTGGGTGCGATTTCCGGTGCAGTAGCGGGGCTTGTTGCCATCACGCCGGCGGCCGGCTTTGTGCTGCCAGGTGGCGCGCTGATTATCGGCCTGGTGGCTGGTGTGACGGGTTATTGGGGGGCCACAATCCTTAAGCATGCACTGAAATATGATGACAGCCTGGATGCTTTCGGCGTGCACGGCATTTGCGGCATTGTCGGCGCCCTGCTGGTCGGCTTCCTGGCCTATGGCCCGCTTTCCGCCACCACGGCTGCACCAGAAGGTCTTTCGGGCGGCATGGATCAATTCATCAAGCAGGTGATCGCTGTGGCTGCCACAATGACGTATACCGCGATTGCTACCTGGATCCTGCTCAAGATCACCGATGTTATTGTGGGGCTGCGGGTGACCGAGGAAGAAGAACGCGAAGGCCTCGACCTCGCGCTGCATGGTGAGCGTATCAACTGAGACTTGCTGCATATAGGCAGAAACCTAAGCCGCGCGGGATCCGTCCCGCGCGGTTTTTATTGGTGCATACGATCGGGAAAACACGTTTGCCATCGCTGGTTCATGTGCTTCATGATGGGCTAAGAACCTTTCTCTGCGCGGCGGTACGGTCTGACGGTTTTGGTCTTTTATGAATGCACGAGGCACGCGCATGGCGCGGCGCGGGACTGAATGGGTGTGCCGTATCAAACGGATTGGAAATGAAAATTTCATAACATACGATGTGTGACGAAAAAATTACCACCAAAATGACAATACGCAAACCTTTCTTTCTGTGTTTTCGCCCTCCTTGTCCAGATGCTTTACTGCTTGTTCGGGACAAGCATCGGCGACATCATGCTTGCCCTATGATCAAGATGGATTGAGAGGTTTTTATGCCCCATTCTCAGCAAGTGGCTGACGGGCTCGCTGGCGCGATTGGCAATACGCCATTGATCCGCTTGAAGCGCGCCAGCGAAATGACTGGCTGCGATATTTTGGGCAAGGCGGAATTCATGAACCCTGGCGGTTCGGTGAAGGATCGTGCCGGGCTTGGCATTATCGCCGATGCGGAAGCGCGCGGTGCTTTGACGCCAGGCCAAGCCGGCACGATTGTGGAGGGCACGGCGGGCAATACAGGCATCGGCATTACGCTGGTGGCCAATGCGCGCGGCTATCGCAGCATCATTGTGGTGCCCGAGACGCAAAGCCGCGAAAAGCTCGATTTCTTGCGCATGATTGGCGCTGATCTGCGTCTGGTGCCGGCCAAGCCATTCTCCGACCCGGGCAATTACGTGCATTTCAGCCGTCGCTTGGCTGAGGAGCTTGGCGCGGTCTACGCCAATCAATTCGACAATCTGGCAAATCGCGCGGCGCATGAAGCGACTACCGGGCCAGAGATCTGGGACCAGACCGAAGGGCGGATTGATGCGTTCACCTGTTCCTGCGGCACCGGCGGTACGCTGGCCGGCATTGCCCGTGCGCTTAAGGCACGCCGCCCAGCCACGCGCATTGTGCTGGCCGATCCCATGGGCAGCGCGCTGTACTCCTGGGTGAAGAGTGGCGAATTGAAGTCAGAGGGATCTTCCATCACGGAAGGCATTGGTCAGGCTGCGCGTGTGCCGGGGAATCTTGTTGGCGACCGCGCCCTTATTGATGACGCCGTGCAAGTGACTGATGAGGAAGCATTGGCGCAAGTATTTGACCTGCTGGTACAGGAAGGCATTTGCCTTGGTGGGTCCGCGGGTTTGAATGTGGCAGCCGCCATCAAGGTGGCGCGCCAATTGGGGCCGGGGCATCGCGTGGTGACCATTCTCTGCGATGGTGGCGCGCGCTACCAATCCAAGCTGTTCAATCCGGAATTCCTGCGCGAACGCGGCCTGCCTATTCCACCATGGCTTGCCTGAGGGCCGCGGGATGATCAGGGAAGCGCTTGAACTTGGCCGCAGTATTCGCGTGCGCGATCCCGCGCGGCCTTCCTGGCTTGAGACGATTTTCTGCTATGCCGGGCTGCATGCCGTTCTGTGGCACAGGCTTGCGCATTGGCTTTGGCAACGCGGCTGGCGTGGGGCAGGGCGGCTGGTTTCGCATCTCAGCCGTTTTTTGACAGGGATCGAAATCCACCCCGGCGCGCAGCTTGGACGGCGGCTGTTCATCGATCATGGCATGGGCGTGGTGATCGGTGAGACGGCCGAGATCGGCGATGATGTGCTGATCTATCATGGAGTAACGCTTGGCGGGCTTTCTGGCAGCCCAGGCAAGAGGCACCCGACGATTGAAGCGGGGGTTTCCATTGGCGCCGGTGCGCAGGTTCTGGGGCCTATCACCGTGGGCAAGGGTGCACGAATTGGTGCCAATGCTGTGGTGACGCGTGATGTACCGGCGGATTGCACCGTGGTCGGCATACCCGCCCGCCCGCCCGCGGGCTCGATCTGCGCTGACCCTTTCCTGGGCTATGGGCTTAGCAATACCGAGGATGACCCGGTGGGCGATCAAATCGCGGGCTTACGCGCGGAGGTGGCGGGATTGCGCGGGCGGTTGGCGGAGATGGAAAAACAGAAGGCCAATGGCCTCTGACGGTGAGGCGGCCTTTTTGAGTGTGTCCGGGCATGGCTTGGCCTGTCTTCGGCAAAGGCTTATGCGGTTTCCCAGGAAGTTACCTCCTCTATTGGTCGAGGGGGCGTAGCCTGGGAGCCAGAGATGACGGAACAAGAGCGCTTTGGCGCGATGATGGAGGATGGCATTGCCCTTCGTCGTCATATGGCGTCCGCAATGTTTCCTTTGGTTCTCCGTGCCGTCGGTTTGTGCGAAGCGGCGCTGCGGGGCGGCGGCAAGCTGTTTTTCTGTGGCAATGGTGGCAGCGCTGCAGACGCGCAGCATTTGGCAACAGAGTTATTGGTGCGCCTCAGATCGCGGGTGGAACGCCCTTCGTGGCCGGCCATTGCCCTGACGCTTGACCCTGCGGCACTGACCGCAGGCGGCAATGATTATGGGTTTGAGGATGTTTTCGCGCGACCACTTTCGGGCCTCGGACGCAAGGGCGATGTGCTGTTTGGCATTACCACTTCCGGGCGCTCATCCAACGTTATTAAGGCTCTTCAGGTGGCGCGCGGTATGGGCATTGGAACAATTGGATTTTTGGGGGGGGATGGCGGCGGGGCTGCGCCCTTGTGTGATGTCGCTTTAATCGTACCGAGCGCCGAGACCGCGCGGGTGCAGGAAGCGCATATCACGCTGGGGCACGCGACCCTGGAATTGCTTGAAGATCGGCTTGTCAACGCATGACGATCCTTCTGACGGGGGCTGCAGGTTTTATTGGTATGCATGTGGCCGAAGCATTGATGGCGCGCGGTGAAAAGGTCGTAGGGCTTGATAGCCTGTCACCCTATTATGATTTGCGTCTGAAGCATGCGCGGCGTGATCGGCTTTTGGCGCAGAGACATTTCGCATTTCAGGAAGTGAATATCGCGGATCGTGCTGCGGTAGCGACAGTGTTCGATCAGCATCGTGATGTCACGCGAATCATTCATCTGGCCGCGCAGCCAGGGGTCCGGCATTCGCTGGTTGATCCATACAGCTACATTGAAGCCAATGTGACGGGGCATCTTGTGATGCTGGAAGCGGCGCGCTCCTTGCCGCGGCTTCAGCATTTTCTCTATGCCAGCTCCTCATCCGTTTATGGCGGCAATGAGCGTCTGCCGTGTCGTGAAAATGATCGCGTGGATCATCCGATCTCTCTTTATGCAGCCACGAAGCGCGCGGATGAACTGATCAGCGAAGCCTATGGCCATGTCTTCGGTTTGCCGCAGACGGGGCTTCGATTTTTTACCGTGTATGGCCCCTGGGGGCGTCCGGATATGGCGCCTTGGCTTTTCGCGGATGCGATCTTGGCCGGACGACCGATTACGCTTTACGATGGCGGGCGGTTAAAGCGCGATTTTACCTTTGTGGAAGATATTGTCACAGGTGTTTTGGGGGCGCTGGATCGGCCGCCAGCGCATGGCAAGCCGCGCCTATTGAATATTGGCAATCATCGGAGTGTGGAGGTACGGCGCTTCGTCGCTGTTTTGGAAGAAAGCCTTGGTCGGCAGGCGATTATCCAGGATGCGCCGCGCCCCGTGACGGATGTGGCGGAAACCTTCGCGGATATCAGCGCTATCCAGGCGCTGTGCGGCTTTGAGCCGAAAACATCCATTGAAGAAGGTGTCCCGCGCTTCGCCGCCTGGTTTCGGGCGTGGATAGCCGCTTGACGTGTTGTGATGATGGTACTAGAAGCCCGTTCGCTGCGAGGTTGTGTGGTTTTTAGTGTTGACTTGTTAGGTTTTCCTGGCTAGTATTTTTGCCCTGCCGATGATCGGTGTGGTTTGAGGGGGCCGGCGATTTGGGATGCCGTATGGCGTTCTGTTGCTGGTTCTTTTTTTGTTGTTTGACAATTGCATCTGGTTTTTTTGGAAGTTGATAGTGCTTGGCTATCTTTGGATAGTTTTGTGCTGGGCTTTTGTTGCTGTGTGTTTTTGCCTTGTTGCGATGAGTGGCGGGGTGGGATGCGCGGTCGGCGCCTGGGTTGATGCCTCTTTGTGGGGTGTTGGTTTTGGGTGTTTTGGCTTGGTGCTTGGTTATTTGGGGTTGGCTGAGAATTGTTTGGTGAGAGTGATGAGCCTTTGGAAGTTCGTTTAGGTGTTGCTGTGGGGATTTTGTTCTCTGTGGTGATGCTTGGATGAACCTGAGAGTTTGATCCTGGCTCAGAGCGAACGCTGGCGGCATGCCTAACACATGCAAGTCGCGCGGTCAGCAATGGCAGCGGCGGACGGGTGCGTAACGCGTAGGAACGT
>Ga0194133_10003919_pt1 | contig 20553 bp, 18 predicted proteins | sample TA2KigOf40mmetaG_FD_155448 | JGI IMG/M metagenome (GOLD analysis project Ga0194133, IMG submission 155448) | Freshwater microbial communities from Lake Tanganyika, Tanzania - TA2015055 Kigoma Offshore 40m | ecosystem: Environmental > Aquatic > Freshwater > Lake | place: Tanzania: Lake...
TGTTTTCGGATATATATGTCTATAATTTCAATCGTTTTTGAAAAAAAATTTGTATGTTTTTTAATGTTACTTTTTTAATTATAAAAAAATTAAATGAACTTAAAAAAAAAGATACAAAAATGTTTTTTGCTGTGTGAATAAAAAAAGACAAAAAGAAAAAGACAAAAAAATATGGAAATAGCGAAGAGAAGTTTCGATCTTCTGACCCCAAGGTTATGAGCCTTGTGCGCTTCCTCTGCGCCACTTCGCTGTTTTGTTTTGTTTTGTTTGTTTGTTTAAAAAAAAATGTGACACACACTATGGAATGTAATGGGATGGGATGATGGAAATGTTCCTACTGAGATTCGAACTCAGGATACAGGATTCAAAGTCCCGGGTGCTAAACCACTACACTATAGGAACATTTTTGTTTTTGTTTAGTTTTTGTTTTTTATTGAGGCTTGTGGTGGACACACACACACACATCACCGAGTAAGCTGTTTTTTGTGGTTTGTTGTTATGCTGTTTTGCACGCTTTTTGCTTTGGTTTGGTTTAAGCAGTGGCAACGGCGGCAGCAGCCGTGTTCTTAATGAAGTGGGGCTTCATGAAGGTCTGTAAGTTGAAGAAATGGAGCTGATCCTTGTCGGAGATCTTGAAAAGACCAGATAAGGCAGCATCCGGATGAATGATACGACCATTGGTCTTATCCTTTAACTGGTTGGTCTGGATGTAGTTGATGATCTCCTTGGCAACATCGGTGCGAGACATCTCCGTACCAGGAGCCTTGCCTAAAAACTTGGCTAACTCGTCACTGATGCGGGTGGGCATCGTGAAACCAGACTGCTTTCTGTTGGGGTTCTTGGCCTTGGCCGCCTTCTTGGCCGCCTTGCTTAACTTAGAAGCCTTCTCCGCATCCTTCTTCTCACGAACAAGATTCTTGCGGAGATTGCGAATGTCGGCCTTTAAGGTGAGGTAAACAGCACCAACCTGCTGGACCTTGTTCTCCATCTCCGTGAGAATAGAATCAGAAGAAACACGGGGCTCCTCCGCCTTGGCTTCAGTAGGAGCAGCCGCAACAACGGGCGCAGCAACCACAGGAGCCGCAACAACGGGAGCAGCAGCAGGAGCAGCTGCAGCAGCCGCCTTGGGCTTCTTCTCCGCCTTGGGCTTAGTAGCAGCAGCGGCAGGAGCAGCAGAAGCAGCAACAGGAGCTGCAACTTCGGTGGCAGCAGAAGGGGCAGAAGCCTTGGAGGCAGATTTGTCAACTTTAGTAGCGCGAACCATTTTGTTTTGTTTGAAAGAGAAAGTTTTTTTTTGAGAAAAAAAAGAAAAAGTTTTTTGTTTTGTTTGTTTGTTGTCGTGTGGGTTTGGTTATACCCTACTATAATACCTCTTTTTTAAGTATTTTAACGCAGATGGACCAATAATTGAGTTTTTGAATTTGTGAATCATGTTTTTGCTAAAGAAACGCCGCATGATTTTTAAAAAATTAATTTTTTTTTTGTTATATTTTGATTTTTTTTTGTGTTTTTCCAAAACAATCAAAAAACCAAACACCAAACATCAAACATCAATCAAATATCCACGAAAGGCAAAGATCGTCGCGCTAAAGAAGACAACCGAGACAAAATCAACAAACAATGCAAGGCACCCAACCGACGATGTTCAATGTCCACACCCGTGTAAATCATCCATTCCATGATTTCCAAACAGACCAATCGGGCATTCGGTAACGTCGTCATGGTGGAGGTGATCACGGTATGGGCATTGACGGCATGCAATCTTTGTGGTGGAAATGGAAACGGATCGGGATGTGCACAAATATGGAGTTTTGTGGAGGCAGACAAATCCGTATTGCCATGCCACAGTCGATAATATCGTTCGTAGAAAGCGGCATATTCATAATCATTGAAATCGCGGAACCATTGGCTTTGGGTGTAATTTCCTAAACGATCGATTTCCATAAAGACATCTTCGATGCGTTGGCTAATCGTTCGTCCGTCCTTGATTTCTTTTAAAATACGTTGAGAGGCTTCCAATCGGCTCTCTTCGTTGCCATACACAAAATATCCATTGTCTTGGTTGTGACCCATTGCATTTGCATTTGCAGCATTTGCATTTGCAGCATAAGTCAAGTAGTCATTATTTCGTGGGAATAGTTGTCGTTGTGGTTGTTGCATCGTATCGGAATGAGGAAAAGATGCAGCCCATGACGACGACAACGTTGTTGGTGCGACGGTTGACGAAGACGAAGACAAGGATGAGGATGAGGACCGTTTCCGTTTCTTGAAAAAACCGAATGCATCTTCCACGACGGGATACGCGGTTTCCAAGAGAGAAGATCCCAACAACAATTGGATTTTAGTGTAGAGGCGGAAAAATTTACAGACAATATCAAAAGGAATGTCCTTGCGATTGTACGGATTCAAAAGACGCCGATTCTTACGGTACATGGTCATCAACGACGTCACGTCGAAGGCATACACGAAATGCGAATCGTCTTCATACGAAAAAAACAAATGCGGCGACATTTCTTGGAAGGGCACCAATGTATAGAAATCACATTCGTTGACCACAAGAGGATTTTTTGTTTGCACAAATGATGAGGATGCCGACGATGATGATGAGGATGCCGACGATGATGATGAGGATGCTGACGATGATGACAACGGAGTTATGGTAATAAAAGGAAACCCCGGTCCACGCAATTGTTGCATACAACGCACCAAAAATCCACGAAAGATTCGTTGGATTTGAATGGCCGCGGAAATGCGATGCAATTCTCTCGCTATGCGTGTGATGATTTCGTCTTTGGTACCGCCTACTTTCAAACGCAATAGAATACACAAACTTCGCAAGTCGGGTTTTTTTCGTTGTTTCCATGTTTGGGAAACATCCCGAACCAATTCCACAATTTCATAAATATCATTGTTTGTGGTTGTCGTTGTTGTCGTTGTCATCATTTTAGAGGGACTGTTTGTCATGAATGATTGATTGATGAAAGACAGACAGACAGACAAATAGACAAAATAAAATAAATAACGCCGATAGGAACTTTTTGTTTTTTTTTTAATCAAAATAAAAATGAACGCACTTGATAACAAAATAATGGACTTGTAAATAATTTCATAATTAAATCATTTTATATTCTTATATATTTTTTTTAATCAATAAAAAAAAAATAAAAACAACAAACAACAAACAATAACAACAAACAATAACAAACAATCAAATAACAAACAACATGTTATCCTTGGCACAACCGAGTGTACAACAATCATTAGAAGAAGAACGAGAACAAGAAGAACAAAAAACATCTTTTGTCGACAGAGGAGTTGACGTCTTGCCATTGTCACCGTGTGTCCTTAGTCCCAGCCGTGTCATGTCCCCTTTATTTGTGCGACAATTGTCGTGGTGTTTTCCTTTGCCCCAATTAATGCATATTGTATTAAAAATACGCGCCTTTGTTCAAGAAAACAATGATTTCGTGTTGCGTTACAATCCGATGGTTGGATGGGAGAGAACAGAATCGGTGTACTCCATTCACGTACATTTGATAAAGTCGATTTGTCCTTTTGACACGGAGGAGGAAGAACCATTGTCATCGCCATGCCAAATTTCCATCGAAGTGTATGCCAGCAAATCCTCCAATCAAGCCATCGTGGAAATCAATCGAATTATGGGAACATCTCCCTTGTACCGTTTTTTTCGACATGCTTTGCGCGATTATTTGGATTCGTCGTCGATGATGTCCACCAACATTTCGGATTATATTTCGCCGCTATATAAACTGCGTTTTTTTAGTGGACTTGTCACAGACTGCCTCTCCCCTATGGATCGAGGACTTGTCACGGACTGCCTCTCCCCTATTGGTCGAGGACTTGTCGAAGGGGAGGAGAGGCGGCCTTCAGAGAGCGAGAGACCAAATCGTCATTCATGTACATGAATAATATTATATGTTTGTTGTTGTTGTTGTGTTTGTGTTTGTGTTTGTGTTTGTGTTTGTTTATTTTTTTTTTAGGTATGATTGCGGTTTGTTTCCCCTCCCAGATACAAACAAGAGCATACTTTCGTGTGTAAGAAATTAAAATGAATATAAAGACAACGTTTTATAAGATGATTATCAGAACAAAAAAAAGCACACACGCACACACATACACTCCTTTAAAAAAAAAGTTTTCTTAAAAAAACACACACAAACAAAAATGTCCAAGACATCTCCTGTTGTTTTATCTGTCGCGGATTGGGATCCCGTACGAGTGAAATACATAGCACCCAAGGTCAACGACCGTGGTGGCAAGTCTATCAATTTAATTAGTTCCCAGTCCAACCGCGGTATTCATCTGACGACTCCTCTGATGATGACCTGGGGTATCAGTGATTTCACCGATGAAAAGACGGGCGAGAAGGATGGCAAGTACAGCATGTCGTTAACGTTTCCCAACGAGGAATACGCCACGCCTGCCACTCGCGATTTCTTGGAGAAGATGAAGAAATTCGAGAACCAAATCCTCGATGACGCCGTCAAGAACTCGGAGTCTTGGTGGGGAGAAGAAATGTCGCGCGAGTTGTGCAAGCATACGTTTTTCCCTTTTTTAAAGTACAGCAAGAACAAGGAGACCAAGAAGGTCGATTATACCAAGCCACCCAGTATTCGTGTGAAGGTTCCCTGTTACGACGATGGCACGCGTTGGGGTGTCGAGATCTACGATACCAAGAGTACCCAAATCTTCCCCTCCGACAATCCCAACCATACTCCCGCCGATTTCGTGCCCAGCATGAGTAGTGTGGCCTGTATCATTCAGTGCGGTGGCATCTGGATTGGTGGCAAGGGATGGGGTCTCACCTGGAAACTCATCCAGTGCATCGTCAAGCCTCGCGAAGTCGTCAGTGTATATGGCAAATGCCACATTCAATTGAGTCCCGAAGATCAATCCACCATCGAGAACCAAAAAATCGATGATGTGGCGCCGATTGTCGATGAGTCGGTCGCTTCTGTCACCACCGCAAATAATAAACGTTCTTTAGCTCAAACAAACGATTCTGACGACGAAGCAGAAACAGAACCACCCAAGAAAGCGGTTGCTACTACTCCTGCTCCTGCACCCGTTGTTGCTCCTACTCCTGCTGTCGAAGCACCTGTTGTTGCTGCTGCCACCGTAGGGACGAATGACGATGCTGCTGCTGCTCCTGCTGTGAAGAAAACCATTGTTAAGAAAGTGGTGAAGAAAGCCGCGTAAAAATATATATATATGTTTTGTGTATTCATTTTTTTTTTATTTATTTTCAAACCAATATAACATGTTTTCTCCTTTTTAAAATAACAATTTATTTAAAAAAAAAAATATACACATTTTTCACTTTTTTTTTAAATAAATATTGTATCCCCTTATCGTTTGTCTCCTACTGGGCTTTATACATGCACCATACGAAACATGTTTCGGTTTATTCTATCTCTCGAAGAAAAAGCAAAAGATGAATTCGAAAAAGAAGTAAAAAATACAGTAAATATGTTATTTACATCGCATCTTTATAACAAATATGCCCCTTTGGATTCGGAATGTTTCGCAAAATCCACATCTTTCCGTTTTCAAAATAGCAACAAAATTTTGAATTTGGAAATAGAAATTGCAAAAGTCGGGAAATGCAAAAATGCCACAGGAAATCAAATTTTGAATGGAATCGTGAAGGTCTTTCGTGAGTTGAAATCTTTTGCCGACAAACACAATAATACATCACCCCCTGTGATCCAACTTTCATTGTCTGCCTTTTTGTCGGATGCATCTGAAATAAAACCATTGTGTGTACCAGCAAATACTCGTGGATCGATTGGAGCCGTAAGTTTGCAATTTGTGAGTGCATTAAAATATAATATGTCATGGTACAATCGATATGGATTTTATAAGAACAAAGAAACATTGAAAGAAACGATTTTACATAATAAAAAAGAACTCGATTCGACTCTTCCGGATAATCAATCATGGGACGAATTTGGACGTATTGTGAAACAAAAACAACATGCACCAAGCATCGAGATTTTCAATGATCTTCGAAATAAATTTGAAACTTCGACATACCGACAGATTGGTCATTTCTTATTGACAAAAACAAACGACCCCGACTTAGATCTTGCATCATGCAATGATTATTTGATTGTTTTACAATCTTTTGCTTACTTTTGTAGATCCATGATTCATAGTGCCCCGCCCATTTTTGATTTCGATTCTTTCGAAAGCACCACCACGTCCTCCTTCCCAATTAGGTATGAAGATATTTTAGGTGAAAACAAAAAAAGACAACGCTCTCCCTCACCAAGTCCTCCTCAAAAAACTTCGTCTTCTTCTTCCTCTTCTTCTCCTTCGTCAAGTCCTCGACTCGAAGAGGAGAGGCAGTCCGTGTCACCTCATCGTAAAAAGAGTGCGAGAACTTCTACGTCACATCAACACAGTAAAAGTGGTGGAAGTCATCGTCGTCATCGTCGTACTTATCGTCGTCGTCATCGTACTTAAAAAAAAAACCTAAAATACATGATCCTTCCTCCGTCTCTCTGTTTTTTTTGCGTCTCTCTGTTTTTTTTGCGTCTCTCCTCTTCGAGTGGAGTGGAGTGGAGTGGAGTCGTTGCCAAGAAAAAAAAACGCATTCCAATTATTTTTTATTTCTTTAAGTTCTTTTCCTCCCATCATAATTTAATTTTTATTGCCCTGCTCGTTTTTTACAAACATAAAAAAAAATAAACAAAAAAAAAATAAATACGGTATAGTCATGACCACAACCCCACCACAGATGGTAAAATTTTCGCGCATCACACGCGATAGTGAGATTATTATTTTCCGTACCAAGGATTCCTTGCCTTTCTTTGACCAAAAGAATCCCGAACATGATTATCATGAATCGATGGAAAGTATATTGGAACGTGCCATCCAGTCCTATATAAAAATGTTTCCGTTTGTTTCACGCGAACAAATGAATGACAGTTGTTTTGTGTGGATGGGTGTGTTGTTGGGTGTGTACCGTGATGCCAATGTATTTAGTGCGGCGCGATTTGCCGGAGAAGGGGAACATTCGTTGGAACGTGTACTCGTGTATGATCCATCGTTTCATCACAACCAAAAAATAGTTCCGTATTTGAAAGACATGACACATTTATTGACCATAAAATGTAAATTCCCCCCTTTATCCAATAACAAATCATTGTCACGGACTGCATCTCCTATTCGAGTCGATGATTTGTTATCCTCGTCCCAGATGGGAGAGGCAGCATGTGGTTTGATTGCCATAAAAAATGAAGAAGAGGTATGTGTCGATTTTCCTTCTTATTCGTCTTCTTTTTCAGGACATCGTGCAAGAAAAGCAAAGAAACATGTAAAATATTCAATGTAGGAAAACCAAAAAGAAAAATATATTGTTTGTATGTGACAGCCTTAAGTATCAGTTTAGGTGAATAGATATTAATTAATTTTTTTTATTTAAAACAAAAAAAAAACAAATCTTTTTCCAAAATTGTAAATACAAACAACAAAAACACAAACACAAACACAAACAATATGATTTTAAAAAATAATCTGTGGATTCTTATGATTCCCATCGTAATTGTACCCAAACTACGATGTTGGCTCGGTCAATCAAGGACCCCTCCTTCAATATGCCGGCCTTATAGATCACCACCGGTTGTCTCTCCTCCGTCAAACGCAACGACGACAGTGGCACTTCCACCTCTTTCGTCCTCTCACAACCCTCGATTTGCATCGTTTGAACGCGTCGACCCCAAATTTCGGCCACTGTCCATGACACCTCTACATGCAATGTATTATCGTCCTCTAAGATCATATGGGCAGGCAATTCCGGAGGGGAACACAAAAATATTTGATTTTCATAGACGGTTTGTCGGAACCACAAAGGGACTTTGACCTCGTCGCCCTTTATAAATACCATGTCCTCCATCAAATTTTGTAATGTGGGATGTAATATGTAAATCTCTTTTTCTTTTTCTTCGTCGTCGTCGTCCGAGTCGTCCTCTGATGAAGAAGACATCATATCCTTGGTAACATTGTTATTTTCGTTATTGTTATTATGGTAGACACGGTGGTCGTTGTCATCATCCTCATCAGTACCGACCGTTTTTAAAAAACTGCGCATTTTCTGTATCATGGATTCCTCCAAATGAAACGATTCATGATACAATAACAAAAATTCAAACACTTTGCAAACCGTTTCTCGTTTCATTAAAAAAGGCGCAAATCGATGCAATAAAAATACCAATTTGGGAAGACTCTCTTTTCCATTCGCAACAAAATATTTTTCTCCTTGTGGCCAAACCTCTCTGAAAAATTCACGATAGACTTGCGATAACATATCCGAATACGAATTGGTGGTTGACGATGTATTCTTGTTGCTGTCTGTGTCTGTGTCTGTGTCGTCGTCATCGTTGTTGTTGTTGTTGTTTTCAAACATAATAATTTCCTTTAGTAAATACTCGTATGCCTCTCGTCCCTCAATGAATCGTTCTTTCGCAACCGCATCATTGCATTTGTCGGGATGCCATTTTAGAGCATACAATCGATAATGACGTTTTAACCTTTCACGGTCCAAAGGACCGGAATGGTACAATCGATGCGCTTGCCCAGGGGCAGCAAATGAACCGATATCGGTTATTATCGTAGATTCGCCACTTTGCTGTTGTAAAGAGAGAATTTCCAAAGCTCGCCGTCGATCCATGTTTTTGGTTTGGTTTGGTTTGGTTTTTTTTTTTAAACCTCTATTTCTTTTGTTTGGTCGACGGATCCACCATAGTCATGATCAAGTAATAAAACATACTCTCTAAGTGATATATGGGACGATAATTATTATTGTAATATTTGAGAAAGATATGCATGCGATCCAATAATTCCGGCAATTGTACTTCTTGTAACATTCCTGTTTCCAAATAATGTTCCACAATGTACCACAGACACTCCGTAATGTCGAGAGCATACAACAAAATATCATACAAACAATCTCGAAACAAGGCATACATTTCAATGTCGTTTTGTTTTTGTGTTTGTGTTTGTGTTTGTGTTTGCATTTGGGTTTGGGTTTGGGTTTGTCGATGATCCATGGTCATCATATGATCCATATGACGAACAATATTGTCACACACCAAATTAAATAAGTCCGTGGGCAATTGTTTCAGCGATTGCAATTTTCCAAACGATCTAATTTCTTTCAAATTCAAGATGGCGTCTTTCGGTATCGCATCCAATAAGTTATGGATATTGTTGTTGTTGTTGTTGCCTAACGAAGCATATGCCGCCGAGGATGGTCGCACCACAGGAATCATTTGACAACGTTGCACAATGCAACTCGGCAAAAAACTAATGTGCTGTGTTAAAATCAAAAACGACAAATGGATATGCAAGAGCGAACTGTGTTGCATATAACTATAGAAAACATCCAATAATTCGTTGTGAATGCAATGGAAATTGTGACACAAAATAATGCCCGTCCTCTCCGGATGCACCGAAACAATGTCGGCGATTTGAAAGAAAAAATCATTCCACATTTTCTTGGATTCGCATCCCAACATCGAAAAATCCACTTCATAGTGAATGTCACTCACACGAAACAACCATTCCTTGTCCTTTTCTTTTTCTTTTTCCGTCCCCGCATTATTTCCATTGGCGGAACTGGAACCCGACGAAGAAGCCGAAGAAGAAGAAGCCGACGCCGAAGCCGGGGATGACAATTCTTGTAAGGCAATACGTCGTTGAAATTTCAAGCGACTGGGTGAATATTTTTCGATGATTCGCAACGCCGCCGTATATTTGCCCACTCCCGATGGACCATACAAAATCATCGACGGACATTGTTGAACATGAGCAGGCAATTGGGCAATCAAATCTGTCACTTCGGGGTGAATATCATTTCGATGGCTTGCTCGCACATATTCTTCGAATGTGGTTTCACAATATTTCATGTTTTGGTTTTTTTTTGTGTGTTTTGAGTTTTTGTTGTTTTGTATTTGTTTTTGTTTTTGTTTTTGTTTTTTATCATACAAAACAACAATTGAAATTGCTTTATTTGTTTTTGTTTTTGTTTGTGTTTTTGTGTGTTTATTTTTGGATCCAATGTTCGGGAAACATGTCCGTCATGATTGCAAAATCGAAATAGGGTCCAAACCATTTTTTGGGATATATTACCATGGGATAAGATTTTTCATTGCTGTCGACAATACGATGAAAATACGCACCAAACCAACTGAATGTACTATTGGCTATTATGTGATGATCACAACAACTCATCATCAACATTTGTTTCCAATCCTCAATCGTATCGTCCACTTTTACAAACGTACACGATGGCCACATCGTTTTGCATTCATTGATTGTGACTTGGACCGCGTCATTGTCTTCCGCCTCACAAAAATATAATATTTTTATTTTGGGTAATGAGGATGACGGGGATGATGAGGATGACGGGGAGGAGGAAGAGCAAGAGGATGTCAGATTTTCCATTATATGTTGCAACGCATCTTTGTAATACGACGGTTCCAAGATATTGTGATAATATGGCAAATGTTTGTAATCACCCAAACGAAAATGCATGCTGATGGTCGTTTCAGTCGTTTCAAATGTTTTGTTTTCTGGCTCGGTCAACACCAGAAAATACTCTGCACGAATGGCAGCTTGTTGCTCCGACAATTTGAGACGTTGGAATATTTCATCTTGGTAGGCTTCAAAATATTTGTAACTTTGAAAATAACCATGCAAACGAATGATCGGTTTTTGATTTACATCCAACGGCACATAATGGTGTATGTTATATCGATCGATCATCTGGCAATCGCGAGACGACAGATTTTGTTCCCATTGTGTTTTGTCGATGGTATTTGTTGTCATTAATTCTCGGAACAACGAATGCCAGTAAGTGGGGCGCGTTCCCGTTTTGTCCTTGTCGGAATAAGGAAACACAAAGGGAATATTGTGTTGCATGGAATACGCCATGGCCGCAAACACTTGATAGAGTTGATTTCCCAACCCCCCCATAATATCAGCCGTCACATACTTGGGGGATTGTTTTTTTTGCCTGTCAATATTCATGATCATGTTCATATTCATCCGCCTATTTATTGTATTATACAACACTAAATTTATTTGGGCGTTTTTTTGTTAAGTGTTTTTTGTAGGGCATTTTTATTTAAATAGTTTTTTTTGGTTCTTCGTATTTAAAAAAAAAACATAAAATTTGGGTCAAACCAATCAACCCACCAAACCCGAACGCGACAAATGCGCCAAATCATTCGTCAAATACACCAAATAAGCCGATAAAGCCAAAACGGTGATGCCCGAAAAGTAACGCGCCACAAACGTCAATATTTCCGTCAAACGGTACGGACTAATCACCGTCAACCCGAAAAAGACAAACAAAATCACGATGAACCATATATACAAATTCTTCAAATCGTATTTGAAACATGTGTCCTCAGACGACAACCCGATGTAATCGCGGATGGAGAAACCCGCATACACCACCGCACATAGGGTCAACACCAATTTCGCCAAATCGATGAAGCCATCCCACCGGAAAATCACACTTCGCAAGGTGACGATCACGGTGGCCAAGAGCGTCCATCCCGCCTCCACGAAGTGTTTCGTGGCGAGCAACACCAAAAACACCACAAAGAGCACGGCGCCCACCAAAGAGAGACCCGTGTTCAAGAATCCCAAGTCACCGAAGTCAATGCCCGGATTCATCCACAATCCATTGGTCCATTTGCGCAACCACGGGAACAAAAAATCTTCCGACAACCGTTTGCCCAACGACAAGCCAAACATGGCAATCAACAAATAAAATGTTGTTTTGAAATTGGATTTGAAGGCTTGGATGTCCGCCGAATCACACCGATCGTCGAGGCGTTTGTTTAATACGGTCCCCAACGAAAAGACGATGAGAGGCGTCACCAAATCCAGGAATCCCCCGAACGCCGTCGTCGACGATTTCAAAATGTCGTAGACGCGGTCATAGATGGAGGACGGCGTGTAGAAAGTATAGGCACTTTTTACCGTCAACAACATGGTCACCGTAATGAAGATGGTTTCTAAAGTATCCATTTTGTCGCGATTGACGTCCGTCAAATGAATTACATCATTGGTGCCTTTGAAAATCTCTTGGAGTTTGAAGACCGTCAACAATAACATGATACCCGCCGCCACACTCAGACCCAACGACAGAAAGAGTGTCCATAATCCGATGGTGCTTTCCACGGTGAGTTCCGACGCCATGAAAAAGTCCATGACACTCTTTCCCAGACTGAGACCGAATATCAAGAAGACAAACGTGAAAATGGCCAATCCCATGAATTCCGTGCGGCGGATTCCTTTCATGAAAATAAACGAGAGCAAGAATAACACCGCAAATATCCATTTGGCGAATGTGGACCAGGAAAATGCATCGTCCATGTTTTTTTTTGGTTTTTTTTTTTAATAGAAAAATTATTTTGTATATGTTTGGTTCGCTTGTTTGTTCGATTTGTATCGATTTTGTTTTTTGTTTTGTTATACAAAATAATTTTCGGTTTTTTGATGTGTGTAAAAAAAGAGAGACAACAAAAATTATATCTTCTTTTTGACACTTCTTTTGTTGACACGACACTTCGTTTTTTTTTTCATTTTTCATCGTCATCGTCATTGTCATCATCATACACATCGGATAAAATCTCGACCATTTCGTGTAGGGAGGATGTCCTCGTTAATGAAGACAACAAATCCACGTCTCTCGCATAATGAGTGCAATTGTATTCTGTGGCAAAGAGAGACAAAATGCGATGACAGTCTTCGCGGAATTTCAACCAGGTGGTTTCGCGCTCGAGACGTGTCGAGTGTCTACATTGTTCGGTGAGAATTTGTGCCAATCGTACGAGGAGAGGATGATGTCTTCCCGTTTGATAGGCTGGTTGGGTAAAATATTCACCATGGCAATACATGAGTGATTTGCATTTACCATTGCATTTGCGACAATATGCAATCGTGTCATCGTTACACAAATCTTCCATTGTTTGTGTTTGTGTGTTGTTTTTTTTGTTTGTGTTTTGTTTTTCGTTTGTGTTTAGTGTGTATGTTCTTCACAGAGAGATCGGAATGTTTATATTCATATTTATGTTGGTAAAAACAAATTAATTCAATCTCTCTTTTTTCTTGTTTGAAAGACCCAAAAACAATCGCCGAACGATAAGTTGTCGATGTTCAAGGGATCTTTTTACAAGACATTATAGAGATTGAATTCAAAGAAAAACATAAGAACAAATAAATTCAATCTCTATAATTTGCCATTCTAAAGACCTAAAATGAATCGCTGAAAGGAAAGTTGTCGATGTTCAAGGGATCTTTTTACAAGACATTATAGAGATTGAATTCAAAGAAAAACATAAGAACAAATAAATTCAATCTCTCTTTTTTCTTGTTTGAAAGACCCAAAAACAATCGCCGAATGGAAAGTTGACGATGTTCAAGGGATCTTTTTATGAGACATTATAGAGATTGAATTCAAAGAAAAACATAAGAACAAATTAATTGAATCTCTCTTTTTTCTTGTTTGAAAGACCCAAAAACAATCGCCGAATGGTAAGCCATCGATGTTCAAGGGATCTTTTTATGAGACATTATAGAGATTGAATTCAAAGACAAACATAAGAACAAATAAATTCAATCTCTCTTTTTTCTCTTTTTATAAACCCAAAAACAATCGCCGAATGACAATCCATCGATGTTGGATGGATGTTTTTATGAGACATTATAGAGATTGAATTCAAAGAAAAACATAAGAACAAATTAATTGAATCTCTCTTTTTTCTTGTTTGAAAGACCCAAAAACAATCGCCGAATGACAATCCATCGATGTTGGATGGATGTTTTTATGAGACATTATAGAGATTGAATTCAAAGAAAAACATAAGAACAAATAAATTCAATCTCTCTTTTTTCTCTTTTCAAAGACCCAAAAACAATCGCCGAATGGAAAGTCGTCGACGTTCAAGGGATCTTTTTACAAGACATTATAGAGATTGAATAATATTCTTTTGGGGGAGCGTAGCGACCCCCTTCAATGGACTCGTTCAAGGGGGTCGCTACGCTCCCCCCAAGAAATAAATTATTCAATCTCTCTTTTTTCTTGTTTGAAAGACCCAAAATGAATCGCCGAATGGAAAGTCGTCGATGTTTCATGGTTGTTTTTATGAGACATTATAGAGATTGAATTCAAAGAAAACATAAGAACAAATAAATTTAATCTCTCTTTTTTCTTGTTTGGAAGACCCAAAAACAATCGCCGAATAACAATCCATCGATGTTTATTGGTTGTTTTTATGAGACATTATAGAGATTGAATTCAAAGAAAACATAAGAACAAATAAATTTAATCTCTCTTTTTTCTCTTTTTATAAACCCAAAAAGAATCGCCGAATGGAAAGTCGTCGATGTTTCATGGTTGTTTTTATGAGACATTATAGAGATTGAATTCAAAGAAAACATAAGAACAAATAAATTTAATCTCTCTTTTTTCTTGTTTGAAAGACCCAAAAACAATCGCCGAATGGAAAGTCGTCGATGTTCAAGGGATCTTTTTATGAGACATTATAGAGATTGAATGGAAAGAAAAACATAAGAACAAATAAATTCAATCTCTCTTTTTTCTCTTTTTATAAACCCAAAAACAATCGCCGAATGGAAAGCCGTCGATGTTTATTGGTTGTTTTTATGGGACATTATAGAGATTGAATGCAAAGAAAACATAAGAACAAATTATTCAATCTCTATAATTTGTTATTTGAAAGACCCAAAATGAATCGCCGAACGATAAGTCGTCGATGTTTCATTGATGTTTTTATGGGACATTATAGAGATTGAATAATATTCTTTTGGGGGGAGCGGCAAGCCGAAGGCGAGTAGCGACCCCCTTCAATGGACTCGTTCAAGGGGGGTCGCTACTCGCCTTCGGCTTGCCGCTCCCCCCAAGAAATAAATTATTTAATCACTCTTTTTTCTTGTTCAAGGGATCTTTTTATGAGACATTATAGAGATTGAATGCAAAGAAAACATAAGAACAAATAAATTCAATCTCTCTTTTTTCTCTTTTTATAAACCCAAAAACAATCGCCGAATGGAAAGCCGTCGATGTTCAAGGGATCTTTTTATGAGACATTATAGAGATTGAATGCAAAGAAAACATAAGAACAAATTATTCAATCTCTATAATTTGTCATTTTGAAGACCCAAAAAGAATCGCCGAATGACAATCCGTCGATGTTCAATGGTTGTTTTTATGGGACATTATAGAGATTGAATTCAAAGAAAACATAATAACAAATAAATTCAATCTCTATAATTTGTTATTTGAAAGACCCAAAAACAATCGCCGAATGGAAAGCCGTCGATGTTTATTGGTTGTTTTTATGAGACATTATAGAGATTGAATTCAAAGAAAACATAAGAACAAATAAATTCAATCTCTATAATTTGTTTTTTGAAAGACCCAAAAACAATCGCCGAATGGAAAGCCGTCGATGTTCAAGGGATCTTTTTATGAGACATTATAGAGATTGAATTCAAAGAAAACATAAGAACAAATAAATTCAATCTCTATAATTTGTTATTTGAAAGACCCAAAATGAATCGCCGAACGATAAGTCGTCGATGTTTCATTGATGTTTTTATGGGACATTATAGAGATTGAATAATATTCTTTTGGGGGGAGCGGCAAGCCGAAGGCGAGTAGCGACCCCCTTCAATGGACTCGTTCAAGGGGGGTCGCTACTCGCCTTCGGCTTGCCGCTCCCCCCAAGAAATAAATTATTCAATCTCTCTTTTTTCTTGTTTGAAAGACCCAAAATGAATCGCCGAATGACAATCCATCGATGTTCAAGGGATCATTTTACAAGACATTATAGAGATTGAATGGAAAGAAAAACATAAGAACAAATTATTCAATCTCTATAATTTGTCATTTCAAAGACCCAAAAAGAATCGCCGAATGGAAAGTCGCCATAAGGCTGACTTGTCGCTTTGCTCCAAGTCTTGTCGATGTTCAATGGTTGTTTCTATGGGACAAAAGAGAGATTGAATAGAAAGAAAAACATAAGTATGTGATTGCTTTTGTTTTTGTTTTTTATAACGCCAACATATCTTGTAGAATCTCTCGGGGATAATTTAAATTTTTCAATATTTCGATGCCGCCCTCCAATACGGAAATGCCTGGGATCAAACGATACGTATATTGTTCTATGTGCGAAACAGGCGTGGGCAGGGATTCCTTGTTTTCATCTTCTTCATCTTCTTCTTTTTCTTCTTTTTCTTCCTCTTCTTCTTTTTCTTTGATGCCATGATCTGTGGACAAAAGGACTTCCATTTGATATTGGGCGATTCTAACGGCCGAAGTCGAGGACTTACCAAAGGATGCCTCTCCGCTTCGCTCCGAGGACTTACCAAAGGATGCCTCTCCGCTTCGCTCCGAGGACTTACCAAAGGATGCCTCTCCGCTTCGCTCCGAGGACTTACGAGAGTCCTCTTCCAGTTGGGTACACACATCCACATAATGTGTCGTCAACAAGAATCGCACATTGGTTTTGGAGGCTAAAAAGCGAAGAAGAGAGATGGCCGATTTGGTGGCTTCCTTGGGATTGGTGCCCGAATACAATTCATCGAACAAACAGAAATGACGATCGGTGGTGGGTGTCTCTCCGATTTTATCCAAGATTTCTTTGCACCGCCGCGATTCCGCCTGGAACAAACTATCTCTCCCCGATGTGTCGGGAATATTCAAATACGAATGAATGTGGTGGAAAGGCGTCAGTTCCGCCGACGAATAACATCCCACACCGAATTGTTGCGACACCAAAATATTAATCGCTGTCGATTTGAGGGTCGTTGTTTTTCCCGATGCATTGACACCCGTTATGATGATATTCTGGGAGGTGAGATCGATCGTATTTTTTTGGATGGCGTGAGGGTCGTCTTTTTGGAAGAGAGGGGGGTAGTATTGGTCGTGGAATATTGCCAACGGCTGCCTCAACGTTCCGCCCCGAAGGGGCGGAGTTCGAGGACTTGTCACGGACTGCCTCTCCTCTTCCTCTTCCTCTTCCTCCTCTATATTGTTGTCGTCATCCTTTGGTTTGTCGTCATCCTTTGGTTCATTGTTTTCTTTTTCTTCGTCGGTTTGTTCGTTGTCGTTTGGTTCATTTGATTCTTGTCTTTGTTGTTGTTGGCGAACGAACGTGCAACAACCCAATCGTCCTTCTTGGACGCCTTGGTGCAACGCCCACATCATCGCGTAGTATCCTTCGAAGCCCGCCGAATACCGGAGAGATTCTTCCATGTCGACGTCGCTATACAATTGATAATAACAATGCAACATGTGTCCTAAATCGCCCAATTTGCGGGGATGCAAACAAAAGGGTGTCAGATCGCCACCAATCATAAGGTAGACATCCTCGAGCACCAATTTATGGGAATACACGTCCTGACAAAAATCGGCATAATGTGGCATGTCGGTGCGATTGTAGGTTTCCACGAATTTGTCCATGCGACCGATGGTTTTTTGTAAGTAAGCATAGAGGGCACACAGATTGCCATTCATACGTTGGACACACTGGTAATACCGGATACACGCCATGACATTTTGGTAGGTTTGGAGGGCATACATGGCCAAAATAAACAAGAAATACAAGACGGATTCGACGCTCATGTCTTGGATGGAGAGGGCCTTGCCCAAGAAATGGGATTTGGCGATTTCTCGGAGGGTGATGACGTATTGTTGCAAGGTGATGGGGATGCCCTGCAATTTGATGAGCAGAAAGGGCAACAACATGAGGACGAGAGGCATCATGAGACTGAACATGGGACTCAATATATTGAAGAAACTGTAGATTTGCAGGAACATTTTCGATTTGTTGAGAGATTCAAAGGTTTTCCATTCCAAAAAGGAATGTTTGTTCAAGAAATCGGCGTCTTCTTTGATATCCCTCCATATTTGGGCGAATTCGTCGGCTTGGTCGCCTGTGGATGGACGGGGCAGTTTGCCGATGGTTTTCACAATCTGTTGGGTCTGTTCCAAATATTCCGTGTGGGTCGTGTACTTTTGGGCGGACTCACTCACGATGGCCTTTTTGAATGCATTCTGCCCCTCCTCTTTGATTCCCATAATATAATCCATCATAGTGAGTTGTTGTGTATGATCCACAACAATAGTTGCATCTGTCGTCGTCGTAGCATCAGTTGTCGTAGCCGTAGTCGCAGCAGTAGTAGTATCAGTTGTCGTAGTCGTAGTCGCAGCAGTAGTCGTGGAAACATATTCTAAATCGGACAAAACGGTGGGATGGACACGATGGACGTGTTCTTGTTGTAAATAATCGATGGGTAATAGAAATCCCTCCGTGATGGCACAAGTCAAGGGTTCTTTGTGTAAAGATTCAATCCCGAACCGTTCCTTCAAAATTTGCATCATGTTTGTTTTTTTTTTATTTTTTTTGTGTGTGTTATTTTGATGAACGAAATGGAATGGGATACAAAAAAAAATAAGGAAAAAAAAATAAAAAAATTGCAAGAGTAATTAAAAAATTAACAACAAATCATGTTTTGAAAATGCAACGCAATGCGTAGACAAGTTCTAGACTAGACAGCCTAGCGGCTTAGAGGCAAAATACAACTCATATACACAAACCACATATATACATTTTTTCTGAAAAAAAAAAATACAAACCAAAAAAGAATGACTAAAACAACGTCTGATAATTCTCGGGAAGCTCATCAATGGTCACTCCATAATGTCTCTCGATATTTTTCATGTTAAAGACATCACGTTTGGTGATGAAATTGATGGCCAATCCTTTGCGTCCAAATCGTCCACTTCTTCCAATGCGGTGCAAATATGTCTCCACGGAACGAGGAATGTCGTAATTGATGACCGTACTCACCTGTTGAATATCGATTCCACGCGCCGTTAAATTCGACGAAATCATGAAACGATGGGCGCCCTGACGGAATTCCTTGATGACGGCATTGCGTTCGGGTTTGGTCATGTTGCTGTGGATACAACAGACGGGGAAGCCATCCTGCTTCATTCCCTCATACAAATTGATGACGCGCTCCACATTGTTGGCATAAATCATCGTTTGGGTCAATGTCATCCTTTCGAACAAATCGCGGAGACAGACATATTTCTCGCGGTCATCGTGCAACGCCACAAAGTATTGTTTGATCCCATCCAAATTCAATTCCTCGGGTTTCATGATGATGCGCACGGGATCGCGCATGAAACGTTCGCTGATGCGATGCATGGCATCGGGCATGGTCGCACTAAAGAGGGCAATCTGCACGTCGGAGGGCAATTGCTGGAAAATGTAATAGATTTGGTCGCGGAATCCATTGGATAACATTTCGTCGGCCTCATCCAAGACACACAACTTAATCGAACTGGTTTGGAGAGCCCGGCGACGAATCATGTCGTGGATGCGTCCCGTGCATCCAATCACCAAATGGGGCGGATTCTCGCGCAAATCTTGGACTTCTTCTTGGACATTCGTGCCACCCAACAAGGTGCGAATACGGATGCCCTCGATGAAATTCGACAGCGACGTCGCCACACTGTGGATTTGACTGACCAATTCGTGGGTGGGAGCGATGATGATGGCCTGGGGCGCATTTTGTGTCACATTGATTTTGGTGAGAGCCGAAATGGTGAAACTGCCCGTTTTGCCTGTTCCCGATTGGGCTTGGGCGATCACATCCTTGCCCTGCATGATGGGATAGATGGCCTTTTGTTGGATTTCACTCATGGATTCGAAACCCATACTGTATATCGAACGCAACAAATCCGACGATAAATCCAGATCATCCCATTTTTTGGCATATTGGGTGAGGGGATGGGGCGCGGCTTCTTCTGCAGCTGCTACGACCGTAGTTTCGCCCGTGGCTTCAGATTCATTTTCTTCCGAAACAACCGGGTTATTGGTTTTTGTTTCTTCTTCCATTTTGGTTTTTAAAAATTTGGCGGTTATTTGATTGTCTTTGTGTTTCTGTTTGTGTATCAAAAAAAAAAATATATCTATATATATATTTTTTTGCTGATATCGAACGGATTTTTGGTGAAAGATATGGAATTTCCAATCCGTATTGTTTATATGGGTTTTTGTTCGGACAAATCATCGAACATACTCACAAATATAGTCATGACAGGTTTGTAAAACTTCATTGAAAAGTCCGATTATTTCGCATTTTTCTTCTTCATTCATCATGGTAAATACATAATTTAATTGTGTTTCATTCAATCCGCGGGTGTTGCGAATATCATGCTTTATCTGCGCAACTATTTTTTCTTTTTTTCTTCTTCGGTGGGGTTCATATTTTTTTTTTTTGAATATGAGTTTGTTATGTTCGTTATGTTTGTTTTTTTTTACAATGGCATTTTTTTTCCCTCGCAATTAAAAACGATATAAACCATCCAAAATATACCTTGTGTATCACTTTTAGCAGGTTGCGTTTTGTTTGATTCATTTTTTTTTAACCAATACATTTAATAGTTATTTGTTTTTTGTTTTCGTTTTTCATTTT
>Ga0194133_10003920_pt1 | contig 20541 bp, 20 predicted proteins | sample TA2KigOf40mmetaG_FD_155448 | JGI IMG/M metagenome (GOLD analysis project Ga0194133, IMG submission 155448) | Freshwater microbial communities from Lake Tanganyika, Tanzania - TA2015055 Kigoma Offshore 40m | ecosystem: Environmental > Aquatic > Freshwater > Lake | place: Tanzania: Lake...
GGTGCCGGTGCCGGCTCGGGGGGAGAGCCCTGTCCTGCGGCGGCGAGGACGTCGGACTTCCGGATTCGGCCGCCCACTCCGGTTCCCGTCACGCGGGACAGGTCCACCCCGTGCTGCGCGGCCAGACGGCGGACGAGCGGGGTGACGTAGGACTCGGATGCGTCGGACGCTTCTGCGACCGCGGGAGCGGTGGGCGCTGGGGCCGGTGCTGCCGGAGTCGGTGCGGGGGCAGCGGGTGCGGAAGCCGGTGCTCCGGATGCAATGCGACCGAGTTCGGATCCGACGGGAACCACCGCATCCTCGGCCGCGGTGATCGCGACGAGGACGCCACTGGCCGGGGCCGGAATCTCGGTGTCGACCTTGTCGGTGGAGATCTCGAGCAGTGGTTCGTCGGCGACGACGGTGTCGCCGACGGCCTTGAGCCAGCGGGTGACCGTTCCCTCGGTCACGCTCTCCCCGAGTGCCGGGAGTACGACCGAGGTCTCGCTCCCCGATGCGACGGGGACGGGTGCCGCCGGGGCCGCGGGAGCGGGTGCTGCAGGAGCGGGTGCTGCAGGAGCAGGAGCGGTGGGTGCCGGTGCTGCAGGTGCGTTCGCACTGTCGCCGATCACTCCGAGCGGTGCACCGACCGCCACGACGTCGTCCTCCTGGGCTGCGATCGAGACGAGGACGCCACTGGCCGGTGCGGGGATCTCGGTGTCGACCTTGTCGGTGGAGATCTCGAGCAGGGGTTCGTCGGCGACCACGGTGTCGCCGACGGCTTTGAGCCAGCGGGTGACGGTTCCTTCGGTGACGCTCTCGCCGAGTTGCGGCATGGACACGGTGACCGACATCGTCCTACTCCTTCTCGTTATGCGTGGGAGTGCAGGGGCTTGCCGGCGAGCGCGAGGTGTGCCTCGCCCATCGCCTCATTCTGTGTGGGGTGCGCGTGGATCAGGGTGGCGACATCTTCTGGATACGCCTCCCAGTTCACGATCAGTTGTGCCTCGCCGATCTGTTCGCCGACGCGGGAGCCGACCATGTGGACGCCGATGACGGGTCCGTCCTTGAGTTGCACAAGTTTGATGAATCCTGCGGTGTCGAGGATCTGGCTCTTGCCGTTGCCGCCCAAGTTGTATTCGTAGGTCGTCACGGCATCTGCACCGTGCGCGGCCTTCGCCTCGGCCTCGGTCAGGCCGACGCTCGCGACCTCGGGCTCGCAGTACGTGACCCGGGGGATGTTCACGTCGGAGATCACCGCGGGGTTCAGGCCGGCGATGTCCTCGGCGACGAAGATCCCGTGCTGAAATCCGCGGTGCGCGAGTTGGAGACCGGGGGTGATGTCTCCCACCGCGTAGATGCCGGGGATGTTCGTGCGCTGGTGATCGTCGACGAGGACCCAACCACGCTCCATCGCTATGCCCTGCTCCTCGTATCCCATGCCGGCCGTGTTCGGCCCACGACCGACGGCCACGAGCAGGATCTCGGCGGTCAACGTCTTGCCATCCTCGAGAGTGACGGTCACCCCCGTGGCGTCCTGGGTCGCGGAGGCGAACTTGGTGCCGAGGATGAAGGTGATCCCACGCTTGCGGTAGGCGCGTTCGAGGGCCTTCGAGCACGCTTCATCCTCGTTGGGCACCAGGTGCGGAAGACCTTCGACGATCGTGACCTCGGAGCCGAAGGAGCGCCAGACACTGGCGAACTCGACCCCGATCACCCCCCCGCCGAGGACGATCACGCTCGTCGGGACGTAGTCGAGATTCAGGGCCTGATCGGAGGTCATGATGCGGCCACCGATCTCGAGGCCGGGGAGGGTGCGCGCGTAGGAGCCGGTGGCGAGGACCACATTCGTTCCGGTGTACTTCTCACCGTTCACCTCAACGGTATTCGGGCCCACCAAACGTCCGTCGCCTTCCACCAACGTGATGTCACGGCTCTTGACCAGGCCCTGAAGTCCCTTATAAAGACGTGCCACGACCCCGTCGCGGTACTCGTTCACCTTCGGCATGTCGATGCCGTCGAGGTTGGCCTTCACTCCGAAGTGTTCGGATTCGCGGGCGCTGTCTGCGACCTCGGCTGCGTGGAGGAGGGCTTTCGTGGGGATACATCCGCGGTGCAGGCATGTGCCACCGAGCTTGTCCCGATCGATCAGGATCACACTCGTGCCCAATTCGGCCGCGCGCAGCGCGCACGCGTAGCCTCCGCTGCCGCCTCCGAGAATGACCAAATCCGCCTGCGGCACGTGACTACTCCTCACCAACTGATTGGGACGCCTCCATCCTTCCACCGTCCCACGGGTGAGTTCACTTGGGCCGGTTCTTCACCTGCTGTTCGCCAACCGGCTGGCTACTTCGACGAAGGTGCGCACCGCGGCGCCCGTTCCGCCCTTGGGGGTGTAGCCGTAGGCGGCCTTGTCGTTGAAGGCCGGGCCGGCGATGTCCAGGTGGACCCACGGCTGGCCCGGGGGAATGAATTCCTTCAGGAACACCCCGGCCGAGAGCATCCCGCCCATGCGGTCGCCGATGTTGGCGATGTCGGCGGTTGCGGAGTCGAGGGAACTGCGCAGATCCTCCGGCAGGGGCATCGGCCACATCGCCTCGCCCGCTGCATCGGCGGCCTCGCACACCTGGGTACGCGCATCATCAGTATTCGACATGACGCCCGCAGTGCGACTGCCGAGAGCAATCCGCTGCGCACCGGTCAACGTCGCCGCGTCGATGATGAGATCGGGCTTCTCCTCGACGGCCATGCCCAGCGCGTCAGCGAGGATCAGGCGCCCCTCGGCGTCGGTGTTGAGCACTTCGACCGTGGTCCCGTCGTAGGTGCTGAAGACGTCACCGGGTCGCTGCGCCGTTCCGCTGGGCATGTTCTCGGCGCTCGGCACCCAGCCTGTGACGCGCACGGGGAGTCGCAATGCTGCGATGGCCTGCATCGCCGCGATCACGGCAGCTGCACCCGCCATATCGCCCTTCATCTCATCCATATTGGCCGCGGGCTTGATCGAGATACCGCCGGTGTCGAATGTGATGCCCTTACCCACGATCGCCAAATGCTTCGACGCACCCCTCGGCGCGTACTCGAGCTTCACTAGGCGCGGTGGGTTCGCCGAACCCTGACCCACGGCCAGGATTCCGCCGCAGCCATCTCGCTGCAACGCCTTCTCGTCCCAGATGGTGACCTTGACCGGTGCAGCCGCCACCGCGGCCTTCGCCTCGCGGGCGAGTGTCGCGGGCGGCAGCGCGTTCGGTGGAGTGTTGACCAGGTCACGGGCGAGGTCGACCGCGTCACCGATAACCGCGACTTCATGGACGAGAGACCGCTGCTCGGCGCTGACACGGTCCGCACAGAGGAAGGTGATCGTCTGCACCGGAGAGTTCTCCTTCTTCGGCGCGGATTTGAAGGCGGTGAAGGCGTAGTTCGCGAGTCGAGCACCGACCATGGCCGCGGCCCAGTTGTCCTCCGGGAGGACTACCGAGATCCGGCGCTTCCCCGTCAATGCGCGCACGGCATTGCCGTAGGCGCGGCGCACGGCTTCCGCGTCCGCGGACTTCGTCGCGTCACCGAGTCCCACGGTGACGACCAGACCTGCCTTGATTCCCGAGACATGCGCAATCTTCGTGACCTCGCCCGAGGTGCCGGAGGCACCCAGCGCGCGCGCGGCATTCACTATCTTCTCTGTCTGCCCGCGAGTTAGACCCGGGGCGGCCACAGTGATGGTCGACGCCTTGGGGTGAAGGGGGAGAACCAGTGCGTCTCCGGCGGCCTGGGCGGGAGCGGTTGCGGTGATCGTGAGAGTCGTCATGTTCGCAGGTTAGTCAGGATCACAGCGTTCGCGCTCGGGTGGTCACGTCGCTAGCGTTCGTTCATGACCGCACTTCAGCGTACTCCGCTCTTCGACCGGCACGTCCGTCTCGGCGCCAAGCTGGCCGACTTCGGCGGCTGGGAGATGCCCATCGAGTATTCGGGCACCGTGGGGGAGCACGCCGCCATTCGTGATGCGGTCGGGATCTTCGATGTATCCCACATGGGGAAGGTGCGGATCACCGGTCCGGGAGCGCTCGATTTCGTCAACGGCATTGTCGCCAACGACGTACATCGCATCGCGGATGGTCAGGCCCAGTACTCGATGGTGTGCACCGAGGATGGCGGCATCATCGACGACCTCATCGTGTACCGGTTCGGCCCCGAGGACATCTTCATCGTTCCGAACGCGTCCAATGCCGCAGCGGTGGTCGCCGTCTTCCGAGCTGCCGTGCCACCCCCGATCCACATTGCCGATCAGCACCATGAACGGGGAATCATCGCGGTCCAGGGACCTCGCTCCGCCGATGTACTCGAGGCGCTGGGTCTACCGACGGATCACGACTACATGGCGATGGTCGAGGCACCGTGGCGCGACTATCGGGTGCTCGTGTGTCGCACGGGGTACACCGGTGAGCGCGGTTTCGAACTGATCGCACCGGCCGCGTCCCTGGGTGAGCTGTGGGATGCGCTGATGGTGGAGGTCACGGCCGCGGGAGGTACGCCCGCAGGGCTCGGTGCGCGCGACACCTTGCGCACCGAGATGGGCTATCCGCTGCATGGCCAGGACATCTCGACCTCGACCACTCCGGTCGCGGCCGGGCTCGGCTGGGCCGTGGGCTGGGACAAGCCCGCATTTCACGGGCGCGATGCGCTGCTCGCGGTGAAGGCGGCCGGACCGGACCGGCGTCTCCGCGGCGTGAAGGTCGTGGGTCGCGGGATCCCGCGGCCGCACATGCCCGTTCACCGCGCGGGTGCGCAGGTGGGGGAGACCACGAGCGGAACCTTCTCTCCGACCCTGCGTCAGGGAATCGCGTTGGCCTACCTCCCCGTGGACATTGCGGTCGGTGACTCGGTGCAGGTCGACGTGCGTGGCACCCTGGTCGACGCCGAAGTTGTCACCCCGCCGTTCGTGCCCTCGCACGTGCGTTAGTCGATACCGATCAGCGCGGCGTGCACACGCGCGCCAATCTCCGAACGGGTGGGGAGTCCTAGGTCGAGTCCTGGATCGACTCCGATGCGCATCATCGCGGCCCGGATCGCGGGATCGTTGCTCGTCCCGGCCCCGTGCCACCACGTTTTCGCGCGGAACGAGAGCCGATCCGCGGCGACGGCGGCCGCCCACACGGTCAAGCCTTCGAGCAGAACGGGCGTTCGGCGTGCGCTCGCGGTCACGAGTGCACCGGCCACGTCCATCGCATGCGGAACTGTGCCGAGAAGCGCCTCGATGTCACCCTGGTGGGAGCGAAGATCGGCCACCTGGTCCCGGACCAGGATCACCTGTTCCATCCACGCGGCATCTGTCATCCCGGTGGATTGGGGAACGACTGCATTCGCCTCTGCGCCCGTCAGCAGGGCAATCAGTGCACGCTCATCCACGGCGTCGTCGGTCGCCGCTCGAATGACGACAAGGCGCGCACCGGAATCGATGGCCGCGTCGATTCCCGCCGGTTCCACTTCCACGAAGCTGGACGTAGTGACGTCGCGCTCCCGCAACCAGTGGTGATACGCGCTCAGAGTTGCGCCCTGCGATTCCTCTGCATCACGGGGGCGAGAAGGGGCGGACGTGATGACCGATGCACGGTCGGCGAGTGCGCCCATTTCTCGAGCCTACGAGGCTCCCACCATCGGCTGCGGCTGGAACCGGGCCCGGCGTGCGGCGCGGTGGAGGGCATCGAGGATCGGGCGACCTGCGATCAGAATGAGGATCGCGGTGAGCGCGGCACGGGGGATGTCGAAGCCCAAGGAGGTGGTGATCGTGAAGCGCCACCAGTGTTCAAGATTCACCACGACCCCGGCACCGGGCGCGAACGCCAGTTGCGGCGGCAAGGATGTGGCGAATGGCCAGAACCACAGGTTCATCACGAAGCCATAGGCGATGCAGGCACCCACCGCATAACCGGCGAGCAGCAGGACCTCGCGCCGTCCGGCCATCCGCGGAAGGAGGCCCGCACCCAGTCCGACCCAGCCGGCCGCGATCATCTGGAACGGAAGCCACGGCCCCACACCGCCGGTGATGATCGCCGATGCCGCGAGTGACACCGTGCCGAGCACGAATCCGAAAGCGGGGCCCATGGCGCGGGCGCCGAGGATCAGGATGACCCAGATCGGCTCGATACCGGCGAGGCCGGCGCCCAATGGTCGCAGTGCGGTGATGATGGCGGCCAGAATCCCGAGCAGCGCGATCGCCTTTGCATCGATGCGCGCGTGGATGAACTCCGAGAACGTGATCGCCAGAACCAACACCATCACGAGTGCAAAGAGCCAGGGAACGATGGACGACTGCGATGCCAACTGCGAACCGGGTGTGATGAGAAATGGCCACAGGAACGCGAGCAGGCCAACTGCGCTCGACACCACGAGGGCGACGGTCGTTGACGGGCGGAGCGCGATCGCGTGACTCATGCGCGCCGCTCCTCAGCGAGGGCGGATTCGACGTCGGCAACCGTGAGCCAGATTCCGGGGGACATGATCTTGGTGACCTGCGGGGCGAACATCGGTGAGGACGTCACCACCTCGGATGTCGGTCCGTGGGCGACCACCTCGCCGTCGGCGAGGATCAGCACGGTGTCGGCGACCTCGGCCACCAATTCGACATCGTGAGTGGCGATCACGACGGCATGACCCTGGGATGCGAGGTCTCGGAGGTGCTCGGCGAGGCGCGATTTCGTGGGGTAGTCGAGGCCCCGCGTCGGTTCATCGAGTACGACGAGCGGTGGTCGCGACGCGAGGATGATCGCCAGAACCAGCGATACCTGTTGCCCGGCGGACAGGTCACGTGGGTGGGTGTCATCACGGACATCCGGTGCGAGGAGCGCGAGGAGGGCGCGCGTCGTGCCTGCGAGAACCCGCGCATCGCGATCGGAGAGCCTGCACTCGTCTGCAACGGTGGCGCACTCGAGGAGATCGGTCGGGTTCTGGGGGACGAGTCCCACATGGCGTACGAGCTCGGGACCCTCCAGTCGCGAGGGATCGACTCCATCGACCTGCACGTGCCCGGTGGTCGGCGTGATCATGCCCGCGAGCAGGGAAAGCAGGGTGGACTTGCCGGCACCGTTGCGTCCCATCACGGCGAGCACCTGCCCACCGCGCACCTCGATGTCCACACCGCGCAGTGCGGGGGTGCGGCCGTAGGCGGCATCGACGCTGTCCATGGTTGCTCGTCGCACGCCGACGGGAGGGTGTGGCCGCTGCGAGGAGCGTCCTACGAGGATCCTGCGGAGTGGTTCGGCTTCACGTCGTGCATCGCGAATCGTGAGGGGGAGGGGGTTCCAGCCCGCAAGCCTGCCGAGTTCGACGACGGGCGGCGCGATGGGAGCGTCGGTCATCATTACCTGCGGGATCCCCTCGCGCACACCACCCGGTTCGAGGACCAGGACGCGATCGACGTATTGCACCACCCGCTCAAGTCGGTGTTCCGCGATCACCGCGGTGACTCCGAGATCGTGGACGATGCGCTGGAGCGAGGCGAGAACCTCCTCTGCTGCTCCCGGGTCCAGTGCGGATGTCGGTTCGTCGAGTATCAGGACTCTCGGATGCGATGCCATCGCTGCACCGATCGCCACGCGCTGGCGTTGGCCCCCGCTCAGGGCGACCAGGGGTCTCACCCTCACATCGTCGAGTCCGAGCAGATCGAGGGTTTCTTCGACACGTCGACGCATCGTCGTGGGAGCGACGCCGAGACCCTCCATCGCGTAGGCAAGCTCCTCCTCGACGGTGTCCGTGACGAAGCCGCTCATTGGATCCTGCGGCACGTAGCCGACGACATCGGCGAGTTCCCGCGGGGGAGTGATGCGTATCGATCGGCCGTGGACACGCACATCGCCGAGAAATTCACCGCCGGTGAAGTGTGGAACGAGCCCGTTGATGGCCCGCAGCAGGGTGGACTTGCCGCTTCCCGTTGTTCCTACGACAAGCGTGAACTCACCCTCCGGGATGCGCAGGCATACATCGCGCAGGATCCAGGGGGTGCCGGCGTCGTATCGGAAGGAGACGTCATCGAACTCGATCACGGCGTCTCCTCGGGTCGTGAAGTGCTGAGGTAGCCCACACATCCAGCGCTCACCAGCGCGAGAAGTGCGCCGATCGGGAGCGACGGCCAGGTCGGGGGGTCCGTGGGCGGGTTCATGGCGAGGGGGCTCAGGGCTGTGGTGAGGACGCTGATCACCAGTGTCAGGGCTCCCGAGGCGACGACGATCCACTCCGATCGACCCCAGGGATCAGGCCGATACACCGTGCGATTGCGGTGCCGGGATGCAAGCACGAGCGCACCTGCGGCCGCGCCGAGTGCCCCAGCGGCGAGACTCCAGGAGAGCACTGCGGGTACCTGTGCGGCCATGAGGCCAAAGAGCCCGATCGCACCCGCGATCACTGCGACTCCGATGAGCGCTACGACGAAGCGACGTTCACGTGCGTGCGCCGTTCCCATGCGCCCGTATCCCCGAGCATCCATGGCGGCCGCGAGTTCGATCGACTGGTCGAGGGCGCTGTGCAGCACGGGGAGTGCCGCGCCTGCGAATGCGCGTGGTCCTCGAGTCGCGCGTCCGCGGAGACGCCGGGAAGTGCGTACACGTTCGATGTCGTGAACCAACTGCGGCGCGAACGTGAGGGCGATGACGATGCTGACCCCGAATTCGTAGAGCGCACTGGGCAGGGACTTCAGGAGTCGACGCGGTGAGGCAAGGGCATTCGCCGCGCCGATACACAGGATGATCGCGGCGAGCCGAAGTCCGTCGTAGAAGCCCGCGAGGATCACTTCGAGCACGACCGGACCACCGAGCCGAAGTCCTGCGGCCCACACAGGCAGTGTGATGCTCGGCAGGGTTGCGATCACCGTGTCGCCCCAGGCGCCACCCAGGAGCATCTGCGCGAGGACGCGGATCACCACGATCACCGCGGCGATGCGCAGGAAGAACGTGAACGTGCGTCCCCCGGGGCGTTCGCGCCGGTGGACCACGAGTGCGAGGACGCAGATCAACAGGATGAGGAACAGCGGGTTCGTGGTGCGACTCGCGGTTACGGCGAGGAGGAGAGTCCACAGCCACCATGCACCCGGGTGCGTCCAGCGCCCGAGACGTGCGGTGCCGACGATCGTGTCGGGTGCGATGGCGGTGGCGGTCATCGTCGCCGCCAGACGACAAGGCCGACGATCGCGGCGACCGCGAGCACGCCGAGGGTCCACCACGGTGTTCCCGACGACTCCTCTGACGGAGCCTGGGCGACATCCGACGCCACGGGTGCGGGTTCCAGGGCGTCGATGATCGGCGCGCATTCCTCCCGCGGGAATCCATCGATGCCGCAGAGGAAGCCGCCGTCGGCACGGACATCCGCGACAGCGGACAGGATCTGGAACCCGTTGGCACCGGCGTCGACCACGGCGCATTCAGTCCTCGGTGCCGGTGGCGTCTCACCCGCGGGCGCGATGTCGGCCGTGCCGAAGTCGAGTGCCACGGCGACGGCCTTCTGACCCTGGTTCGATGCGACGGTGCCACAGGCCTTCTGCCAGACCCGGCGTGGATCCAGGGTCGGTGGCCCACCTGCCTCGGTCATGCCTTCCGACACCACGAAGGTCCACGCCTCGACATCCCCGTCCCGAGGGATCGTGGTTCCCGCCCCTTGGGTTGCGTACGACCAGGCACCGTCCGAGCCGTTCCAATACGACCAGTAGCGCGTGAGACCCTCGGCGTGTGCGGTGGGTGCGCCAATCAAAGCCGCTGTCACGGCACAACCCACCAGCACGCGACGGATCACCGCATCGACCCCGTCAGCGCTGACACGAGATTGACACCACCGAAATTGCGCGGCGATGTTCCCGTTGCTTCCGCCACCATGAGGAGGAGGCCGATCGCACCGGGATTGGCCACGCCACCCTTCAGTGCGTAGTCGCGCGCCGCCGAGGTCAGTGTGCGCGTACCGGTTCGCACAGCGGCGCGGCCGACGCCAAGTTCGCTGAGTCCGATCACGGCGCGGGCGGTGGAGCCAAGGTCCTGACCGGTTCCGAGGTCGGATGTGAGCGAGCCTTTCGCGGTGATCTGCGACGCGAGATAACTCGCCAGGCGCGTGGGCATGCCCTTCCCGCATGGTGGATTCCGCGTCAGCACTCCCGCTCGATCGATGGGCAGGCTCGCCGCGACGCCGACGATCGCCTCGGACGACGCGAGGGAATTCGCTGCGCCACCCGCCTGGTACGGGAGGGCTCCTGCCGATGCGCTTGCGCACGGGAATTGCAGCGACGCGAGGTAGCCGATCGCATTGGGGACCCGTGCACTGCGATCCTGCGGACTGACGGTGCGGAGTGCCGCGAGCGCGAGTGCAGTGGAGTTGGCATCGGACTCTCCACCGGCGTAGTACGGCCAGCCCCAGTCGTCGTTCTGCGCATTGTTGAGCCACACGACCGCCTTACGTGCCGCCGACTGCTCTCCGACGAGGGCGAGTGCTGTGGCCGCGGCGGCCGTGGAATTGACGTCCGGTCCGCTGAATGCGGTGGGATTCGACGCGGTGCACGGCACCGTGGTGTCCGTGCGGTACGCCTCGAAGCTGCCATCGGCACATTGCTGTCCGAGGAGCCAGGTGATCGCAAAGGGCGCGGGCGGGAGATCCACCGATGTCAGTCCCGTGATGGCCAGGGACTGACGGAGGACGCCGTCGTAGACGGGGTCCGTTGATCCGTACAAGCCGCGATCCGCCGCACGGGCTGGTGCAGCGATGGTGATGGCTACGGCGGATGCCACACAGAGTGACAGTGCGCTGCGCAGAATGCGTGTCATGTGTTCCTCTCACTAAGCGGTCGGACACGCTCTCGAGAGGGCCGAAAAAAGAGTCCCTTCCAATGGAAGGGACGTTCGGTTGCCCGAGCGCTCGTCCCGTTACCTCGACGGATGGAGCCGCTCGTACCTGCCAGGTGCTCCGACTCGCCGAAAGGCACACGGTTGCGGGACAGCGCCGGAATCTCACCGGACTTCCCCTGGACTTCAGGTACGTGGATGTAGTTGTGATCGGACCCTACTGCATCGTGGGCGTCATTCGGGGGGATGCAGACTCATCGGTCCGTAGACCTCACGTCCATCCTCCAGAAGGGACACCTGATCGACGCCCTCGCCCAGGAGATCCCGCCAAAATTCGCCGATCCAGGACTCCGCGTCTGCTTGGGAGGGGAAGGAGCCTCCAGGGTTGAGGGTCACGTTCACCGGCGTGTCGTCGAAGCGCAGGTACGACCAGGTCCAGGACATGTCGCGCCTACGGCCGGGTTGCCGGCGACGCAGTGCGCGTCGGGTCGGTGGTGATCAGATCGCCCAGGATGTAGTCGATGGCGCTGCGCACATCCTCGGGGAGGGTGATGCCCGCCGAGGCCGCGTTCTCGGCGATCTGCTCGGGCCGAGACGCGCCCACGATCGCTGATGCCACGTTCGAATTGCCCAGGACCCAGGCGATCGCCATCTGGGCCGGGGTCAGGCGCATGTCCGCGGCGATCGGGAGGAGCTTCTGAACCGCCTGCAGAACGTCGTCATCCATGAACCGCTGGATATAGGTCTGCCCCTCACCAGCAGACGCCCGGGAGCCACGCGGCGGTGGCGAGCCGGGAAGGTACTTGCCGGTCAGGACCCCTTGGGCGATGGGCGACCACACGATCTGGCCGACCCCGAGTTCCTCGCACGTCGGGACAACCTCTCCTTCGATGACCCGCCACAGCATCGAGTACTGGGGTTGATTGCTGATGATGCGACTGAAGCCCATCTCATCCGCGATGCGGATGGCTTCGCGGATTTCCTCGGCGCGCCATTCCGAGACGCCGATGTAGAGCACCTTCCCCTGGCGGACGAGATCGTCGAAGGCGCGCAGTGTCTCTTCAAGCGGAGTCTCATAATCGAAGCGGTGGGCTTGGTAGACGTCGATGTAGTCGGTGCGGAGACGCCGTAGCGACGCATGGCACGCCTCCATGATGTGTTTTCGGGACAGGCCCCGGTCGTTTACCCCTGGACCGACCGGCCAGTAGACCTTGGTCAGGATCTCCAAGCCCTCGCGACGTTGACCATGGAGTGCATCGCCCATGAGTGCTTCAGCCTTCGTACCGGCATAGACGTCAGCGGTGTCGAAGGTGGTGATACCGGCGTCGAGTGCTGCATGGATGGTTGCGGTTGCAGCGGCATCGTCGACCTGCGAGCCATGGGTAATCCAGTTGCCGAACGTGATCTCGCTGACCTTGAGGCCGCTACGTCCGAGGTATCGGAACTCCATCAGGACTTTGACTCCATCGGTGCGCCGCCGCGCTTGACGCGCGGGGGAGGCAGACGTAGCCGGCGGAATTGCAAGGTGCGGAGGAGTGCATAGAGGAGCAGACCCTTGCGTTCGACGGGGTCGGGGAACTGCTTCGCCGCCCGCGACCTCAGGGTGAGGAGCAGGATCGCAGTGTCGACGACGATGACGGCCACAAGGACGAAGAAGCCGAGTGACACCATCGACTGGATCTGGGGGTTGGGGACGAAGCCCAGGATGAGAACCGCGATGGCGATGAAGATGAAGAACTCCGCGACGGTGAAGCGCGAATCGACGAAGTTGCGCGTGAACTGCTTCGCGGGACCTCGGTCACGTAGGGGCATGAAGCGCTCATCGCCGGCCAACATGCCTTGGCGGGCTCGCACTCGATCCTGCCGCTCGCGCTCGCGCGCTGCCTTCTTGCCCTCCTTCGTCCCACGCGGTGTGCGAAGCCCCTGCTTGCGGGCGGCCTCGGCCTCCTTGCGGCTAGGAGTGGGTCGGCCTTTGGGGGCACGCGGATCCTCGGAGGGGGTTTCCGTCGGGGATTCCTCGGGTGAGCGCCGGCCGAACATGACCGGCAGCGTATCCCGGGGCACGCGAGCGCTGCCTCCCGTACAGTGGAAGCGAACCCCGCAGGGGGCGGGCACAGAAAGAGGAATGGCTATGGGCCTCTGGCAGCGCTTCACAATGATCTTCAAGTCCAAGGCGAATCGCGCCCTCGACCGTGCGGAGGATCCGCGCGAAACGCTGGACTACTCCTACGAAAAGCAGCTGGAGTTGCTGCAGAAGGTGCGCAGGGGAGTGGCGGATGTCGCCACCAGCCGCAAGCGCCTCGAACTCCAGATCCAGGGTCTGGGGCAGCAGGAGGCGAAGCTTGAGCAGCAGGCGCGTGCCGCACTCGGCCAGGGTCGCGAGGATCTCGCGCGGGAGGCCCTCACCCGGCGCAGTGGTTTGCACCAGCAGATCGCCGATCTCCAGACGCAGTTGGCCCAACTGGCTGAGCAGGAGGAGAAGCTCACGGTCGCGGCCCAACAGTTGCAGACCAAGGTCGAGCAGTTCCGCACTCGCAAGGAAACCATCAAGGCCACCTACTCCGCCGCTGAGGCACAGACCAAGATCAACGAAGCGTTCACCGGGATCTCGAGTGAACTCGGCGATGTCGGCCTGGCGATCCAGCGTGCTGAAGACAAAACCGCGCAGATGCAGGCCCGGGCGGGGGCTATCGACGAGCTCATGGCCTCCGGTGCCCTCGAGGACGTCTCCGGGATGGGCAAGGACTCCCTCACCATCGAACTGGAGCGGATGGCGAGCGAATCCGAGGTTGAAAATCAGTTGGCCGCGCTGAAGCGCGAAGTGGGCCCCGGGTCATCGCCTCAGGAACTCGAGAAGTAGCAGCCACGCGAGTTCTGCGGGAGGAGTCATGGCGAAGACCAGGTACGGCATCGATCGTGGGTTGACCCGTCGGATGTTCGGGACCATGTTCGGTCTCGGGCTGATGTACGTGGTGCTCGCTGCGCTTCTCTACGCCCTGGGATTCAGCGCGATCCTCGTCCTGGGCATCAGTGCAGCACTCCTCTTCGGCCAATGGTGGTTCTCGGATTCCCTGGCGATGTCCGCCATGCGCGCTGTGGTCGTGACACCCGAACAGGCACCGCAGCTGCACGCCATGGTCGACCGCCTGTGCCTCCTGGCCGACATGGAGAAGCCGCGGATTGGGATCGCCGATTCAGATGTCCCCAACGCCTTCGCCACCGGCCGCACCCCGAGTCGCTCCGTCGTCGTGGTGACCACCGGCCTGCTGCGTCGACTCGACCCCGATGAACTCGAAGGTGTGCTTGCGCACGAGTTGTCCCACGTGGCTCACCGCGATGTCACGGTCATGACGATCGCCTCCTTCACCGCGATCGTCGCCGGGTTCCTTGCCCGCAGTTTCATGTGGGGCTCGATGATGCGGGACAACCGGAATCAGAACGCGGCGGTCATGTTCATCGTCGTCATGCTGGTCAGCGTCGTCGTCTACTTCATCTCCTATCTCCTGATCAATGGCCTGTCGAGGTACCGGGAGTTAGGAGCGGACCGCGGAGGGGCGCTGATCACAGGTAAGCCCACTGCGCTCGCGAACGCCCTGGTCAAGATCACCGGTGACATGGCGCAGATCCCCACCCGCGATATCCGGCAGATGGAGCCGGTCAGCAACCTCGCCTTCGCTCCCGCGGTTGCGAGCAAGAAGGGCTTCACCCTCGAGGGGCTTATGTCCACACACCCCTCGCTGGAGAAGCGCCTGGAGAACCTCGCGAAGGTGGCCAACGAGCTCGGCCAGCGGTAGTGGGGCTTTTCGACTCCCTCATGGGGCGGCGCGAGCCCGCCCGCCCCAACCTCGATGCACTCTTCGCGCTGCCCGGATGTGCGATCACCCTGGACGTCGAGTTGGACTTCCGTCCCACGGGGACGGGGTCCGTTGCCTTCCGTGCACCCGAGGGTCGGGCGTTTGCGGATGTCGAGGCCGACGTCCGGGCCCTCCTGGACGCTGACGCCGGACCGCCGGTCGAACTCGTGCAGGACTCCTTCGGATTCACCTGGCTCGTGGTGCGCACCGAGCCGCCGGATCTGTCCTCCGTGGTCACCGATCTGCATGCGGTGAACAGCAGTCTTGTCAACGCCGGGTTCGGGCCCCAACTCCTGTGTTCGCTCGTACCCTTTCGCGATCCGACAGGCCGGGAGATCGCACTCGTCTACCTGTACAAGCAGGGGACCTTCTACCCCTTCGCGCCCGTGTCCGGGTCGGAGCAGAAGCGCGACAACGTCTTGGAACTGCGGCTGCGTGACATGTTGACCCGGGAATTGCCGCTGGAGCCCGACCTCCAGCGCTGGCTCGCGGTCTGGGAAGCCCCGGGGCTCTAGTCCCGGCTAGCGGTCGGCCCCGGCAGGGCCAGCATGCGGTCGAGTGCGACGCGTGCCCAGTGTTGGGTGTCCGAGTCCACCGTGATCTGGTTCACCACGGTGCCCTCGACAAGGGATTCCAACGACCACACCAGGTGGGGAAGGTCGATGCGGTTCATGGTCGAGCAGAAGCAGACGGTCTTGTCGAGGTAGACGATTTCCTTATCCGGATGCTGCAGCGCGAGCCGCTTCACCAGGTTCAACTCTGTGCCGACAGCCCAGGACGTTCCGGGTTCGGCGGCGGCGATCGTGGCGATGATCTTCTCGGTGGAACCGACCACATCGGCCTTCTCGACGACCTCGTACGTGCACTCTGGATGCACGATGACCGTGACGCCGGGAACGCGCTCCCGAACTTCGTCGACGCACGATGGCGTGAAGCGGCCATGGACAGAGCAGTGTCCGCGCCACAGGATCATGCGCGCCGTCTGCAACTGCTCCACGGTAAGGCCGCCGTTCGGCTTCCGCGGGTCGTAGACCACGCAGTCATCGAGTGCCATGCCGAGATCACGTACGGCAGTGTTGCGACCGAGGTGCTGATCAGGGAGGAAGAGCACCTTCTTCTCCGATGTCTGCCAGTCATCATCGAACGCCCACTCGAGGCTGCGCTCGGCATTGCTGGATGTGCAGATCGACCCGCCGTGGCGGCCGGTGAAGGCCTTGATCGCCGCCGAGGAATTCATGTACGTGATGGGGACCGTGACGTCTGCCACCCCCGCGGCCTCGAGATCGCGCCAGCACTGCTCCACCTGTCCGATCTCGGCCATGTCCGCCATGGAGCACCCCGCGGCGAGATCGGGCAGGATCACGCGCTGCTCGTCGGCAGTGAGGATGTCGGCACTTTCGGCCATGAAGTGCACACCGCAGAAGACGATGAACTCGGCTTCCGGGTTGGCTGCGGCCATCTGCGAGAGCTTGAATGAATCACCGGTCACATCGGCGAACTGGATGACCTCGTCGCGCTGGTAGTGGTGGCCCAGGATGTAGACGCGGGAGCCGAGCGCGGCCCTCGCCCGGGCGGCCCTCGCCACCAGGTCGGAGTCACTCGGTGCCGGCAGATCCCCCGGGCACTCCACCCCCCGCTCGCTGCCCGAGTCCGCGCCGTGCCCGAGGAGCAACAGTGCGAGCGGGGTCGGCTGCGGTTCCACGAAGGTCCCAGTCATGGCACGAGTCTGCCAAAGTCCGGTGGACCATGCGGATCCGCCCGAGGCGAACATGTCCCGGCTGTCGCGAACGGTCCGTCCATGTCATAGTTGTGTCCCCAGAGAGTGAAGGATGGGTCATGGAAACCACCACGGACGGCATCGTGTTGACGGATGCAGCTGCGTCCAAGGTCAAGGCACTTCTCGACGCCGAGGGCCGCGATGACCTCACCCTGAGGATCGCCGTGCAGCCGGGTGGCTGTTCCGGGCTGCGCTACCAACTCTTCTTCGACGATCGCGATCTCGATGGCGACGTGAGCAAGGACTTCGACGGGGTCGCGGTCGTCACCGACCGGATGAGCGCTCCCTACCTGTCGGGGGCGACTATCGACTTCGTCGACACCATCGAGAAGCAGGGCTTCACGATCGACAACCCGAACGCAACCGGTTCGTGCGCCTGCGGAGACTCCTTCCACTAGAACGTGCGGGTCTCGAAGTCTCGGTGATTCGGGTGCCGGGTCACTGATGGCCCGATAGGGTCCTTCGACGTGGCGATCCTCATCACCGGGTCCATTGCGACCGACCACCTCATGACCTTCCCGGGACGTTTCGCGGACTCGTTCGTCGCGGACAAGATGGACAAGGTCTCGCTCTCGTTCCTCGTCGAGGAGTTGCAGATTCGTCGCGGGGGTGTGGCCCCCAACATCGCCTTCGGCATGGGTTGCCTCGGGCTCCAGCCCGTGCTCGTGGGTGCGGTCGGGCCGGATTTCGCGGACTACGAGTCCTGGTTGCAGCGCCATGGGGTGGACACCTCGGGCGTGCACATCTCCGAAACCGCTCACACGGCTCGATTCGTGTGCACGACGGACCTCGAACAGAACCAGATCGCCTCCTTCTACCCGGGGGCGATGAGCGAGGCCCGCAACATCGAACTGAAACCGATCATCGAATCGATCGGTGACGCGGACGTCGTCCTCATCGGCGCAAACGATCCGCAGGCGATGCTCCGCCACAGCGAGGAATGTCGATTCCGCGGCTACCCGTTCGCTGCCGATCCCTCGCAGCAATTGGCGCGGATGGAAGGAGAGGAGATCCGTCCCCTCGTCGAAGGGGCCACCTACCTCTTCACGAACGAATACGAGTCGGCACTGATCCAGCAGAAGACCGGGTGGAGTGCGGCAGATCTGCGCGCCATGGTCGACATCTGGGTGACCACCCTGGGACCCGGGGGCTCGCGCGTCGAGCGACGCGGGGAGGAACCCGTGCAGGTCTCCGTCCCGGAAGAGGAGCGACGCGCAGACCCCACGGGAGTGGGCGATGCCTTCCGCGCAGGATTCCTGGCGGGGCAGGCGTGGGGGATCTCTGATCAGCGTTCGGCCCAAGTGGGATCGCTGATGGCGACGTACGTGATCGAGACCATCGGCACCCAGGAGTACGAACTCGCGCAGCGTCACTTCCTGGAGCGGATGGCGAAGACCTACGGCGAGGATGCGGCCGCCGAGGTCGAGCACCACGTGTCCTGTCCCCGCCCGTAGCGGTGCGCGACCTCCCGGCGCCGCAGTGGCACCTGCCGGATCCGCGTGAGGCGGAGGCCGGTGATGACGTCGTGGCCCTCGGGGGCGACCTCGATCCGGGCACGGTGCTCAGCGCCTACGCGCACGGGATGTTCCCGATGCACCTCGACGACACCCTGGCGTGGTGGTCACCGGATCCACGGGGGGTGCTCCCCCTCGATCGCCTCGTGGTCAGCGACAGTCTCCGCGCATCGACGCGGCGCTATCGCTGCACCGTCGACACCGACTTCGAAGGTGTGGTCCTCGGTTGCGCCGATCCGAATCGACCGAAGGGATGGATCACGCCGGAGATCACCGCGGCCTACGTGGAGTTGCACGCGCTCGGTTTCGCCCACTCGGTGGAGGTGTGGGACGACGACGGCGCCCTGGTGGGCGGCCTCTACGGCGTTGAAATCGGTGGTCTTTTCGCCGGGGAGTCGATGTTCCACCGGGCTCGCGATGCGTCCAAAGTCGCACTGGTGCACTTGGTCTCGATACTTCGTCAGTGCCCCGGACCGCGTCTTCTGGATGTCCAATGGCGGACCGAGCACCTGGCGAGCCTCGGAGGGATCGAGATTCCCCGGGAGCGCTACCTCGTGCTTCTCGCCGAGGCCCTGCCGACCTACGAGTGCCTTACCCGGGCGTGACGACCTCGCAGAGCGCGTCCGCGAATTCCTCGACGGTCTGAGCAGTGCATCCGAAAGGTAATGAGATGCGGATACTTGCGAGGCCGCGGTAGCCCAGGGCTTCCACGACGTGGCTGGCGCGTGCCGCGTCCGCGGTGCACGCCGATCCGCTCGCGATCGAGATCCCCCGACGACCGAGTGCGATGACGACTTCCTCGCCCACGCCGGATTCCAGCACCATCGTCAGAATGTGGGGGAGTCGCTCATGCGGATCGCCGAGGACGACCAGTCCCGGGATGCGCTGCGGAAGCGATTCACGCAGGGTCGCCACCAGCGCGTGTTGCTCCTGCGCCATCGACCCGACGTGCGGGGCGAGCACCTCGAGTGCGGCGGCGCAGGCCGCCGCTGCGGGGATGTCGGGGAAGCCACCCAGCCATCCGCGATCGGGTGCCAGGGGTGGGGTCCATCGGATCCCCGGGCGGACCGCGACGAAAGCCGCCCCCGGGACACCGCCCCAGTCGCGTCCCGCGCACACCAACACGTCCCACGCCGTGGGAACCGGGCCGCGGCCGATCACCTGGGCCGCGTCGACCACGAGCGGAATGCCCATGGCCTGACAGCGGGAGTGCACGCCGTCGAGGGGCTGTCGGGTACCGATCTCGGCGTTGGCGGCTTGGACGCAGACAAGTGCCGTGTCCGGAGTTAACGCCGCCCCCAGGACGTCGGGGTCGACGGCACCCGTGGAAGTCACATCGACGACGACGATCTCGGCGTCCGGGGTCATCGCGCATGCCCCGATGACCGCGAAGGATTCGACGGACGTGTGGACGAGGCGCGGGCCGCAGCCGGCAGCCACCCGGGACCTCGTCACGCCACCGATCACCATCGCCAGGCCTTCGGCTGCACTTCCGGCGAGATACAAGTCCGCGGGGCGAAGCCCCAGGTAGCCGGCGAGCGAGGCGCGTGATGCGTCGAGGATCGCTCCGGCCGTCCTTCCCGGGTGGTGGAGGCGCGCCGGGTCCGACCAGGCACGGTCGAGGGCGGCCGTCATCGACGCCCGGACGGGGTCGGTGGCAGGTTGTCCGCCGATGGCATCCAGGTACCCGGCGGGTGGCCGGAACAATGTGTCCGAACCCGGATGTGATGTGTCTGACATGTCCCGTTTCCGCCTCACGGCCCAGGAGGGAATTGGACTGCGGTGTGCGCTAGTCTGCCAGTACAACGGACGCGGCACGGAAGGCCTCGATTTCAGCATGGAAAGCCGGCGATGGGGACGGAGCTCCGTCCTGGTTCTCGGGGCGCTCGGGCTCGTCCTGTTCACCTCCGGATGCACTGCCAACGAGGCGTTCTTCTTCGATATGCCCGAGCCGGCAAGCAAAGAAGCCCCGATCATGCTCAGCCTCTGGAACGGATCGTGGATCGCGGCCTGGGGCGTGGGCATCGTCACCTGGGGCCTGATGCTCTGGGCGGCCATCGCCTACCGCCGCCGCCATAAGGACGAGATCCCGGCGCAGACCAAGTACAACCTGCCGATCGAAGTCCTCTACACGATCGTGCCGCTCATCATGATCCTCGGCTTGTTCTGGTTCACCGCCAGGGATCAGACCGAACTGCTCACCCTGGAGAACGACCAGAAGCAGACGGTGAACGTGGTTGGCTTCCGGTGGTCCTGGGCGTTCAACTACCTCGATGAGGACGTCTACTCGATTGGCATGCCCCAGGGTGAGGACTCGGTGGGCGAGCCTCCGGTGCTCGTGCTCCCGGTCGACGAGAAGGTGCGATTCGAACTCTCGTCGCCCGACGTCATCCACTCCTTCTGGGTGCCCAACTGGCTTTTTAAGATGGACGTGTTCCCGGGTAAGGCCAACGCCTTCGAATTGACTCCAGACAGGGTTGGCACGTTCACGGGCCGGTGCGCGGAGTTGTGCGGAACGGACCATGCCCGCATGCTTTTCCAGGTGAAGGTGGTCGAGCGCGACGAGTTCGACGCGTATATCGATGGCCTACGCGAGATCGGCCAGACCGGCT
>Ga0194133_10003922_pt1 | contig 20532 bp, 21 predicted proteins | sample TA2KigOf40mmetaG_FD_155448 | JGI IMG/M metagenome (GOLD analysis project Ga0194133, IMG submission 155448) | Freshwater microbial communities from Lake Tanganyika, Tanzania - TA2015055 Kigoma Offshore 40m | ecosystem: Environmental > Aquatic > Freshwater > Lake | place: Tanzania: Lake...
TGCGAGATATTAAAACTCAAGATGTAAGTGTTAAAACACCAGTTGCCATGGCAAAGGGTGCGCAATTAACAAAACCATCACCAGTTGTGGTGCCAATCTTAAGAGCAGGGCTTGGAATGTTAGAGGGGATGAGTAGATTAATTCCAACCGCCGAGATTGGCTTTTTAGGAATGGTGCGGGATGAAAAAACATTAAAGGCATCCACCTACGCCAACAGATTGCCAGATGATTTAACTAACCGACAATGTTTTATCTTAGATCCAATGCTGGCAACCGGTGGCACATTGGTATCTGCCATAGAATTTTTAGCGCAAAAGGGTGCCACAGATATCACAATGATTTGTATCTTAGCCTCCCCGGAAGGAATTGCAGTCTTAGAGAAAGCTTTTGCCGGCAGTAACTTAAGTTTGAAATTAGTAATTGGCGCCCAAGATGAAAAATTAAATGATAAGGGTTATATCGTGCCAGGCTTAGGTGATGCTGGTGATCGGTTATACGGTGTAGTTTAAGTGGCAAGTACATCTCCAGGTTATGGCATAACAATTCGAGTAGATGGCGCAGCCGGTAGCCAACCGGTTGCACAAATTACCCAAGTGATCTTGGCGATGGGTGCATCTATCACCGCACTCGATGTTGTGGAATCTGTTTTAGATAGAGTTGTAATTGATGTTACCTGCGATGCGATAGATGCAAACCACGCAGAGTTAGTAACTGCAGAGATCTCTAAAAATCCTAACCTTAATGTTAGAAAGGTGTCAGATCGAACATTTCTACTCCACCTAGGTGGCAAGATTGAGGTTTCTTCTAAGGTGCCACTTAAAACTAGAGATGATCTCTCTCGGGCATACACCCCAGGGGTGGCTAGAATTTCTCAAGCAATTGCTAAAGATCCAAGTGATCTGCGCAGATTAACTATTAAGCGCAACACTGTTGCAGTAGTAACTGATGGATCTGCAGTTTTAGGTCTTGGAAATATCGGCCCTGGAGCAGCACTTCCTGTTATGGAGGGAAAGGCTGCCCTTTTTAAGAGATTTGCCGATGTTGATGCCTGGCCGGTCTGCCTAGATACCCAAGATGTTGATGAGATTGTTAGAACCGTGCAAATTATTGCCCCAGTTTATGGCGGAATAAACCTAGAGGATATCTCAGCTCCTAGATGTTTTGAGATTGAGGCAAGATTAAGAGAACTTCTAGATATTCCAGTATTTCATGATGATCAACATGGCACCGCCATTGTTGTCCTAGCGGCGTTAACAAACGCCCTTACCTTGGTTAACAAAGATTTGAAAAATACCAAAATTGTGTTAAGTGGGGTGGGTGCAGCAGGCACAGCAGTTGCCAGATTATTAGTAGCAAAGGGAGCTAAAAATATTATTGGCTTTGATAAGGATGGCTTGGTTTATAAGAATAAGGGCGATTCTGATCCGATGCGCAAGTGGTTTGTGGAGAACTGCTCTCCCGGTGATTTCTCAGGATTTCTTGCAGATGCCATGAAGGGTGCTGATATTTTTATTGGGGTAAGTGCGCCAAATGTATTAAGTGAGGCAGATATCAAAGCTATGGCAAAGGATGCGATTGTTTTTGCATTAGCTAATCCAGATCCAGAGATTGATCCAGTAATTGCTCGAAAACATGCCGCTGTTGTGGCAACTGGCAGAAGTGATCAACCTAACCAAATAAATAATGTGTTGGTATTCCCAGGAATCTTTAGGGGTTTACTAGATGGCAATATCACTAAGATTACTGATGATATGTTGATTAGAGCAGCAGGTGCCATTGCATCTTGTGTTAGCAGTGAGCAATTAAACGCAAACTTCATAGTGCCAAGTGTCTTTGATCAAAATGTTGTACAGAAAGTAGCAGCGGCAGTTAAAAAAGGAGCTTAAAGTAAATGTCTAACTTTGCTGCATCCTTTGATACTCAATTATCACCAGTTGCGCCATTTCTTTTTTATCTAGTAGTAGCCATCATAATCTTTATTGAAACTGGCTTACTTATTGGCTTTTTCCTACCTGGCGACTCTTTACTCTTTAGCGCAGGTCTTGTGGCCGCTGCAAGAGATGATGTAAATATTGTCATCTTGATCTCAGTTATTTTCTTAGCTGCCTTTATTGGCGATCAGGTTGGTTATGTAATTGGGCGAAAGCTAGGTAGACCCTATTTAGAGCGCAAAAACTCACCACGGATGCAGAAAATGCTAGCTAGGTCTGAACGGTTTTATGATAGATATGGCTGGTGGTCAGTTGTTATTGCCAGATATATCCCCTGGGTTAGAACATTTGTGCCGCCAATTGCCGGCACGGTAAAGATGAATTACTACAAATTTTTATCGGCAAACGCGCTAGGTGCTCTTCTTTGGGGAGTTGGCATTACCTTAGCTGGCTTTTACTCTGGCTCAATCGATTGGGTTAATGACGTTTCCTACATTATCGCCAGTATTTTTATAATAGGCTCAGTTCTATCAGCCATTATTCAAAGACGCAAATAAACTCTAGAGTACTAAAGCTTTTGAAATATACCATTGTTAATCCCCGTTAATACAATTTAGTATGTATAAATATATTGGGACCATTGATCTAAGTTACTTGTAATGTATTTTGGGAACGTTTCATCAATTTTAACAACTGATAATTTCATACCAGTGTATATGTCGCACCCACTTTCAAAATTCTTAATTGCCCTATCGCGAACTCTATCTGTATTCCACTCTATGTGTGAAGAATTCTCCATTTTTTTTACGATTTCGTTTTTTAAAAACAAATTATTAAAATGCCAACCTGCATTAGGTACAATCTGTAAATCAAGTTTTTCAAACTTTGATGGTATTAAGTGCAAACCAAACCTCCTTGTGGTCCAAAAATCTGGTACGCGAATAAATGGAAGGGAATGTCTTCGCTGAGCACCTGCTTGAAACAAAAAAATATCCTTACGCATATTTTGTATTCCTTTGTATAATGAAAATGACTGGGCTCTTCCTCGGAGCCATTTACCTGAACTTAAATTTAAGTAATTGGCATAATTATCTAACTCAAGAATCGCATCAACATTAGTATCACTACTTTTTAAATCCAAAACTAGTAAAGTAGTGGCTCTTGGGATCTCGTCACAGTCAGAATGTAAGATTAAATCTGTCGAGCTGAGATCAATTTCTTTAAGAAATTTTGAAATTCTCTCTCTTTGAATCATCTCGCGAATTCTTGGATTTTTGACAATATGAGTTTTTTCGTCTGAAAGAACTACTAATTTATTTTGAATTTTTATGTCTAAGCGGTTTAAATTTTCCTTTAAATACAATGGTTTTTTTTTGCCTGAGTGAGTAAAACAAGATTCTGAAACAACAAATAGATCAACAACTTCAATTAGTTCGTTAAACCTGATTTCAAGGGCTTTAAAGTCCCTATTAAATGGGAAGGTATCGATGATCACTTTACCAATTCCTGTACGGAATAAGACTAGAAACTAGTTTAACCGCGGCAAATGTCTCGCGATTGTTGAAGTATATGCCTGAATCTCTCATTAATTCTAATTCTGAACTAAAATTTTTTGGCAATTTTGTTGGGAATAAAATTGACTTTATCAAGAATTTCATTCTGACAAAAAAACGAAATTCATTCAATCTTGCAAAAAAAGCTTGAATTCTATTTATTTTAGTATTCATCGCTTCAGTTGCCTTAAGGATCATACACCAAGATTCTTTAAACGAACTTCCTCCGTCAAGATTATAATATATCCGTTCTAGATAAGATTCGAATACTTTTTTATCTTCAAGGTTGTTGGGATCGTCCCACCATTTATTCAGAGCAATACTTCTATTCCAATTTGCATGAGACCTAGGGAATTGATTCCAGTTTCTTATCCAGTAGAGCTCATTTAGATATTTTGATTTGCCGCCGCCACATATTATTAAGACACTTATAGCATCTGTTGAGAGTACTGGCGCATGTCCGTAGGCAGCTAAACATAACTTTGCATACTTTGATCTTGTCAAATTACAAGTAAAAAAAGATGTTAGTGGATTACTTCCACCACCAGTATGTTTTTTGATGCGGTCGAGCGAGGTTTTTTCCTGATTATGATACTCAAAGGTGCGTTTATAAGCCCAATTTCCTGCTATATAATTACCATAGCGCCAGATCGCTAGAGTGTTACCACCCACTGCAACATAATCATTATTTTTTTCAAGAAATTCTTTCATGTTTGACAAAGCATGTGGTAGGTATATTTCATCATCAGCACCAATTATTGTGTATTTAGTTTTTATCAAAGAAGATGCTAACTTAGACCTTGCGGCAAAATCAATTTGTGTGAAAATATAATTACAGTTATCGGGTATAAAGGAAGAATCTAATGGTTTATCAGAGTTATCTAATACAAGTAAATTAATTTCTATATCTTTATAGAACTGTAAGGTCGCTTTTAGACAATGTTGACGATAGTGTGACAAAATCAAAAGTGTTATTGACGAAAGATCCATTTCAGATGTCAGCTTTGAGTTTTGAATAAATTACACCGTTTATATACTTGTCGTTTTTATAAAATGCTTCTCGCAAAATTCCCTCTTTTATAAAACCTAATTTTTCATATAAGGAAATAGCTGGTTGATTGCTTGATAGAGTTACCAAGCTTAGACGGTTTAGTTTAAATGTTTCAAAAAGAAATGGAAGCACTGCTTCATATGTTTCAAGTGCCATCCCCGTTCGCCTAAATTTAGTTGCAATGTCCAAACCTATCAAAGCCGAATGATTATTCAAGTCAATATCATCGAGTCTAAATACACCTACTAGATCTTTACTCTCTGACAATTCAACAACAAAACGATCGGCTGTCAATGAAGCATTTATCTTTGTGAACCATATTTCCTGATCATGTTTAGATACAATATGTGGATCCGAGAGCCATTCTAAAATTTCTGGATCATTGTGTAACACTCGCACACTCTCAATATCTTTATGCTCAATCGGTCGAATTGTTAGTCGGTCTGTTTTAATCATCTAACTTATCAAGCTCCTTGAGAATTTCCTCGGCAATATATTGTGCGTCTTTGGTTTCAAGCCACCATCCACAGGGTACTGACATTTGTGTATTTGCAAACAATTCGTTGTTTGGCAAATTTACTTGAAAATCTTTAAATGCAGAATAAATATAGTTTGGAAGGTGCACTAAGCCTGCACCAATTCCCCTCATATTCAAATTGTAAATCAGTTGATCTCGAATTTTTGAATTAGTAAGTACCCGCAGAGTGAAAACCCAATAACTAGAGTTAACTTTTTTATCCGTATCTAGGAGAGCAATTCTTTTATGTCCAGTGATCATCTGCTTTATTATATTTGCATTATTTCTATGCTTCCAAAGTATTTCTTCTATGTCTGAAAGATTTGCGAGCCCTAAAGCTGCTGACATATTATTCATATTAAATTTATATCCAACTTCATGGGGAGCAATATCTGCGTCCCATTTTTGACCCTTCCATTCACCCTTGCTATCTTTAATTGCCTCACGATCATACCCAAACCATTTTAGTTTTCTAGCCAATGTTGCATCTGCGTCATTTCGACATACTATTGCACCACCATCACCTGTTGTAAAATGTTTAATTGCTTGAAATGAATAGCATGTAAAGTCTGTAAAGTCCGAGATGGATTTAAAATTATATGTTGCTCCGAATGCATGAGCGGCGTCCTGGATCACAGGAATGCCATACTTTTTTGAGATTTGGTCAAACTTATCAAGCTCACAGGGGGTTCCTGCCCAATTTACGACCATTATAGCCTTGGTTTTAGAAGTTATTTTCTTTTCAACATCAGATGGTGAAATCATGCCTGTGTTTAGGTCAATATCAGCCCATACAATTTTCGCACCTGTATTAAGAATAACAGTATTCGTGGCCACACATGTCATTGCTGTTGTAATAACTTCGTCCGTTTTACTTACCCCAATTATTCTTAAAGCAATTGTTAGTGCACTTGTACATGAGTTAACTAAAGTCAGATTCCTTGCCCCAAGTTTACTTCGAAGTTCATTTTCTAATTGTATGACTTGCTCGCCCTCATTTATAAATCCAGATTTAAGTACATGATCTAAATTGCGAAGTGCCTGCTCAGTGTTTACGTGGACCTTAAAAAGAGGATATTTCATTTTAGCCGACCACGAATTTCCTCGATTTCGCGACCAAGAAACTCCTTAACATCCATTTCGAAAATACCTAAATTGTGCAAGTATGATTCTAGAGTTTCTTTAGAAAGCAGTTCCTGATCTGAAGAATATGAAAAAAGTTCTGAATTTTTATTTGTTTTGATAGGATTGGTTGAATTTTCAATCACATAGTGAGCTTTGAGTTTTTGAACTCTGATTGACTCTGGTTCACTTACAAGATCTTCATGTAATTTTTCTCCAGGCCTCATGCCAGTAATTCTAATTTTCCCTCCAAATCTGTCCGAAAAAATTTCTGCTAAGTCTATAATTTTCATGGCAGCAATTTTTGGTATCCAAATTTCTCCCGAGTGAGAATTAGCGATTGTTTCCTCAATCAACTCAATACTTTGATTCAATGTCATGATAAATCGCGTCATTCTTTTATCAGTTACAGTCAGATTTTCGTTAGCTTCAACTTGATGCTTAAACAAAGGAATTATTGAACCACGTGATTCAAGTACATTTCCGTATCTCACCACAACAAATTTAATTTTTGGATTCCATAAATGATAACTTGTAACAACTCTTTCGGCCAAAGCCTTCGACATCCCATAAACATTTGTTGGAGCACATGCCTTATCTGTTGAAACTAAAAGTACAGTGCCTAAATCCTTCAGTCGCATGGAATTTGAAACTACTGCTTTACAAACATTTTGCACACCTTGAAGGTTTGTTTTTATACTTTCGTCTGGGGTATTTTCACAGGTGTCCACCTGCTTTAGCGCAGAGGCAATAATGATAATTTCGGGGATAGTGCTTAATATCACCTCAACCACCCTCTCGTAATCTCTTATGTCTCCAACATACAATGTGACTCTTGCGACTGAATCTAAATTATTACGAATTGTCCAATGCTTGGCTTCATCTCTTGACATGATATGTAAATCATTATCTTTAGATAGTTTTTGGATTAGAGCTTTGCCAAGCGAACCTGTTCCGCCAATTATCAAAATTCTCTTATTAAATAGTTTATTTGTCGAAATATGCATTGACTTATCATATCATTAAAGTTATTGGGAGAGCTTTCAGGCGCCCTATCGTCAAAATATCTCAATAAAATGATTAAGTAAGTCAATAAAAGTATCTTTCTAAAGGTAAAATATTTCAAGGTATAGAGAAATAGATTTTGAGTAGGCTTGCTATATCGCTTGATAAAACTTTAAATCAACGAAAAAACTTATATATGCTCTAAAATGAAGCAATAATATGTCCTAATTAGTCTTATCCTCGTATTTTGTAAAATTCTCCTCAAGAAATTAGAATATTGCCAAGTGAAACAATTTAGCAAAGTTGCCTTCAAATTTATTTCCAACTGGGAATTATTTATCCAAATTTCTAAAATTAATCTTAGTTTCTTGTGTTGTAAACTAAACAATACTTTAAGATTATTGAAGAAATTCTGAATAAAATCTTTTTATACTATTTTCTGGAGTAAATTGACTAACTAAGGCACTAAAAAAATTACTCTCCATATTTTCTTCAACCAGTTTAACTACTTTTCTGGCAAAATCAGTTGCTGAATAATATGTAAGAGCTTTTCGCCTCAAAATATTCATATGAGCAGCATCCATTCTGGGGTGGCGAATGCGATCCGGGGCAATAACAGGCTTACCTACCATCAACGGCTCAATTATTGAAAAACCAAATGTTTCCCCCATTGACCTTCCATTTAAAAAAAGATCCCCCGCATCATAGAAATCCCATTTATCGTTATCATTCAATGCATCTATGTATTGTACCTGAGGGTGATCTAAAAATCTCTTGGTGTTTACAAATACAAATTTAATATTTTTTGTCTTTGATAAAACTTTAGATATTCCAAGCATCGCTGCCTTATCATTAAATTGATCGTATCCACCAATTCTTCCTACAATTCTGAATTTACTCGAGATTGAATACTTATCTCTGAATTGATCACCATTTCCCTTTTTTGCCACAACAGTATGTGGGACCCAAGTTACTTTACAATTTCGAAACAGTCTAAATGGACTACTTGTTAATACACGCTCCTGCTCAATTTCCATAAAATCTCGAGTACGCTGATCCTTTGTTGCTTTTAAATAAAGCCATTCTGAAACATACGCGTAAACATCACCATGAGGTTCATACCAATTAAATACAGCGTGCACTAAGTGCTTCGTATCAGGAATCCATAGGTTTGAATATTTTCCTGAAGTTAAAAAATAAGAATGAGTAACATTTTCGAGCTGAGCAATTTTATTTAGATGATTTTGAGTATCATATAATTGCACATTAATTCCTTGATTTAATAGATCGTTAATTCTTAAAAAAGAATTTTGTTTCTGACTGCTAGGTGCTACGACTACTGAATCTATTCCATAAAAAAGTTTAAGGTAAATAGAAATAGATTGGGAATTTGTAGTATCTCCTCGCAACGAAAGAGCGTCTGAATGTATTAACAATTTTCTTCTATCCATAAAGCTAATATACTATAAATATCGAAAGTCTTCGGAAAGCAAAAAACTAATTGTGCTCAAGTTTTTAACTCAATAGGACTTTTAAAAAAATGATTTAATAATTATGACGTTTTCTAGAATTCTATACCAACAAAAATTTGGACCTCTGAATTACAGAAATATAAGTTTTAAGTTTACAGAGTTTGATTCTTTGAAACACCAGTATGAAACTTCAAGTAAATTTAATTTGTTGGCCACTGGTGGGTCTACCATTAAGCCAGACGTAACATTTGTAGGAGCAACCATAGAATGTTTGTTGTCGATCTAATTAACGTTGGCTTATGTACGTCTTCCTCTAGACACTCGACCCACAATATTCATTACAAAGATCTCACCAACATTTTAAAGATAAAATTTACTCTTCAATGAAATCTGTTTTGTCAGAATTTTTTTATAAATTAAGTTGCTGTGCATCATCGCTAGAAAATACAGTTTTTCTCATTGGGTACCCAAAATGTGGTTCCAATCTTGAGAATATTATATCACTTAGAATCAAACTCTAATTATCCAATTTCTTTCAAAATCTCTTTCTCTTTTTGTGTGGAACCAACCTATTTCCTGACTCTTATCGGCAAAAAATTCGTTAATTGCAGTTCTTGCTCTAGGAAATTTTGATGAATAGTACTCGTCGAAATAAAACCATCCTCCTTTAACCAAGTAAGGCCACAAACACTCTAGCGCAGTTTTGTAGCTTGAATAAAGATCACAATCAAATAGCACGCCTGCAATTTTTGGAGGTAAATTTGAATTATTCATTGTTTCTGCAAATGGGCCGTCTATAATTTTTACAAACTTTTCTAAACCAAGAAGTTTTATTTTGTTTTCTAGTAAATGTATGGAGTTCTTTGAAAAATCTCCAGAGCTTGAAAGATTTGTGCTGCTTGGTTTTGCAAGGTTTTTAAGATGTTTCAAATAATTCCAGTTTTTTTAAACTTCTTCGTAGTGCTGCTTCGTAATGGTTCCTGCATCAAGTTGATTTTTAAAATTTTTCCACTCATCGTGCACCGATAGAACGTTTGGAAATCCATTAAATGTATCAAATCCAAAATTAGTAACATGTCGATTTAATTTCTTACTACTTAATAATTCTTGTAATAGAAGTGAAGTTCCAAGGAAGGATTTGCCCGTAAATACCCCAGCTTCTACTAGATCTCCGGGTGTGCTTTCTATATTTCGCTCTACTAATTGGTACCAGTCAGACAAATGTCCAGGTGACTTGTAGTCGTAAACACCAACAACGCTATACTCCCATATATTCTCTAGAATTTTGATACCTCCCATGAAATTTCTTTATTTTCAAATGCTTTTTTTATATTCGTTATACAATTTGCGAGAGAAATTTCGTAAGATTCAACATTACTACCAGCGATATGGGGTGTGAAAGTTACATTACTCAAAGACAAATACGATTCGTGGCCTGTGGTTGGTTCCTTTAGAAAAACATCTGAAGCGTAGTATCTTACTAATCCAGATTTTAGTGATTTTTGAAGTGCCGTGTAATCAATTAATTCGGCCCTTGAAGTATTGATTATATTTGTTCCGTGCTTCATTACATCAAATTCTGCCTGCCCTAAAATTGGTTGTGAATTTTTCACATGATGAGTATGTAAACTTATAAAATCAGAATTTGAAACTAATTTCCTTAGATCAACTTTTATAAAATTCTTGTTGCTTTTAAACGTAATGAATGGATCAAAGTATTGCACCTCCATTAAAAATGCAGAAGCAATTTCTGCAACTTTACTACCTATATTTCCCATCCCAATTAACCCTAGTCGCTTTCCAAAAAGCGATTGTAAATTCATTCCATGTCCATTTCCGATCCAGTTGGCATTGATGACTCGATTATGCATTTCAGTTAATCTTCTTGCAGCCGAGAGCATGAGCAAAAAAGTATGTTCTGCGACTGATTGGGCATTTGCCCCCCCATTATTCGCCACCCTTTGATTAAATCTATTACATGCATCATAATTAATTTTGTCATAGCCTGAGCTCCAAAGTTGAATTAATTTGATTTTCTCCCCAGCCTCGTGCACCTCATCTTTCAAAAATCTACCTGGTGCCATTAACACTGCGTCGGCCAATTTAAATTTTTCTATCAAGATTGATTCATTATCGCTGTAAGAAGCTTCATCAAAATCTAAGGATGCTAATCTGATTTTGGCTCTTATAAAATCCCTTAATTCAACTGGGTGGCGCTGCTCATATAAATACAGTAATTTTGGCATAGGCACCCCCGAGACTGCATGGTACATTACCTCACATGTCTTTGCCCAAAACAATCGAGTGATAACGTCTCTTTTGTATATACGTTATAGAAGTTCACTTATGGTTGTGAATGGCATTGTTTATTATACGAGTACTTTTATTGCAAGCTCAACAAGTCCCACTAGATTATGTGAGATATACGTTTAATGAGTTAAAGAAAGTTTTTGAACGATCAGACTTTGCCAATATAAGAATAGAAAACCCTACGAGTGTTTCTGAATCTATTGATTCACTCATGCAGCAACCTAGCTCATATCAAATAATCTTTATTCTTATGTAAAAGTTAAAATATAAAGGTAATTTGTAAGTTTATATTTTCTAAATTGAAATTTAATCAAACAAATAAATTCATTATTGGCTTTAATGTAGTGGTTACAAAACCATGTTACTAGAAACGTACTTTGCAAAATCCTCTATGTCTTCGATGGTATCGATGTTTATTGATGGGTATGGATTTAGTATATAGCTTGATTTTGCTCCAATTTTTGAATTTTGATCCAATATGAAGCTCCTAGAAAATCCATAAAATACTCCATCTCTAATGTAGGTACTCTGAAGTTGTTGCCTTTGAGTTATACATGAACCCATCGGGTCAAATAAATTAATTTCATTATTTTCAATTATAAATTGTTTGTATGGATGATATTTTAAGTTTACCGGCTTGATTGATATTAATGAGTGTGCGCCTGAATCAACTAACTGTCTGGCAGCATCTTCCATGAATTTTTTAAAGCGAATTGGAGAAGTTGGTTGAAGCATTATGACAAAATCTATCAATATGCCTATTGAATTTTCGTATTGCAAAAGTTCGTGTCTTAGAACTGGAAGATCACTAATATTATCACCACTCAATTCATTTGGCCTTAATTCAGTTTCCTTGATTCCCAAGTTACCTGAGATTTTCATTATTTCTATACTGTCTGTAGATACCACTTTATGTTCTAACCATGGTAAATGGCCTAGCAAGTTAATTGTATATGAAATTAGTGGTACATTGTTTATCGGAAAAATATTTTTGTGTTTGACACCCTTACTTCCGCCGCGGGCTGGAATAACAACTAAAAAAACTTTCTCCGCAATCAAGATATTAACCTTTTATAAATATGATCCAAGTAAGATTGAGTTGACTCTGTTTCACTTATAGCAATAGGAGAGTAAATCTCTGATCCCAAAATTAAGTTATTAATATGTTGAAGTTGTGGCTGAAAGTCATCAGTTCTTTTTTTGTTATAGATCAATGAGTCTACAACTTTCCCATCGAGGTCGATAACTTCTACCCCAGCATTGTTTGAATTTGTAAACCACTTGACACTAACGTCTTCAAATTCGATTTCTAGCATTTTAATTCCGGGGCGAGTAAATACATTCTGCTCAACAATTCCTAAAATACTCTTACTAAATTCGAAAATACATATTGAATTTTCATCATAGTCTAGTTGATCGCTCTTAAAGCGTGACACTGAAATACTTGAAATTTTGGGCGACTCTAAGCCACAAATTTTTGAGATGTATAGGAATAAGTCCAAACCATGACTATGCTCAAACAGTGCTCCCCCGCCCAATGAAATATTTCCTAAGTATGTAGATTCCAAACCCGATATCCAAGGATGCGCGTTAAGAATTCCTTCCCAGTTTTCTCTGAAATTAGAGCGTAAAAATTTTACTTGCCCAAATGAATTATTTTGGATCACTTGCACTAGATACTTAGTATTTAGTGTCAGCCTGTGGTTATACCCAACTAAAATTTGAGTTCCAGTTTTATTCGCCTGAAGCTTCAGCTTTTCCAATTCGCTAGAGCTATTTGGACTAGAAATTGGCTTTTCAACAAACAAGTATTTTGGCTTGTACTTGACCAATTGTTCGTAAGCTACTTTTAAGTGCGAATCGGGCGGAGTGCAAATGAAAACAACATCATAGATACAATCTTTAGAATTCAACTTTTCTTCACGGGAAGTCAAAATTTGTATGTCAGTATCCCAGACTCCATACCTTGAAGGGTATATTTCAAACTTCATTCGATTAAGGGCAACCTGATCAATATCGGTAACTGTAATTTCCCAACCTAAGCTCCTGGCGGCATAGCAGAGATGATTCCCTATAGAACCAGCACCAACGATTTTCGCTTTGATATTTCGTATTAAACCCATATTGTCGCAAATGTTTTTCTGTCAAGCGATTGTTGAATAGCTGGATCAATATAGTACGAATCCTCTGGAATATTTTGGGTAGAAATCTCTTCAGCAATAGCTCCGATTTTACTCCTTATTAGATGTTTTGAACCGACCGGAATTGTGAGACTCATTCCTGGATTCAAAAAATGACTCTCGTTATCTATAACAACTTCTAATTGTCCAAACAAGCAATAAAAAGTTTCTTCTTTTATTTTGTGATAATGCTCAGGGTTGGTCTGACCTTCGGTTAAAAAAAGCAACTTTTTACAATATTCACGATTTACAATTGTAGCCATTACCATTCCAAACTTAGAGAATTTCTCCAAGCCATAATGATGTGAGATTTCAAGCTTTAAATTTTTTGGTACTGTTAAGTTTGTAGTTTCAATCATAGATTTAATGGTATCTAAAATTAAAGCAATCGGTTGCTTTTTATCCTGAACGAGTAAGTCTTCATAATATACCGGGGAATTCTCAATTATTAGGTTAACGGCTGTGAATTCTTTAAAATCTGAGAAGTCATTTGCACTTAGTTGTTTGTCTTGTAATGGGATTGCAAAATAAACATCGCTAGACGACAATTTGTTTCCTTTATTAATATTCTTTTTTGCGTATACACCCCTCCTCAACCCTTGTAACGAAATCAACTCTGAATCATTTACACTAGACTTAGAGTCACTATAATCTAGCATTGGTAAAACTGTCTTAATTGAGTTTAGCCATTCCTTTAAATGACTAGTGTCCGATGAATAGCTATTTAACTCGTTGTTGTTTTCTTTACTTCCCACATGTCTTTCTAAAATCTGCGCCCCTTTAGCCAGTGCTAATTTTACAGCATCAGTATTACTTGGATTTTCATGAGTTGAATACCCTATAGGAATTGGGCTGTATCTTTTTTTGAGTTCATCGATTCTGTTTAGTTGTAAGTTATTATCGGGAGTTGGGTAGCTTGCAACACAATGCATAAGTGCAAAGTGCTTGAGTCTCTTAGACAAAAAACTGACAACTTTATCAATGTCTGAAATCTTAGACCCAGCTGTTGAGGCAATCACAGGCAGGGTAGTATTTGAAACTCTATTTAGTAGTGGCCAATCAGTTAGCGACACACTTGCAATTTTTAAAATATCTATGTCTTGTTTCTCAATTAAGTCTACAGAAGTTTCATCGAATGGTGTGCAGGCGACCAAAAGACCTTTAGATTTAGCGTAGCTAATTAATCGTTCAAATTCGAAATCACTTAGCCTTGTTTCCTCAAATCTTTTGATGTATTTATAGTCCCAATTTCCTTTGAACGAGGGATGGATAAAGGAATCGAGCTCTCTATACTGAAATTTAACCACTACATCTAAATCAAATTCTGAGGTTAGTTCAAATATATTATCAATTATCTTTTTACCATGCTCTATGGACCCATTGTGATTATTTGCGATATCTAAGATAATAAGAGGGCTGTGATTGCTAGTAAAAAAATAGTTCACTCCTGAATTGTATCTTATTGTAGTAAAAATATCCGAATTCAGATGTATGTAATGGTCATGCCTACTGATGGGATTACTTGAAAGTTTTTCTTGTTTCGCCATAACTGGCTTAATTTGGTTTATTGAATGCTAAAAATTTGTATTAGTTCATAGGCTATTAGATTCTAAAATGTCTATAATTGCTTAACTTATTGCGATATATTTGGGAAAAAATTTGAGATATTTGGTTGAGCCCTATATTAAATGTTAGATGGTGTTTTTTCCAGATGTAAGCTCGCTCTTCTTGTAAACTTTTTTCCTATAGTAAAAAATTTCGCGCCTAAGTGGCTTCCGGGGGGTTTATAGAAGGACTCCTCCAATAATTGAGAGTCCGCAGCATTTATTAGGAGTTAGGAAGATTACTTGATGATTTTTCAAAATCTCATTTAAAATACTTTTTAAATTTTCCTAAAAGTGATATTCAATAATTTTAAAGTATTGTATACAAAATTCACATTAGTTTGACCTAAAATATTAGCATTTATCTAATTAAGTTTATCTGTAAATTGAAAGTATATATGGGAATTTAGCTTTAGTCTGTCAAGTGGACCTTGTAATTAAAATTATTTTTGAGTATATTAATTTTGAATACAAATAATACGCTATAATCAATTATGATTCTAGCAAAATGTCCATTGCGTATTAGTCTGATTGGTGGAGGGTCAGATCTTCCAGCTTTTCTTGAAACAGATATAGGTAAGGTAATCACTTTCACTATTAATAAATTTGTTTATGTTGCTGTTCATGATTTTTTTTCTGGTGGGATTCGCATCTCTTATAGCCAGCAAGAACAGGTTTTAAATAGTTACATGATTAAACACCCAATATTTAGGGAAACATTGTTGGAATTAAATTTTAACAAGTCAGTGGAAATCGGCTCTTTCGCAGATGTACCATCGAGTGGGACTGGCTTGGGAAGTTCATCTTCTTTTACAAACGCGCTTATCGTTGGATTGAAAACTTTCCTTAAACAACCATTTACCAAAGATCAAGTTGCACGCATAGCTTGTAAAATTGAAATTGAGCGCTGTCGACATCCTATTGGTTACCAAGATCAGTGGGCAACAGCCTTTGGTGGATTAAATTTGATTAATTTTAGTGAATCAGATGTTGAATTGAGAGCGCTACCTATAGTTACAACAACGAAATCAATTATTGACAATTCTTTTAGACTTTTCTATCTTAACAAAGGAAGGTCTGCAAACGATATTCTTGCAAATATTGAATTAAACATTAGAAGTTCTTCTAAAGTTAAAACAGCAATTAAGAGGAGTGTCGAACTAGTGCCTAATATGATTCAGGCGCTTGAAATAGCAGATATAGATGCTATTGGTCTTATGCTTGACGAAGGTTGGAGACTTAAACAGGAATATGATAACTCAGTGTCAACAAGTGAAATAACTGATATCTATACAAAAGCTAAAGCTTGTGGAGCTATTGGAGGCAAGATTGTGGGAGCCGGTGGGGGAGGTTTTTTACTCTTATGTGTTCCAGAAAAAAATTCAGAGTTATTTAATTCTAATTTCAAAGGTTTTAGAGAACTATATTTTTCATTGGAGACAAAAGGAGTTGAAATTGTTTATAACGACGGGAAGGTGAAAAATGTTTAGCGTGTCTTCATATTTTCAGAATTTTGAACAATTGATAGATGAGCAGCTAGTCAAAGATTGGGACTCTTCAATAGCTGTTTTAGTTAACGCTTGGAAAAGTGAATTCTCAGTTTTAGTTGCTGGAAATGGTGGAAATTTACTTAATGCACTTCATTTTGCAACTGATTGGAATAAAACTTTGACTCTTCGTGCCTCTCGGCCACTTAAAACCCAAGTATCAGGTGAAAACATTGGACTTTATTCTGCTATAGAAAACGATATTGGCCATAAAAATTCAATACTTGATTATCTAGAATTTTCTAGGTTGAAACCTGATATTTTTGTTTTATTATCAGCTGGCGGCGTATCGGAAAATATTTTGAGGGCAGCAAAATATGCGAGAGAACTGGGAGCAACATCAATTGGACTTCTTGGAGGTACTTCACACAACAATGCCTTGGAATTCGATTATCCTGTACTTATAAAGAGTGATGATATTCAATTGGTTGAAGATTTTCATGCCATGTTTGGGCACTCAGTTGTTAATGCAATTTTGTCTGAGATCGAAAGTTAGTTTTCGAAAGTACCCATTCGTTATCTAATATCCAATCTACGGTGTTCTCTATTGATGTTTTAATATTTATAGTTGGGTACCATCCATGAATGTTCGCTTTTTTAATATCTAAAAAAGTAAATGGATTGTCTCCAACCCACCCTCGTTCAGAATCTTGACCTACAATTTTGGGATTTATATTTAGTTTTTTAGTAATAATCTTGATGCTTTCATTTACAGTTATGTACTCACTTTGCCCAATATTGAACACTTCAAATTTATTTTTCCCACGTAAATTTAATAAAGCTTGTACGCAATCAGATACATCTATGTACGATTTTTTTTGATTACCGTTGCCAAGAATTTCAAGAGTATTCTCATTCAATTTTAAGTTTCGTACAAAGTCAATAACGTGACCATGATGATAGTTTTTACCTAATACTGAAACAAATCGAAGTACAGTGGTGCTAAACATTCCATTCACGGAATAAGCAGAAAATATTCCTTCACTAGCTGCTTTTGAATTTCCATACAAACTAGTTTGAATTGGCATTGGATGGTTTTCTGGAGTAGGAATAATAGAAGCATCACCATAAACACATCCAGTAGACGCAAAAATTACTTCTTTAATTCTAAGTATACGCGCAAGTTCGGCTATTTTATAACTGACTATCAAATTTTGTTCAATATCACGATAAGAGTTGGTCCACCCTTCCCTCACATCAGCGTTAGCAGATAGATGAAATATTTTTTGACAGCCTTGTGCGAGTTTTGCCAACTCGATTATTGGTATTTTGGATAAATCAACTTCGAACACTTCAATTTTTGAAACTAACTCTTTTGTGAGAAATCGATAATCGCCAGTTGAAAAATTATCTAAAGTTAGGACTTTTTGACCATTTGCGACCAATTCTGTGATTAGATTCGATCCTATGAAGCCAAAACCACCAGTTACTAAAACTTTCAATATCACTCCCTAAAATATTATGGCAAACAAAAACATTTCACAAGTTATTATTCTAGCAGGTGGTAGGGGGCTTAGACTTGTAAAGAATACGCATCAAAGTTTGCCTAAAATATTAACTAAATTTGGCTCTATAACAATGCTTGAAGATATCCTGAAACAATTAAGCAAAACAAATCTTAGAAAAGTATTGTTTTTATTAGGGTATCAATCAGAATATATTGTTAATGAAATAAATAATTTAAGACCTAAATTTAAACTACAAATTGATTATTTTGTTGAAGATTCACCATTAGGTACGGGTGGAGCACTATTAAACGCTTATAAATTAGGACTCTTAGAAAAAAACATTTTAATTCTACATGGGGATTTAGTAATTAGGATGGATATAAATAAATTTATAGGCAGATATCAAAAAATTGATTGCGACTTACTTATGTTGGTTCACCCATCTAGTCACCCTAATGATAGCGACTTAGTTGAAATTGACCTGAACAATAAAGTAAAAAAAATTCATACTAAACCTCGTCTCAATAAAGTTTTAGTTAGAAACCTAAGTAATGCAGGAATTTACGCTGTAAATACTCAAATCTTAGGCTTTTATGAAAAAAAAGGGGCAGATTTAGATAGAAATATTATTCCAGATTTAGTTAATGCTAACTTTTCTATTTTTATCGAACGTAATATGGGATTCGTTAGAGATATGGGTACACCAGAAAGATTGAAAGAAATTACGAACATGATCGAAACTTGGGAAAATAAGCATAGACGCCCGGCTTTGTTTATCGATCGTGATGGAACTATAAATGTTGAGAAGGGACTTATTACCTCTTGGCAGCAAATTGAAGTTTATGAAGATGCTGCTCGTTTGGTAAAGCGATTTAATGATTTAGGTTATTGGGTATTTGTTTTAACAAATCAGTCTGTTATTGCACGTGGTTTAATTACAAGAAATGAATTACAAGAGATTCACGCACAAATAGACTCAAAATTGAGTGAATTTGGGGCTTTTGTAGATGACTATTTTTATTGTCCGCACCATCCTGATTCAGGTTTTTATGGTGAGATTAAGGATTTGAAGATTATTTGTCGCTGTAGAAAACCAGGGCCGGGCCTTGTTGAGGAGTGCATGAGAAAGTATGCTGTAAATCTGAGGGAATCTTTACTTGTAGGCAACTCTTGGCGGGATAAGGTTCTTGCGGAGAATTTAGGGATCTCAAGTTTTATAGTGAATCGAAGAATTAGCAATCAATCAGGAGGTACCATTTCATCTCTCGATGAAATTCAGTATTAGAGTTAGCAAACTTAAAACACTCTCTCATTCATCTATGAGGAAGGTTTCTTTAGTCTTATCTGAAAGCTTAAATTATGCGGTTAAGTGTAAAAAGATCGCACTTAATCCCATGAATGAAGTAGATACTCCTAAGGGTCAGATTAAAACGGTAGAAACCTTTAGCGCTGAAGAAGTAAAAATGCTACTAGGTAAAGCAAAAGATCACCGACTATCTGCATTCTTTATTCTTGCCTGCCATACAGGGGCAAGGCGTGGGGAATTGTTGGCTCTTCGTTGGTCTGATTTTAATTCCATAAATCAAACTATCTCTATCTCTAAAACTAGAGGAATGGCTAGTGGTTTAATTTATGAGAACGCACCTAAAACTAAATGAGGGAATCGGATAGTAGAAATTACATCTGAAACCATTTCAGCTCTTTTGGCACATAAGGAGAAGCAAGGTCTAGAGAAAAGTTGGCTTGGTAATGCGTGGCAAGAGTCGGGGTATATTTTTACTCAGGCAGACGGCACGCCTATCTATCCAAGTTCGCCCTCTCAGATTTTTGATAAGTTCATTAAGGAATTAGGTTTGGTTCAAATACCATTCCACGCCTTACGGCACACCCACGCCACCGAACTACTAAGACAAGGACACCCTGATTATCTAGTCGCTAAAAGATTAGGTGATGAGGTGGCAACGGTCTTAAATACTTACGCTCACCCTAAATCAGAAGATGATCGCAGGTTGGCTCATGCTTACGAAGACAGGATTAAAAGCGCCTAGTAAAAACTACTAGACCACTTTTAGACCACTTTATGAAATCACTAGAAATTATTTTAAGGAAGGGCGAATTTCACGCTTGTTATGGTGCGCCCGCAGGGATTCGAACCCCGAACCTTCTGATCCGTAGTCAGATGCTCTATCCGTTGAGCTACGGGCGCAAATGCACCAAGTATTGGAAAGTCTATCGATTCATTAGGTCGTGCCCAAACTTATTAGTCGCTTCCAATCAATCTCTTTAATGCGGGGTTTTCCAGCTAATTCACCAGAGATTACCTCTGAGGCATTTATTTTTTCCCAACCTACCTGATCAATAATTTGGTGCCCTGATTTTAATAACCCATCAATGCCAGCAGCATTTTTTGGCTCCTTCAAGGAATCAATAATTAGATCAACTACATCTGCTGAGTCACTTTTATTTGTACCAATAACTCCTACCGGGCCTCGTTTTGCCCACCCAGTTACATAAATATTATGTTCCACATGCCCAGCAATATTAGCAATCCGGCCATTTTCAATTTTAACTCCCGGGTATGCAACGCAGTCATACCCAATTGCTGCTACAACTAATCCAGCTTTTATGGAGAAGGTTTTATCTGTTGCACTTACCTTGCCATTTTTAACCTCATTGATAGCAAAAATAATCTCTTCAACTTTGTTACTACCCTTAATCTCAATTGGAGTGGCCAAAAACTTTATCTCCAGCTTTCGCTCTACACCTTTTTTAATATCCTCTGCGATTAATCG
>Ga0194133_10003923_pt1 | contig 20529 bp, 15 predicted proteins | sample TA2KigOf40mmetaG_FD_155448 | JGI IMG/M metagenome (GOLD analysis project Ga0194133, IMG submission 155448) | Freshwater microbial communities from Lake Tanganyika, Tanzania - TA2015055 Kigoma Offshore 40m | ecosystem: Environmental > Aquatic > Freshwater > Lake | place: Tanzania: Lake...
TGATTACCTAGTTGCCAACAATAAATTGGATAAAGAGCAAAATAAATTTCTGAAACTTCAAACTTTTTATGGAAATGAGATTGTTGCGTCAACAAGGCGTTTAGCTTTAATGAATTTGTTTTTGCACAACATTGGCGACATTGATAGCACTAACTTTATTTCTCCTGCAGATGCTTTAATTGCTGCCTCTCCTGCAACTTACGATTATGTTTTAGCTAATCCTCCTTTTGGTAAAAAAAGTAGCCAGACATTTACTAATGAAGAAGGTGAACAAGAAAAAGATGATTTAACTTACAATCGTCAAGATTTCTTCGCAACTACCAGCAACAAGCAGTTAAACTTTGTTCAGCATATTAGAACGATGCTAAAAACAACAGGAATGGCTGCGGTTGTAGTTCCTGATAATGTTTTGTTTGAAGGTGGAGCTGGCGAAACTGTTCGTAAAAAACTTTTAGAAACTACTGATCTACACACAATTTTGCGTTTACCGACTGGAATATTTTATGCTCAAGGGGTAAAAGCTAATGTAATTTTTTTCGACAACAAACCCGCTGACAAAAACGCCTGGACTAAGGAAGTTTGGGTTTACGATTATCGAACAAACATCCACCATACGCTAAAGAAAAACCCTCTGAAACTTGACGACCTAAAAGATTTCATCACTTGCTACAATCCAGAAAATAGAAGTAAGCGCAAAGAAACTTTTAATCAAGAAACCAACCCTGAAGGACGTTTTAGAAAATTCACTTACGAAGAGATAATTGCTCGTGACAAAACCAGCTTAGATATTTCTTGGATCAAAGATAAATCGCTGACTGATTTTGATGATTTAGCGGAACCGGAATTGTTGGCGCAAGAAATCATTGAAAATTTAGAATCAGCACTACAGAGCTTTAGAGAAATTGCATCTAATACCAAATCCTATCTTTAAAATTACAAAAAAATTAAAATTCTAACTTCATATTTTTGGCTAAAAATCTCTAAAAAGCCTCAACCGTATTGATGGTATAAAATCTAATAAAATTTTTAAATACTTTTATGCTCAGAAAATTAGAAAAAGTTGATCTTAAGACCATTTCCAATATTAAATTGTTAAATTAAGCAAAATATCTAACTCACTCAAAAAAAATCGCGCAATTATTTTGGGTTGACCTCAGTGTTGTTGCCAAGAATTTAAGCAATAATTATTGGTGAAGATTGTTTATGAATATTCTGAATTGCGGTTTCGACACCATCTTTATGTTGCCAAATATAAGAAATTACCGCAATAAAATCGACGCCATTCTCAATTAAAATTTTACAATTTTGAGCATTTATCCCGCCAATGGCAACAATTGGTAAGTTTAACATTTCGTTGGCCCAACTAATGATTTCTGGCGAAGCTTTGGCACGGGGTTGTTTAGTTTGTGTTTCAAAAAATGCCCCAAAAGAAATATAATTAGCCCCCTGCTCTCCTGCTTGCATGGCCAGATGCCGTGAATCGTAACAGCTAGCTCCAATCACAAAATTTTTTGGGGCAAGTTCACGAATTTTTGAAATTTTTTGATCATCAATTCCAACATGAACACCCGATGCGCCAACTTCCAGAGCAATTTCATAAAAATCATTTAATAAAAATAAGCAATTATTATCGTCGCAAATTTTTTTGATTTCTTTGGAAAGGATTTTGATTGAATCGTAAGAGTGATTTTTTAGTCGCAATTGAAAAACAGGCACAAGACCAGTTTTTAAGGCTAAACGAAGTTGAAGGCAAAAATCATCAAAGTTATTAATTTCGGGTGGAGAAATTAAATAAATTTGTGCCATTAAGTTGATTATTTTTTTCTACGAAAAAAGGCTGGAACATTGACAACATCATCGTCGTCAAATTTTTCTTGATTGGAATTGTCATATTCTTCGTCATCAAAAACTGTACCATTACCAAAAAATTGTTTGCGCTTTTTTTCAACCTCAGGTGATGATTCAGTATCATCGGTGTTTTTAATAACTTTTGAATGCTTTGAATCAAAATGATTATTTTCGTGACTATTATGAGATTCAAAGCTTGTTAGAGTTGAGTTCTCAACGCTATCTTTTTCTTTGTTCATAAAACTAAATAAACTAAAACCACTATCTTTTTTTGATTTTTCAGCTTTGTTTTTAGATTTCTTTTCAGCTTTTTCTGTTGATTTTTTGTCGGAAGAATGTGAATGATTTTTTTCTGATTCTAAATTATTTTCAGTCTCAAAAAATGCATCATCGGAGTGAGATTTATTTTCAAAAAAATCGTGGCTATCGTTGTTTTTTAAATTATGAGTAAAATCATCATCGTTAGATTTATTAAGATGAGTTTCGTTAGCAGTGCGAGTTTTTTCTTTGGCGAAGTTTCTTTTTGGTTTGAAATTTTCGTCGTCAATTTCTTCAATTTCTTCGTTGGAAGGCTTTGCAGAAACCCCGGGGTCAAAAAAACTTTTGTTGGTCGGTTGAACAGCTTCAGGAACTACGGCTCTGAATCTTGAAGGCTCATGTAATTCTTTAGATTTGGCAATTTCACGGCGAAACTCTTCACTGTCAATACCGGTAGCAACAACCGAAATTCTAATTTTACCTTTCATATTTTCATCAAAAGCCGAGCCAAAAATGATATTGGCGTTAGAATCAACTTCTTTGCGAATAGCGTTAACCGCCATATCGGCTTCAAATAGAGTCATATCTGGCCCGCCCGTCATATTAACCAAAACACCTTTAGCACCTTTTATAGAAATATCATCAAGGAGCGGATTGGCAATCGCAGCTTCGCATGCAAGAATGGCGCGATTTTCGCCAGTTGCTTCGCCGGTTCCCATCATTGCTTTGCCCATTTTAGTCATAATCGTTCTGATATCGGCAAAATCAAGATTGACTAATCCTGGCATTGTAATTAAGTCGGTAACGCCTCTAACCCCAGCATATAAAACATCATCAGCCATTTTAAAAGCTGATTCAAAAGTGGTACTTTCATTGGCAATTCTAAATAAATTTTGATTTGGAATCACAATCAAGGTATCAACAAATTTTTTGAGCTCTTCAATGCCTGACTCAGCCGTTTCCATACGATATTTACCTTCAAAATGAAATGGCTTGGTAACAACGCCAACTGTTAAAATTTCTCGTTCGCGGGCTAATTTAGCAATAACTGGAGCAGCGCCGGTGCCGGTTCCACCGCCCATTCCGGCAGCAATAAACACCATATTGCAACCATCAAGATATCTCTCGATTTCTTCAACATTTTCTTCGGCGGCAATTCTGCCCCTGTCGGGAAAAGATCCTGCCCCAAGGCCTTTAGTGGTTTTAACTCCAAGCTGAATTCTATTTTGAGTAAGTGAATGAGTAAGAGCCTGCGAATCAGTGTTGGCCGCAACAAATTCGACACCTTCAAGGTTTGAACGGATCATATTATTGAGAGCGTTACCACCCGCTCCACCAACTCCAAATATTGTAATTTTTGGTTTCAAGAGCTCAGGATGAGGTATATCAAGTTTGATCGGCATATGGTTCCTTTGTTTTTTGGATGTTTTATGAGGGACTGGAGATGAATTTTCGATTTCAGACATATTATTTTAACAAATTTTCGTTGGTAATTTTTTTATTTGCACAAACTATGGTAGCTTTGATGATATCATCATCATAATTAACTTGGATTAATTTTTTATCTTTATCAATTAAAAGCTCAACAAAATTTAATATATTTTTAGCAAAAAATTTACTCGATTCCAGCGCAATTCGGCTGGGATAATTTGTGAACCCAAATATCTTTACGCCATTGTGATCAATAACTTCATTTGGTTTAGTAAGAGCGCAATTACCGCCATTTTGTGACGCAAGATCGATAATAATTGAACTAGGCTTCATTGAATTAACCATCTTTTCAGAAATTAAGATTGGCGCTTTTTTTCCTTGAATTAGAGCGGTTGTAATAACAACATCTTGATTGCAAATAGTATCCTCAAGTAATTGTTGTTGCTTTTGTTTATATTCGTCTGACATTTCTTGAGCATATACGCCATCAATTTTTTCGTTAGTTTTTACCTCGATAAATTTAGCTCCCAAACTCTGAACCTGTTCTTTTGCAGAGGTTCGAACATCAAAGGCACTAACGATTGCGCCCATTCTTTTAGCGGTAGCTATTGCTTGGAGGCCAGCAACTCCGGCTCCTATAATTAAAAATTTTGATGCCGAGATTGTTCCCGCCGATGTAATCATCATTGGCACGCATTTGTTGGTTTCGTAGAGAGCATCAATAACTGCTCTGTAACCAGCCAAATTGCTTTGCGAAGATAAAATATCCATTGATTGAGCGCGAGTAATTCGGGGAATTAACTCGAGTGCAAAAACATTAATATCGAAATTTGCTAGTTTTTTTAATAAATCTGTTTGAAAAAAGGGATTTAGCAAAGCTATAAAGACTGCATTAGTTTTTAATAATGAGTGGTTAAAATCAGCTCTTTGAACCGCTATAATAATATCAATTTCAAACAAAACTTCATCGATATTTTCAATAATTTTTGCACCGTTTTTTTGGTATTCAGCATTGAAATAGCCAGCTTTTTGCCCAGCATCAGATTCAATCAAAACTTCAAATCCGAGCTTTAAATATTTACTAATAACATCTGGCGTAATTGCAACTCTGTTCTCAAAAGAATTATTTTCTTTAATAACCAATAACTTCATGTAAAAAATAAATTTGTTATTTAGTGAAGGTAATTTATGTGCTGTGATTGAATCAAAATTTCGATTTTAGTTCGAATTAGCTAAAAATATAAATGGTGCGTTCGAGAAGACTTGAACTTCCACGGGTTTTACCCCATAACGACCTCAACGTTACGCGTATACCAATTCCGCCACGAACGCATTTATATGATTAAACTAAGGGTTTAATTCTATTAAGAGCAACAACAAACATTGCCAAATCTGGATTTGGTTCATTTTTCAATTCTGCAATAAAATTGTCAAATCTTTCAGTTAAGAAAGCTGAATTTTTAGCAAAATTTTCTACTAAATTATCAGAAACTTTATGATTTGAAGAATTATATTCAACAATTGCCTTAGCTAATCTCATTTGATATGAATATAAATCTTCCATAACAGTTTTGCTCGATAATTTTTGCCAATGATTTGCAAGATTAATTTTATTAAGCCTGCTTCTAAGCCATTTAAGCGAATATCTTGTTCCAACTACAAAATAAATTTCGGCGATTTTTTTGATATCAAGCTTAGTTAAGCTAGCAATTTCAGAAATATCGAATGCTGAGGCAACTGGATCCATTGAAGCAATTTTTTCGGCTAATTTTCGAGAGACTTTATTGATGCAATATCTTTCAATTTTTCTTTCAAACGATTCTCGTGAAGCTTGAGCTAAAACTGAAGGCAAGAATTGATTAACTTGATCTGCGATTGATCTGAATTTGTTAACAATTTCAGATAAGGGGCCCTTAACTTGATTTCTCAGAAGCCATAAAACCGATCTTTCGATGAGTTTGTTGGCGCTCAAAAACATTTGCATTTGAATGTTAAGTGGAATTTTTCCATCAAGATTTTCAACATCCTGCCAGACATCACGTATTCTGAAGGAATCGCACGCAATTATAAAATTTCTAATCACATCGACAACTGAAAAACCGCTGTCCTGAGACATTTGATTAATGAAAGTAATGCCAATTCTATTAACCACAAAATTAGTAATTTGAGTAGCTATAATTTCGTTGCGCAATTGGTGACTAAGAATTTCATCAGATAATTTTTCTTGCATTAATGTTGGAAAATACGCCAACAAATCCTTTTCAAAATATCTGTCTTTGATTAAATCCGATGCCAACAATTTGTTATATATATCCATCTTAGAATATGCCATCATAACACAAAGCTGAGGGCGAGATAGACCTTTTTGCTCAATCTGATATTTGTCAATTTCTTTGCGCGAAGGAAGAAACTCGATTGCACGATTTAAAAATCCACTCTTCTCAAGATTATCAAGAAATTGTGACTGTTCACTAAGTGCTAAAAAACCAAGACTTTGAGCAATTGAAATTGCTTGGGTTTGCAATTTATTGTCTTTAAGAACCAATTCTGAAACTTCTGGAGTCATAGATTCAAGCATTTTGTTGCGCTCTTCTATGCTGATTTTTTTGCTTTTGAGTGCCGAAAATAAAGCAATTTTTATGTTTACTTCATGATCAGAACAGTCAACTCCAGCTGAGTTATCCATGGCATCGGTGTTAATTCTACCGCCATTTTTAGCAAATTCTATTCGGCCTTTTTGGGTGAATCCTAAATTTCCACCCTCGCCAACAACTTTACAACGCAATTCTGAGCCATTAATTCGGAGCATATCGTTTGCTTTATCACCGACATCTTGATTAGATTCATCTTGAGATTTAACGTAAGTTCCAATTCCACCATTCCAAAGCAAATCTACCGGAGCTTTAAGCATTGCTTGGATTAGTTCGTTTGGGGATAATTCTTCACTCTCAATCTTAAAAATTTCTTGGATTTCAGGTGTAATTTTTATAGATTTTGCCCCCCTTTCAAAAATACCACCACCCTTAGAAATAATTGATGAATTATAATCAGTCCAAGTTGATCTTGGCAAATTAAACATTCTTTGTCTCTCATTGAATGATGAAAGAGGATCCGGATTAGGATCAATAAAAATATGCAAGTGATTAAAAGCACCAACCAATTTGGTATGCTTCGAAAGAAGCATACCATTTCCGAATACGTCGCCGGACAAATCTCCAATCCCTACGCAAGTAAAATCTTGAGATTGCGTATCGATTCCAAACTCTCTAAAATGCCTCATAACTGAAATCCAAGCGCCTTTGGCAGTGATGCCCATTTTTTTATGATCATAACCAACCGACCCACCAGATGCAAAAGCATCTCCAAGCCAAAAATTATATTCTTGAGATATTGAATTGGCTATATCTGAAAAAGTAGCGGTTCCTTTGTCCGCCGCAACAACCAAGTATGGATCGGAACTATCGAACATAATTACATTTTGAGGAGCAATAATTTTGCCATCAACTACATTATCGGTAATGTCTAAGAGACCTCGCAAGAATGTTTTATAGCATTCTATGCCCTCTTTTTGTAATTCATCACGGGTCATTTTTGAAGTATCAGTCTTGATTACAAAACCACCTTTTGAACCAACCGGAACAATAACTGCGTTTTTGGTCATTTGAGCTTTCATTAATCCAAGAACTTCAGTTCTAAAATCATCTTGTCTATCAGACCATCTTAAACCACCGCGCGCAACTTTACCGCCTCTGAGATGAACAGCCTCAACTTTAGGTGAGTAAACAAAAATTTCTGCATAAGGCAATGGAAGAGGAAGATTTGGAACCTTTTTGCAATCAAATTTGAAAGATAGGTAGCCTTTGAATTGGTTATTGGTTGAATGTTGATAATAGTTAGTTCTGAGAGTGGCAGTAATTGCACCAAGAAATCTTCTGATTATGGCGTCATCGCTGATATCTTTGATTTTATTAAGGGAGTCAATAATTTTTGAAGAAATAGCTTCGACTTTTGAAAGCCTTTGATCCAGTGAGATATTGAGTTGCGGGTCAAATTTGGTTTCAAATAATTCTACTAAAATTGAACATAAATCGGCATTTCTTACAAAACAATCTGCAATACTAGCTTGATTAAATCTAAAACCAGTTTGATGCAAATATTTTGAATATCCACGCAACATAAAAATTTGTTTCCAACTCAAATTGCAAGCAACAACCAATTTATTTAAAGCGCCAATTTTAGTAATATTTTTCCAAATTAATTCGATAGTGGTTTCAAAATTCATTTTGATGTCTTTTGTGAGATCACCGCCATTTTTTGATAAATTAAGACTAAAATAATGAATCCAAGATTTTTTAATGGTACGATTTTTAAGATCTTCTTCGGCACATATTACGTAGGTATGTTCTTTGATAACATTAAAACCAAAGCTCTCAAGAATTGGCATAATTGAAGATAAAATTATCTCTTTGTGAGGTGAGTATATTTTTAACTCAACAAATTCAGAATCTTGATCGGGTTTAATTGGGTTGGCATTTTTATATAAATTAAAAACTGGTGAGTTTTGTGCAAAACTTTTTTCAATAAATTCGATATCTTGAACCGCAATTTCAGGATCAAATCTATCAATGTAACTTACCGAAAACGAATTTTTGTATCTGGTATGAAGAGTAATCCTTTTTTCATCATCAAATTTGTTTTTAATTGATTCGAGCAACTCATCGCTCCAAATTTTAGTCATTTTGGTAATCTCCTTTTCAATCAAAGATTCGTCAAAATTGGGAATGCCGTTGTTTGTTCTAATAATTAAATGAAAGCGTACTAAATTTGATTCAGTAATTTGAAGAAACGAATCAGCTGGCTCACCATTAAAAATTTCACACAAAAAGGCTTTTATTTTTTCTCGCATCTGAGAATTGCTTCGAGATCTTGGGGTGTATATTAAACAACTTACAAACCTATCAAATTTATCTTTACGAGCAAAAAACTTAACAATTGAACGACCAGAAATCGATACAATTCCGGTAGAATTTTTTAACAAATCAGCTTCACTAATTTGGAATAATTCATCGCGAGGATATGATTCAAGGGTTGAGATAAGATCTTTGTGATTGTGGCTTCCTTCAATAAAGCCTGAATCAACTATTACTTTGGATACTTTGTTTCGGAGTAAAGGTATTGAAAAAACGCTTGAAATATATGCAGAAGAGGTAAATAAACCTATAAACCTAAATTCTCCAATAATCTTTCCGTCTTTAGAAATTTTTTGAACGCGAATTCTTTCAGCATTTGTTGAACGATGTATTTTAGAACGATAACGAGATTTTATTACTTCAATTACAAATGGATTTAAAACCGAATCACCGACTTCTTGATTTGAGGAATTAACCACTTCTGGCAAATAGTCTTTATATTTCGATTTAAAAACCCCGCGACCAGAGCCTTCAACCTCAACTAGAGAGTATTGACCATTTTGTAACTTAATATCAAATTCCTTAGCACCCAAAAATACAAAATTTCCAGCATTTATCCAATTTAAAAAATCTTTTGATTCAGATAATTCTTTTTGATCTTTAACAATTTTTGAAGCATTATCAATTTGGCTAAGAGATTTTATGACTAGGTCTTTGATTTTTTGAAAATCATCTACAACCAAACCTAGCGTATCCAAAACTTTTGTAAGATTTTCGAGTAATAGATTTATTTCAGAATTATTAATAATCTTATCAATATGAAGCTGAATAAATGATTCTAGGTTACAGTTTTTTTGATTATTTATTTCAATAAATTTGCCATTTTTGTCGCGAACTACATTTAAAACAGGATGAATAATGTTATTAATTGTTATTCCTTGCTTATCAAGAAAGGCCACTGTTGAATCAACCAAAAATGGCATATCGTTATTGTTTATTTCAATTATGGTGAATTTGGACTCAAAACCATCAACCGCAATTTGAGGGTTATAAATTCTTATATTAAAACCGTCTTTTCTGTTAGATTGCAAAAATTTATAAGCTGAGAGAGATATGTTAAATAAAAGTTCAACAGAATAATTATCAAAATCTGATAATTTGGTTTCAAAATAAAAATCTTTAACAAATTGCTCAAAACTTTGGTGTTCTTGATTTATTAAGTTTGATTTTTTTGAGACTTCTAGGATTTTATGAACTAAATTTTGCATATAATTAAATTATTTTTTAATCAGAACTACAACGATTTGTGAACCTTCAAGACGAGGATTTAATTCTGGTTTTGAAAAACCAACAGTATCTTCTAAAATATTTTGCATCATTTTTTCGGCAATATCGCGATGAGTAATTTCTCTGCCCTTCATCTTGATACTGATTTTAACTTTATTGCCTTTTTCAATAAATTCTTTGGTATGACGAATTTTAGTATCATAATCACCTTTGCCAATATTGATCGACATCTTCACTTCTTTAACATCAACAACTTTTTGTTTTTTTTTGGCATCTGAAGCTTTTTTTTGGATTTCATATTTCATCTTACCGAAGTTAGAAATTTTGCAAACTGGGGGATTAGCGTTTGGAGAAACTTCGATTAAATCCAGATTAACTTCTTGTGCCTTTTTAATGCCTTCAGAAACTGACATTACTCCGAGCATTTGACCGAGGCTGTCAATAACCCTAACCTCGCTAGCTTTAATTTGTTCGTTTATTCTAAAAAAATTATTATTTCCTTGGGAATTATTTTTGGCTTGAGACGATGAATTGGTTGGTTTCACAGATTTTGTTAAAGATTATTAATATTAAATAAAAACTAAAATTTGCCAAATGGTAAGCTTCGAAATCTAAAATTCAACTAAGGAAATTAACCCTGTGATTGGCTTTAAATAAAAACCAAAAGAACGGTTTAACTTCAATAAAATCATAGCGAATCTTATATTTTTGTAATTTCTTATTTTTAGAAATATAGTATTTAGCGCAATTCTTAATACGATAAATTTGCTTATTACCAATTATACTTTCGATATTATAATTTTTATAACGAGCTTTGACCTCAACAAAAATTATCTGATTGTTTTTAAAGGCAATGATATCGATTTCCCCCAAATGCGATTTAAAACGATACTTGAGAATTTTATAACCTTTGAGCCAAAGAAAAATCATGGCATATTTTTCGGCATATTGACCGAAATTATATTTTTCGACACGAGCTTTATAACTTTTACTTATTTTAGTGGTAAGCTTTGGATTCTTTGAATTATTTAATTTAATCATTTTTAGAATTTTTATTCTGGTGAACTAGTACAAGCGAATAAGCTTCTTTTTTATTAATCTCAAAATTCTCAACCAACTCTTTCACAATCTCTTTAGATAATAGATTTTTTTGCGATAATATTTTTATGACTTCAAGCACCTCATCACGATTAAATTTAGCAATATCTTTAGAAATTTTTTCAACGATTATCACAAATTCTCCTCGAATTTTTTGCGGATTGGAAATCAAGATTTCTAGAATTTCATCAGGCGTTCCAATGATTATTTCTTCATAAATTTTTGTAAGTTCTCGAGCTAAACAAATCTTTCGATTGGCAAAATTTTGCTTTAAAATTTTAAGAGTTTCGAGAACTCGATTTGAAACATCAAAAAATATAAAACTAAATTCTATTGGCAAATTTTTTAGTTTTTTTTCTTTAGCAATTTTTGAACTCGGCAAAAATCCTAAAAATAAAAAATTATCACAAGCGATTCCACTAATTGATATAGAAGCAGTAAGAGCTGATGGCCCAGGTATGCATATAATTTTTTGTTTTTCTTGACGTAAAAAATTAATTAGTTTGTGACCAGGATCAGAAATTAATGGGGTGCCAGCATCTGAAATTAATGCTAGTGAATTTCCTTCTTGCAATTTACTTAAAATTTTATTTCTAATTATTTCATCGCTGTGGTCATTATAAACTATTAATTTTTTCTTTATTATTTCAAAATTATTCAATAAAATTCCTGCAATTCTAGTATCTTCGCATATAACATAATCAACTAAACTTAGAATATTAAGCGCTCTTAAAGTTATATCATTTAAATTTCCTATTGGCGTCGCAACCACATAAAGTGCGTTCTCAAGTTGTTGCGATTGGTTTTTAATTATAATCTCTGACATTCTTAAATTATCTATTAATTGTATTTATGAAAAAATTTATTTTGTTTTTAATCATTCTAACTTCAAGTTGTAGTTTTAATGATTTAACATCTGAAGTTGGCAACATCAAAAAGCCACGCTTCGAATCAAGCAAGCCATCAATTTATGGTAAACAAAATAATTTACCAGCAACCAATAAACCTCAGTCAAACTCTCAAAACCAAAAATCGATTGTTAATCAAACTAACGGCACTGAAAATTTTATTGACAGCAACGGAAAAAATATTGTTGAATACAAAGATTTTTCAGAACAAGACTTACCCGAACTTAAACCTCAAACTGCAAAAAATTTTGAAACTAACACCTTAGTAATTCCTCCATCACTTCAACGCAAAATTCAAATCGCTCTCTTTCTTCCTTTAACTGGGAAAAACAAAGAATTAGGATGGAGCATTTACAACGCCTCAATCCTTTCTTTATTTGACAATGACTTAAATAACAAAATTGAGTTAGTCTTATTTGATTCCAAAGAATCTGCAGTAGATCATCAAAAATCTTTTAAGGAAATTATTGACAGAAACATCAAAATCGTGGTTGGACCGATATTTACCAATTCAGTTTTAGCCATTGAAAAATTAGCTCGCGATAATGAGATAACAGTTATTTCACTATCAAATAATCATGAGCTACTCAACAAAACCAATAATCATGGCGGAATTTTTGTTGGAGGAATAATACCCGAAACTCAAATCGATAAAATCATCAATTACTCAATGGATCGAGGAAAATTCAACTTCGCTGTAATTGCGCCAAATAACCAGTATGGAAAAATTATAACCGAATATACTAAAAAATTCGTCCGCTCTCGCGATGGCAATTTCATAACTTCAGAATTTTATGAAAATAACTCCAAAGACATTGAAAGAGCAGTTGAAAGAGTTATTGGTTCATTCGGCGTGCCAACCGCCTCCAAAAACCGCGACACATCTTATTTGAGCGATTATGATAGAATTTATCCACAAGCAATCCTAATTCCAGAAGCTGGCAAAACTCTATCAAAAATTGCCAATTCCATCGCTCGGCTCAACAAAGATGAAAGAAATTTTCAACTGATTGGCTCTAGCCAATGGAATGATCCATCTTCTTTAAATGATATAAATCTTTTTGGCGGATGGTTCCCAGCGCCACAAGAGCAAAGATTTAAAATTTTTGAAAAAAATTATTACCGCTCTTTCGATAAATTCCCGCCAAGAATCACTTCAATCGCCTACGACTCTATTTTAGCAATATCAAAGATTGCTGAAAATAAATCTAATCTTAAAATCGGTTTTGATGATTTTTTAGAGTATACCGACTCTTCGACTAATGGATTTGATGGAATTGACGGGGTATTTCGATTTTTGCCTAATGGCGCCATTCAACGCAATTTAGCCATTCTCCAAATTGATAATGGCGGTTTTGAAACTCTTGAATCATCGATTCCTAAATTTATCAAATATTAACCATCAAGGTATCATAATAAATTACTTAATTACTAAATTTTAATACTTTGCATTTTAAATGGTATTGCTTGTATCTTAGAAAACCCTTATCAAAACAATTTTTTATAAAATGGATTTAAATCTTAAAAAACATCGAGACGACCTAATTTTTCTTCCGCTTGGTGGCGCCAACGAAATCGGCATGAACCTTAATTTATATCATCTAAACGGAAAATGGATCATGGTTGATTGCGGAGTTGGCTTCGCATATGACATTCCTGGAGTCGACATGATGACGCCAGATATTTCTTTCATCAAACAACATCGCGATAATTTATTGTGCATAATTCTAACTCACATTCACGAAGATCACCTAGGTGCCGTTCAATATTTATGGCGTGAACTTGAAGTTCCAGTCTATGCAACTCGTTTTGGGGCCAATTTTCTTAGAACAAAACTTGAAGAATATAAACTAGATAAAATCGTTCCAATCCACATCATCGACGATTCCAAGCCCCTTATTTTAAATCCATTTCAAATTGAGTTTATCGGATTAACACATTCTGTTCCCGAGATGAAGGCTTTAATGATCAAAACTCCTAAAGGCAATGTTTTACACACCGGAGATTGGAAATTCGACCCCAATCCAATTGTTGGAGATGTTAGTGAAATTGATAAAATCAAAACACTTGGTGACAATGGCGAAATTTTTGCCATGATTTGCGATTCAACCAACGCTATTAATGAGGGACATTCGCGCTCCGAAGGCGAACTTCATGAATCACTTAAATCATTAATTGTTGGACGAAATGGTTATGTAGGAGTAACCACATTTGCGTCAAATATCGCCAGAGTTCATACTATTGCTAAAATTGCCAACGAACTTGGACGTAAAATTGTTTTATCTGGATTTTCACTTCACCGCCTATTCGAAGTTGGCAAAAAAAGTGGTTATTTTTTTGAAAATTTTGAATTTATTTCTGATCGAGAAATAAAATTTTACGATAAAAAAGAAATTTTAATTATATGCACCGGTTGTCAAGGCGAACCAATGGCTTCAACCCGCAAAATTGCTTCCAATAACCATCCAACTATTCACTTCACTAAGGGTGACTTAATGATTTTTTCTTCAAAAATAATTCCGGGAAATGAAAAAAAGATTTTTGAACTCTTTGACCTTTTGGCCAAAAAACAAATCGATGTAATGACCGAAAAAGATCATTTCGTTCATGTCTCGGGCCATCCATCTAAAAATGAACTTAGAGAAATGTACGCTTTGGCTCGACCCAAAATTGCTATTCCGGTTCATGGTGAATTTATCCACACAAAAACTCATTGTGAGTTAGCCCGCGAATGTGGAGTCGCCAAAGCAATTCAAATTGAAAATGGTTTCGCCATCAAGCTCGATAAAGATAATATTGTTTCATCGGATAAAATTGGTTTCGTGAAAACCGGTTATTTAGGAGTCGACGGCAAGCAACTTATCGACCTAAAAAGTGATATAATTCGTGAACGCAAAAAACTTCAAGAATCTGGGGTTATCAACGTTAGTATCGCAACAAACGATAATTTGAAAATTCTTTCTAAACCAAAAATTATGGCCATTGGGTCTTATGACCTCAGAAAAGACCCAGATGCTGAATCAATTATTCGTAAAGAAATCGAGATATTTTTTAAAAACAAAGCTAAAGAACTTAATCTTCAAGATGGTTTTGGTTTAAATTTTTTACGCAAAAAAAAGAAAAAATCCAAACTTAACGAAAGTAAACTTGTCAACGAAATTGAAAAATCTTTGCGTTCAAAACTTTTAAAAATATTCGAAGATTTAATGGGCAAAAGACCAGCTCTTGAGGTTACAATCATCTTAATTCAATAATCACGACCATAGAATGACTTCCCTAGCCTTTATTGGAATGAGCTTAGTTTGGAGTTTCAGTTGGTTTGCCATGAAATTACAAGTTGACTCAATCGTCGCAGTCGAAGTTTCTCTTTTTTACCGCTTTTTTGCTGTTGCATGTCTGATGACAATCTTATGCGTGGCAACAAAAAAAAGGCTAAAACCATTCAAAACCGAATATAAATATTTTGCATTGATTGCTTTAACCAATTTTTCACTAAATTTTTTAATTGGATACCATACCACAAAATTTATCCCAAGTGGAATGATAGCGGTTATTTTTAGTCTCTCAATCATCACTTCGGAAATATTCAAAGCAATTTTTGATGGCAAAAAGATTGAGCCAAAAATTATCTTAAGTAGCCTGATTGGCTTTTGCGGATTAACGCTTTTTATATTTCCGACCCTCAAATTTGATAATTATTCATCAAATATTAATTTCATTATTGGCATCATCTTGGCCATGGTTATGATGATTGTTTTTTCGTTCGGCAATTATCTAGTTGAAAAAAACAAACGACAAAATCATACCCCGCTTTTTACCTCAATTGCCTTTGGCGCAATTATTAGTTCTTGTTATCTAATTATCATAAATTACGCACTTGGAAATAAGTTTATTATCGATTACTCAGCCAAATATATTTTATCACTAATCTACCAAATTATCTTTGCTTCGATTATTGCATTTTTATGTTTTTATTATCTAATTCAAAAAGTCGGCGCAGTTAAAGCCAACTTCACCGCCTTGGTTTATCCAACTATCGCTTTAATCGTGTCATCTTTTTTTGAAAACTTTAAATTTACCATTCTGGGCAATATTGGATTACTTCTTATAATTATTGCCATCGCCCTTGAATTTCCTTCTCATAAATTTTTTACCAAAATTTTCAATGTCTCTAGAACCAGAATTTAAAATTATTGCCGATCATCTTAGATCATCTTGTTTTTTAATTGCCGACGGTGTGATGCCAAGCAACGAGGGACGAGGATATGTTTTACGTCGAATAATGCGCAGAGCTATGCGTCAAATCAATAAACTCGGACACTCTCAACCCATAATGCATAAATTAGTTGATACTCTAATCAATGAAATGGGTGACCAATATCAAGAGCTAGTTTTTGCAAGAGAAACTATTATCGAAACCTTAAAAAATGAAGAAGAAAAATTCCAAGAAACCTTAGAAAAAGGCTTAAAAATTTTATTTGAATCTATTGAAGAAATTATTAACAACAAAAGTAATAAATCTAAGTTATGTGGCTCAATCGCCTTCAAATTATATGATACATTTGGATTTCCGCTTGATTTAACTCAAGATATTTGCAAAGAAAAAAACATTGAAGTTGATGTGAATGAGTTCGAAAAAGAAATGAATCTCCAACGCGAAAGAGCCAGGAAAAACTGGGTTGGAAGTGGTGAAGCTTCTGAAGATAAATTATTTTTTGATTTAAAAGAAAAATTTGGAGCTACCAAATCATTGTACCACCAAACCACCAAAACATCTGCCAAGATTTTAGCGATTTTTCAAAATTATAACTCAGTTGATTATATTGATTCATCTAATAACAATATTAATGATTCGATTTTTGCAATTCTCGATCAAACCCCATTTTACGCCACCTCGGGTGGACAAAAAGGAGATGATGGTAATTTAGTCTTATCTTCAGAAATTAAAGACCAAAGCAGTTTAATAAATTACAATCATGTTCAAAATTGCATAGATATATCCGAAACCAAAAAATATGCGGGTGGATTATTTGTTCATTTTTTAAGTGATTTTAAGGGTAAATTTAAAGTTGGTGATGAAGTTCTAGCTCTCGTAAACAATCGTCATCGTCAACTTAGGGCTCAAAATCATTCGGCAACTCACCTACTCCACAAAGCGCTGAAACAAGTTCTTGGTAATTCTATCACTCAAAAAGGTTCAAACGTTGATTTCAAACAACTTACTTTCGATTTTAATTTTAATCGTGCTATGACAAAACTTGAAATAGATCAAGTTGAAGATTTAGTTAATTTTTATATTCGTCAAAATTCAATGGTTGAAACTTCTGAGATGGAGCTTGAAGACGCCAGAAAATCCGGCGCTGAAGCTTTATTTGGCGAAAAATACGATGCCAAAGTTCGCGTTGTAAAAATGGGGCCATCATCTGAATTATGCGGCGGAACTCATGTCAATAAAACTGGTAATATCGGAATTTTCAAAATTATCTTCGAAAATGGTATTGCCTCTGGAATTCGTAGAATCACAGCTAAAAGCGGTTTTTATGCTTTACAACATTTGAAGCTTCAGGAGCAAAAATTGTACAAACTTCTTGATGCCATAAAAGTTAAACAACAATTCGATGACATTAAAATTGATGATAACGAGTTTTTGTCCAATAAAACCGGTTTCAATGATTTGAGTTTTTTTAACGATGAAAATAACTCAATTTTTATCACTTTAGCCCAGCAAAAATCAATTGATGAAGCCCTTAATAAAATTGAAAAAATTGGCATTGATATCAATAATATTCTTAAAACCAAAGACAAAGAAATTGACAAACTTAAAAAACAAATTTGGCAATATGATTTACAAAATCTAAAAAACGAAAAAATCTTTAATTTCAATTTTGCTCATCATATTTTTTTTGACACCAATGCCAAAGATTTAAGAGACATAATTAGCGAAATTAAAAATTCTCCAAATTATTCTAAAACTCAAATATTGGTATTTTTTGGAATTGAAAATGAAAAGGTCTCGGTGTGCCTATCCTTGTCAAATGATTTAACTCAACATTTTGATGCTTCAAAACTTATTGCGCCAATTATTGATATTATTGGTGGTAAAGGGGGTGGAGGAAAAAAAGATTTCGCTATGGGAGCTGGCTCAAATTCAAAGCAGATCGATTTAGCGGTCACTTCATTAAAAAATCTAATTTTGAAACATAACTAATATATTAATTATTAGGATTAATATTTAATATAATTATCAATAATAGCTTATAAAAAATAAAAACATTTTTAAATTTAGTTTTTATTTAGATTAGCTCTTAATGCCAGAATTTTTTCGCGAAACCCAATCAATCCAAAAAAATTGGAGAGTTCTCAATAATGATTTAAGAATAGTTTTAGATAAAATTCCTTTTGATTTAGAACCAGAAGTTTTTGAGCAAAAATGTAACGAAATCATCAAAACTAAAATTTTCCCCGACTCAGATTATAATATAGCTAATATTTTTGGCTTCGAATCAAAAACTATTCATCAATTTGTGGGTGAAAATTTTGATAAAATTAGCTCAGATAATCCTGATTTTTTTAAATTATCAAAAATTCATTTACTTTTTGATAAAGACGGCAAAAAAAGCACCTTTCTTGCATTTTCAAATTGTGATAAAAAAGTATATGATGACTTATCGCTTACTGGAATGCCTTCGCAATTGACATTTAAAAGACCGAGATTTTTTTTCAAACACCGTTAAGGCAATTATTTTACAGCGCCTTACCGACACTTAATATTTTTAACACCACTTCATCAGCTCAACAGATTGAAGCGCTTAGACAAAATATGCCGAATCCAACAAAAAGAATAAAATCTGATGATGAAAATTGCGTTGCCATTCCAAGTTTTGAAAAACTAAGAATAGCTCAATTAGTTGGCAAATCTTTTGATTTAGAATTATTTGACGGAACAGAATTGTTAGAAAAATATGAAACCTCAATAAATCCTCAATTCAAGGATAAAAAATTATCTGATAAATATTTATCCCTAAAATTTAATTTACCTGTTCACAAAATTGGTTTTTTTGATGATGAAAAAATACTCTTGGTTCATATAATTCAATCGAAAAAAATGACTTTTCTTCTGAGAGTTATGAATTTGGCGATAATCAGATGACTACTTCAAATTATCGTATTACAAAAAATTGCATTCGTTTAAACAAATTTGGTAGCTATCTTTTCCCACCATCTGAATTTAGTAATGATGAGACTATGGTTCATGAATTTGGACATTCTTTACTCTATCCAAAAAATCATCCCAACCCAAATATTTCTAGATCAGAAATAGCTTTTGCTACAGTTGTTTTAGACGATAATCTTTCTTATGTTGATGGCGGTTTAAATCCGGGTGGATTTTGTAAAGAAACCAAGTTTGAAATTGGCCCAATCGATATTATGGCCAAAAAATTTGCAGAATATTGTTCGTTCAGATTTCAAAATAATACTCAAAATGGAAGAGAATTAAATTCGTTTTTTCAAAACTCAAGTATTTCAAAATTTAACAAAGATTTTTGTTTGCCAAGACCCAAATATAACAGCCCGTTCATTCAAGATACATTACTAAATTTTACTACTCTACTAACTTGCCTAACTGCTGTAAATTTAATTTTATCAATTCCGTTTTCCAAATCAAATTCATCACAAGATGAAAATAAAAAAAATAGCACCAGAAAAAATCTACTTTTAGCTTTTGCAGTCGTAAATTCTTTCGCAACACAAAACAATTATGCAAGCGTTGCTATAGCAAGCCTTATTATTACCGAAAATTTTGGTAGTTATTTATACAAAAAATCTGGATTGAAAGACAAAGAAATTAGCGCAGATCGTTGGCAAGAATATTATTGCTTAAGATCAATAGCTCAGCCAATAAATCAAATTATCGAAAAACCCCTCAAATTATCAAAGATGAAATGAAAATTTTCTCAAAATTCGCTTTTATCATGACATTTGGCGAAATAATGGGCGATAGTTATTTTGATACATCCTCCCGCCCCTCAGATAATGCATTTTATAAAAAACCCGATCAAGATTTAAGTCAAAAAATTTTACCTCATCTAATTGCCTCATTATCAATAGGAGTAATTAGCATAATGTCGCAACAATTTTATAAAAGTCTTAAAGATTTAAAAAAAAGCCTCAAACCTCAAAAAAAATTAATCCTACTGACCGTTATTCCTCTCGAAGTATTGCTTGTAATCAAACTTCTTTAGATCTTTCAGAATTTCTAACAGTTCACGATAGAAATCAAAATATTAGTGAAAATCCCAATTCAAAAACCAGTCCTCGATCACACCAAGCTTTGTTTCGTAAGACCGATTTAAGTCGCTCGATCGTTTAACAATGAATAGACAAATAATTATGTCTTAATAAAATTTTGTAAAAAATCCTAAGAATCTCATGCAAAAAAACTCTCACAAAAAATACTTTGGAACCGATGGCATTCGTGGCACCGCCAACCAATTTCCGATGACCGCAGAAATCGCTCTTAAGGTCGGTATGGCACTTGGAGCCAGATTTGGCAAGGCTTTTACCAATGATTCTCACCGCCACCGCGTGTTAATTGGCAAAGACACCCGATTATCAGGCTATATGATTGAACCCGCATTAACCGCGGGTTTTGTGGCTATGGGGCTTGATGTTTTTTTGGTTGGGCCAGTCCCAACTCCAGCTGTTTCAATGCTTACCCGCTCGCTTCGCGCCGATATTGGCATTATGATTTCGGCTTCGCATAATCCGTTTGGCGATAATGGCATAAA
>Ga0194133_10003929_pt1 | contig 20513 bp, 23 predicted proteins | sample TA2KigOf40mmetaG_FD_155448 | JGI IMG/M metagenome (GOLD analysis project Ga0194133, IMG submission 155448) | Freshwater microbial communities from Lake Tanganyika, Tanzania - TA2015055 Kigoma Offshore 40m | ecosystem: Environmental > Aquatic > Freshwater > Lake | place: Tanzania: Lake...
CTCAAGCAGCAGCAGATGGTACAGCTAACACAGGCGGAGGAGGCGGAGGGGCATATGGCGGACTAGCCGGTGGGGTAAATCAATTGTGTGGTGCTGGAGGATCTGGCACTGTTATTCTGCGTTATGCAGGACCACAACGTGCCTTTGGTGGCAATAGAATCTACACAATATTACAAAACAACAAATATTATACAGTACATGAATTCAATACCACAGGCAACAGTCAATTTACTTTGCTTGACGACAACATCTCTTTGGATCAGCCTTCTTACCTCACGCCTTATGGTAAAAATGGATTTTTTCTCAACTTTAGCAACATACAAACAACCAACACATTAGGTTATGATTACTCCAGATCTGCGCCAGCTGCATCTTTGGATCCAGCTTGGAACTCAACTTGTCTTCTGTTGCGTGGTCAAGGCAGTTTAAGCGGTACAAACATAAAATTTGCTGATACTTCAATTTACAACAATACTATTACGCCATATGGTAGTGCCAGTCAAGGCTCATTTAGCCCATTTGAATTGACTACTGATCAACCTTATACTTCTGCATATGGTGGGTCAATCTACTTATACACAACAGATTATTTGTCAGTTACACCCACACCCAACATGAATCTGGGCACTGAGGACTGGACAATAGAATTTTTTGTAAAAACAGTTAGCAACAGAAGCGACATGAGTATTTTCAATGTTGACTTTGATACACTAGAATTAAACAGAGAAGACACTGGCACAGGCAATGGATTTCAGTATTTTATTTCATTCAGAAATAACTTTACACCAGGCATTGGATCCAGATCAGCACAAACAATACCTTTTGCATCAAACACAATCAACAGCTGGGAGCACGTGGCCATAGTTAGACAAGGTTCCAATGGTTATATTTTTGTGGATGGTGTCAACAAAACTGCAGGTAGTGTTGCTGATTTCAGTGGAATAAATATTAATTTTACGGCTAACGGATTTACACCATGGATTGGACGTCGCGCCTCACAAGGTGGATTGTTTCCAGATTACTACTTTAATGGTTATTTGTCCAACTTTAGAATTACAAAAGGACTAGCCAGGTACACATCCAATTTTGTACCACCAGTAGAATCTTTCAATACACGCGATGTTTCCACATGCTTTTTACTTCAAGGATTAAGCGGCAGCATTGTTGACGCAAGTGCAAATAACATGTTGACAATTGTGGGTAATGGGGTTGTGTGTGATACAAGAAACCGCCCATTCAGAGGTGCCACAGAGTTTGAACCTTTGAATACCGTGGAAGTTTTAGTTGTGGGTGGAGGCGGTGGCGGAGGAGTCAACGCCGGTGGTGGTGGTGGTGGCGGTGCTGTTGTGTTTGCTGTTGTACCTGTAACAGCAGGTCAAAGCTATGTAACACGTGTTGGTGCAGGAGGGGCTGGTGCAACAGATCCAGCAAATTACTCAACCAACAGAGTTGGTGCTAACGGTCAATCTTCTTTCTTTAATAATATAATTGCCACTGGTGGCGGTGGTGGTGGTAGTTACAGCGGTCCAGGAGGTGCATCTTCTGCGGCTGCAGCTGGAGGGGCCAACGGTGGTGGTGGTGGCGATCCAAGTGGATTTGGTGGAATTGGTGTTTCTCCAGTTTTCCTGCCGGTATTACTGGTGTTGTTAACGCTGGATACACTGGCTCAGTAGGCATGGGCGGTACTCATAGAGGCGGTGGTGGGGCAGGCGCTGGTAGCTCGGCCAGTGGCTCCGTTAATGGTGGTAATGGCATACAATTCAATTTTGATGGAAACAATTATTTTTGGGCTGGTGGTGGTGGGGGTGGTGCATGGAATCGAAAAGGTGGTAATGGAGGCTTAGGTGGCGGTGGTGGTGGAGGTTCTAATGGTTATAGTGGTGCCACAGGTGGAGGACAAGCCATAAATCCTGGAATCACCAGTACAACCAGTACAAATGCTGTTAATAATGGAAATGGAGGTCAAAACACAGGTGGCGGCGGAGGTGGTGGTACTTTTTATGGTGCAAGTGGAGCACGAGGGGCTACTGGTGGTTCAGGCATAGTAATGGTGAGGTATCCTGGAGCCATACAAAAAGCTGTTGGTGGTAACAGAGTATTTACTTCCACAGTGGAAGGTATTACATACACAATTCATGAATACACATTTACAGGTAACAGTTCCTTTGATGTACTAATACCTGGCAATGCTGTAGTATTTGGTACCAGTTCCATATCTTTCTCTGGCGATCCTAATGTTAGCGCAACAATGCCTCGTACCAACTTTATCTATGTGCATCCTCAACCTCAACTAGGTTTTGGAAAACAGAATTTTACACTGGAAGGTTGGTTTAGATTTGCCCCAGGTAAACTAACTGCTGGTTCATATAATTTAATGAGTTCAGTAAATTATTATGTACCTGGATACAACGGCAATTGGGTGTTTAGATTAGAGAGTCCCACAGTAGTAGGGTTTTATTCCTATGATGGTCAATCGTCTGTGCAGCCAACTGCTGGGTTTACCGTTCCAACCATGTCGCCTAATGTATGGTATCATGTTGCTCTGGTAAGAATAAATGACAACTTGAGAGTATATGTTAATGGTATTGAATCTTCAACTGGTGCCAGATCCATAACTCGTGCTTTGGATGATGGTGCCTCTCATGGTATTTTCATAGGTCGCCGTGCCCATGATACATATGGTTATGAAGGATTAATGGAAGATGTAAGGATTAGTAATTTTGCAAGATATACTTCTAATTTTTATGCACCTACTCGCTCTTTGGCTGATCGAGGTCAACAAGTGTATTGGAACAATGGTCCAGGATTTTCATTAAATCAGTACATTGAAAATTTTGGAGCTAACTACGATAGCTTCATTGATGTACCCACAACATATGCAGACAACAATAATGGTCATGGTAACTATGCAACATGGAACATAAATTGCAAATCTCCAACATCTCTGGTAAATGATGGTGCAACACAGACACAAAATTCACCTGCAAATAATGAATGGTGGGGTACAAATGCTACCATGGCCATTGGCCCTCGTGGCAAATGGTATTGGGAAGAAACTGTGCTTAATGGAGGTTCTTACCCAAACACCAGAATGATTGGCATAGTGAGAGCTTCACGGTCTCCATTGGATAATGACAATGCACAATTCTATCCAGGCGTGGATCAAGGTGGCAGAGCATATTATGGACTTACTGGCGGAATATATCCAACTGACGCATCTTATGGTGCTACCTATACAACTGGCGATACCATTGGAGTTGCTGTTGATCTGGACAACAAGCGCATGTTCTTTAGTAAAAATGGTACTTGGCAAAACAGTGGTGACCCAGTTGGTGGTGCAGGCGCCGCGCCTACTTGCACAGCATTTCTACAAGCAAACGATGGAGAGCAATTTTTACCAAGCACCGCTCATTATAGAAACAATGTATCTTATGTAAATTTTGGTTCCAGACCATTCAGATATCTTATGCCAGCTGACTATAAAACAATTTGTTCAGCGAACTTGCCTAATCCCAGAATAGTAAAAACCAATACCTTCTTCAGCACACAGCACTATAAAGGCACTGGTGGTACTTTGAATGTGACCATGAGCGGGTTATCAGGATTTCCAATCAATGTGCAAGGGTTGCCATTGCAACCTGATCTTCTGTGGATTAAACCTTATTCAACAAACTCTCCTTTGTTGGTACTAGATACAGCCAGAACCAACACAAGAACTCTTTCTACAAACAGTCAAGGCAGCGAGGTTACAGATACAAACGGATTGATTAGTTTCAACAGAACAGGGTTTACTGTAGGCACTTCTCGTAATTTTAACTTATCATCTGATTCATATGCAACAGTAGGTTGGAAAGACAATGATGTTGCTGGCTTAGAAATAAAAACCTACACTGGTACTGGTTCGCTACAAGTAATCACACACAATTTACAAGCAGCACCAAGCATGATTATCATTAAACAGCGCAACCCTGGTCCAGTACCAGTTAACTCTCCAGGTCATTCATGGTTTGTTTGGCATAATAAGGTTACTACACCTGATAGCAATTGGTGGAAAAACTATGCGCGGTTAGACTCACCTAATCAATTTGTTCAATGGCCTACTGCTGACCCAGGCATAACTTCAGCACCAACCATCAATAGCATATCTCTGGGCAGCAGCTATATAAATCAAATTGGCAATACATATGCAATGTATATTTTTAAAGAAGTTGATGGTTTTAGTAAATTTGGCATATATGGTGGCAATAATAATGCAAACGGTGCATTTGTTTATTGTGGATTCAGACCCAGGTGGATAATGTACAAGAGAAGAGATGCTGCAGATACAGTGGGTTGGTTAATATTTGATACAGCCGATCCAGTCAACAATAACAACCCAATTGCCATGTGGTATTCTGCAGCTAGCTCCACTTACGGGAGAGTAACAACCACAGATAATATCATGGATGTACTATCCAATGGATTCAAATTCAGATTTGCAGGTGCAGATGGTAATGCATCCAACGCTTATTATGTGTTTGCTGCATTTGCAGAAAAGCCATTTAAATACGCTCGAGCGAGGTAATAAATAATATATGCCTTTAGTAACAATAATTCAAGGAATGCTTGCAAATGACGCTGTTACAACACAAAGCATTTCAGCTCGTTCTGTTGTTGCCGAAAAAATAGGCATAAACACCATTTTAACAGAAAATATTGCCCCTAATGCTATTACTTCTGAAACATTTGCTACAAATGTTTCCATACCGCAGGTAACAACCACCACCACAATAACCAGTGGGTTAAGTGTTATAGCTCCAAGCAATATAGCCATGTATGTTGGCAGTGCCACCCCATCTGAGTATCTTGCACGTGTTGGGATAAATGTCTTGAACCCAAACAATGAGCTTTCTGTTGTTGGCACGGTGAGTGCCAGTGGCAACATCACGTCCAAGCTACTAGAAGAAAGGATGGTTTCTACCTCGCTCATATTTGGTTAATGTGAGGACTGTTATAAATATAAATAAGACGTGAAGACAGTATTCCAAACAAATTCAGCAACATTAGTTTTTACACCTGGGGCTGCTGGTGTTGGTACTCTTAATTTCTCTCAACTTACTGACTATAAAGATTTTGCCATCAACAGATTGATGGCGGTAATTAATCAAACCAGAAATGTAATTTTATACGCCGAAGCAAACACAGGGTACACAGATTATAATCATAATACCCGGGTAATGACGTTGAATGTGGATACTTCCAGCCACGCTGCCACAGATTCCATACAAGTCATTTACGATGCAGACGCAGCCATGGTAACTTATCAAGAAGAATTGATGGATCCAGTTAACAAATCAAGAATGTCTGAACCACAATCTCTTATCGATACAGATTTTGAATATGGATTGCAGCCTACTAAATGGGAGTTTGCCAACACACTCAATAACAAGCCAACTTGCTTTATTGATCCAGCAAACCCTTTAAATCCAAATAATTATTCCAGCATACAGGGCAATAATACTCGTGTGGTAACTATTAATTTTACCGCTGGTAACCCTCATGGCCTGAGTGTGGGTGATCCTATTTTTATACAAGATGCACTGGATATTAGTGCCAATGGTTGGTATTTGGTTGAAAGTGTACCAACCACTACGCAATTAACATATACAGCAAAAGGTAATGTAGCAACTGGCAATCAAATTAACGTGGGTGTAACGTTGATATTTAGAGCTTATTTTTATACTGGTGCTGGCATACCTCTGGACACTAGCGCCTTTTCTTCAGCCACAAACATTATCACATGCAGAACAAGATTTGCACATGGTCTTTCTCGTGGTGACTTGATTTACGTTATTGGAACCGCTGGACCGACAGCAGCAACTTCCATCAACGGTTCTCACATTATAGAAACAACGCCCAACGCTCAAGAATTTACATTTGTTTCATATAACGGCACCCCTTCTACTGCCATAACAAACACAGCTGGTATTGTAAATTTATTTGGTCGCCCAGGTGGATATTCAATACACCGTGCATTTGATGGTGGTGTTGCCTTTAGCTGTGGTGGTGGTGCCCCCGGTTTAGCCATGGCTCGTCAAACTCGTAAATATTTTAGATATCAAGCAGGCAAAGGCATGCAATTCAGCACAGGCACATGCTTCAAGCCTTCTTTTCAAGTTTCCACTGTGGAAGCACAAAGCTTTATAGCTAATCCGATTGTTACAGTTACCTGCAGATTTCCACATGGCATGCAACCTGGTTCACAAATAGTAGTTTATAATTCTACTGACAATGCATTCAATGGTACATATGAAATACAAACTGTGCCAAATGAACTGTCATTTACCTATACTTGCAATGGTACACCCACAGCATTGCAAGCACCTGGATATCCCATCTTTATATCTCCAGGCAGAAACTGGGGAAGCACTGTCCGTGTAGGCATGTTTGATTCACAGAATGGCATATTCTTCGAGCATGATGGTGCTGATACATACGTGGTTCGTCGCCACAGTGTGTATCAATTGACTGGATATTTTAATGTGAATCTTGGTAGCAATGTTGTGACAGGCACCGGTACTTTATTCTCACAACAATTAAACCCAGGGGATTTTATTGTAATAAAAGGCATGTCTTATAGAGTTCTTTCCATAACTTCAAATACACAATTGTTCATTTCACCTGAATACAGAGGAGCAGCAAATGCTGTAAATGCTACAGCTAGCAGAACCATTGATGTAAAAATACCTCAAAGTCAATGGAACATTGATAAAATGGATGGCACTGGACCTTCAGGTTACACAATGGATGCAACAAAAATGCAAATGTTATACATAGATTTCTCATGGTATGGCGCCGGATTCATACGATGGGGCATGAGATCACAGAATGGTGATGTTAAATTCTGCCACAAAATGAAGAACAACAATATTCATCATGAAGCATACATGAGATCAGGCAACTTGCCAGCCAGATATGAAGAAAACTCTATTGGGCCAACAACTATCATGACTCAAACTGTGCTGGATACTGATTCTCGTATATATGTAAGTAATGTTACCGAATTCCCTGACAAAGGAATCATCAGGGTAACACAACCAGGCAATACAAACACTTCTTTGATTGAGTACATGAGGTACAATCAAAGGGTAACTGCTGGCAATTATTTCGATGGATTGACTCGCGCTCAACAAGGCGGTCACAACACGCCAGTCACATTCACACACAGTCAAACAGCCCCCACACAAGTTGAATTAATGGGAATGATTGGACCTACAGCATCCTCTAATGTTCCATCTGCACATGCACTTTCTCACTGGGGATCCAGTGTTATTATGGACGGAAGATATGACGACGATTTTAATTTTGTATTTACTGCCCCTGCTGCAAATACAATTATTGAGCAATCCGGGACTGCTATCGAATTTGTAGCCCTGGCATTGAGATTGGCACCTAGTGTGGACAATGGTAGAACTGGGCTATTGGGTGTACGAGAAATTATTAACCGAATGCAAGTAAAATTAAGAACTGTTGATATTCTTGCGTCTGGTATTTACCGGGTGAACATATATCTAAACTCAGTTTTAGATGCTGGCTCTACAGCATTAAATTTTGTACCTGTGGGTGGATCTAGCCTTTGCCAGATGGGTGTTCCTACTACTGGAGGTGTGAGATTGCGAGCAGGTACAGGAGAAAGTATTTTTGGCTTTTTAACTCCAGGAAATGCACAGTCATTTGGGTCGGGCACTGCACAATATGCTGTTGTAACTCAAGACTTATCTTTGATCAGAGAGCTTGGCAATGCTGTCTTGGGAGGTGGCAATACTCTTGAAGTGCCAAGAGGGTTGACTCAGAGTAACGTGTATCCTGATGGCCCGGATATTCTTTATATTACTCTGCAGCGATTAGCAGGGTCTCCTTTCGTAGGAGCGCGCATATCTTGGACTGAATCTCAGGCATAATTATGGCTACCATTGGCAAAGTTCGTCAAGGGTTGCTTGATACAGATACTGTAACTACAGTCAGTATTTCAGCTGGCGCTATCACAACATCAAAAATTGCCAATTTTGTAGTTACAACAGAAAAATATGCTCTTTCTTCGGTAACAACAGATATTCTTGCTCTGACTGCAGTAGGCATTCGCCACTTGCAACCAGGTTCAGTTACAACACAAGCCTTAGGACCTGGTGCAGTAACTACACAACAGATTGCCCCGTCTGCAGTTACAGCAGACATGTTGGCCGCTAGCGCTGTACGCACCATACATTTGGAAATTAGTGCAGTTACTTGGGATAAAGTTGCTGCTGATGCCATCAGGACTGCCAACATACAGCTATCTGCAATTACTACAGACTTGCTTGCACTAACTGCAGTACACACAAAACACATAAACATAAGTGCAGTGACATGGGACAAACTGGCCTTGGGTTCTGTTAGAGCACAAAATTTTAGTGAATCTGCAGGGGTGTTGCTTGGGTACAGAAATGCTATCATAAACGGCTCCATGCAAATTTTTCAAAGAAATTTGAATTCACAGGTTAATTCAAACACACCTGCATATTCTGCTGCAGACAGATTTTTTGCTTATCAAACAGGCACTGCCCAGGTCAGAACAAGCCGGTTTGCACTCTCTACATACACACCTGGGTTAACAGGGTTTAATTCTTGCATGCAGTGGTTTAGATCTGTTGGTGATGCTCAAACAGGAACAACATTTGTTGGTCAAGTGCTTGAATCTATTCATTCTGTACCATTTCAAAGCGGGCCAGTAACTCTCTCATTCTATGCAAAAGCAGGGAACAATTTTTCTGGTGAAAGGTCTGCTCTGGACGTGATGCTTATTACTGGCACAGGCACAGATCAAGATAGTATTACCTTTGCCGCTGGCACATGGTCTAATAGTTTTGCTGCCATTTCTTCCAGAGCCACGCTCACAACAGACTGGCAACGATATGATTATACCACATATCTTCGTCCAGATGTGATGCAAATAGGGGTATTGTTTGACTGGACACCAGTGGGTACAGCAGGTGCCGATGACAGTGTGTATATCACAGGCATACAGCTAGAAAGAAGCCCAGTAGCAACAACTTTTGAACATCGTTCTATTTCTACAGAATTAGAACTATGTGAACGATATTTTGAAAAAAGCTATGGACTAAATGTATTTGCAGGTGATACAATAGGGTCTAATGTTTCTCAAGGTAGATTGCGTCAAGTTGTACAAGGATTAAATACAGGGGCAAAAACAATAGTGTTACCTGTGAGATTCAATACAAAGAAGCGCTCAATACCTCTTCGTGTTAGATGTTATAACCCTAATACTGGCACGGTCAACAGTTTTAGAGATGTTGTTGACTCTACCAATCCAGTTGCCTCTTATGATGATCTTGGCGATACAGGATTTGTCATTTTAGGATCCATAACTGGCACAGCTGGCAGCGGGGCAATAAATATACAAGCACACTTCACTGCAGATGCTGAACTATAACAATCTAAATAGTTTATCAAAATAATATATACGTCTGAAATTAAGATTTCGTAACATGTCTGTACATCCCAGACATGGTTTACTCATGGCTAATTGATTATTTCTATCAATCCGAGTATTAATTAAAGTTAACCCAGAACAATCTGTTAATCCCAATTTAATAATGGCGTCCATTTCTGAGTGAACACCTACTTGATCTGCCATAAACTCTCCTCGTCTATTCTTATAACTGTATTTAAGATTTCTCGGATGGGTCTTGCTTCTGTTGAAGCCTATTTTAATAATTTTACTGCCATCCAATATGAAAGTAAAATGTCTGCAACGGTGAAGAGAAGGATGCTCGTTAAGAAGAGCAAAGCTTATTTCTCTTACTTTGTTGAATATTTTCAATCTAGAACGTGCAGCAATTTCAGTAAAACTACTGTAGAGGCTACAGCAGCAATAAGGCTGGTAATAGTGCGAAGAAGTTCTAGCTTGTGGTTATGTTGATCAACCCAGATTTCCATATAATCTCTGAGCCTGCCTTCTTCCTCAAGCCTTCTAATCTCTTTTTTGCTCAGCTTTTTGATAGCCATACAATTATTATAAAAGCAATTAATTATGTTGCAAGTTAAATATCTTCCAATTCAAAATACTTAAAAAGATCTATTCCATACTTCTTTTTAAAATATAGTCTGCTCTGCTTGATTAATGTATTGTAAGTAATTTTGTCTCGACTATGTCTATTTTCTAATTCTAAAAACTTATCTCTTAAATTATTCACAGCATCCATATCACCTTTGTCCATTGCCATGTTAACTTGTTTTAAAATTTTCTCACTTTCCTTAATTATCCAAAGATAATTTTGATTCAAAGTTTCAAGTTGTTCAAGCAATTGCTCCATGTTCATGGATATTTGTATATTTTCTTGCCTTTCTTAACAATATAATTTCTAATTTCCTTGCCTTCTTTGGTGGTCCAGTTAATACCATCAAAATTTTGTTTGAAACTTTTGCTAAAACAGTTTCTAGGTTTTGACCCTTTGCCTGCCATATTTTTATTATATTATATAATTTCTTTATGCAACCCTTAAAGTGCCGCTACTGTTCCAAAGTGCTCCTGTAGGCAGTCCCACAGGAGAAGTTGGAAGATTTGGAAGTACAATCAATCTGCCACCAGCAGAAAAATTTTGTGTCACTGCCAAAGCACTAACAGATACCAAAGTGCTGGTCAATGTTGGGGTTGTTACATATGAACCGCTAATGGCTTTGTAGGCATTAGCCACATTCAAAGTATCTAAGAAATCTGCTGAACTTGGTGTTGTTTCTGTGCCTCTGACAAAATAATAAGCACCATCCCAATTGGCACTACTTGCACGAACTTCAGACATGCTAAACCGCACACCAAAATCGCTTGCAGAATTTAAAAATACATATGTGTAAGCAATCTCGCCACCATACCAACTGGCACTGTTGTTTACTGTTGTTGTGCGAATTGAATCCAAGGTGGAGCTAGTTGTTGTTACATAGGTATATGAACCTGCTATGGAACCACTTGTTTGTTTGTATGAATTAGAAACAGCAAGTGTATCTAAGAATTCTGCAGAACTGGGTGTAGTGGGTGTACCTCTTACAAACAAATATGCTGCATCCCAATTAGCACTCTGGGATCTCACATCAGTCATGTTAAATTCTACTTCCAAATTGCCTGCTGATGAAAACTTAACATAGCTATAAACTGAATTCCAAAAGCTGCTGTTACTAACCACAGATGTGTAATTAGATTCATAGCGAGAGCTGTTTGAAAGTGTGAAAGTGTATACAGAATCATACAATACAGATTTGTCGTTGAGGATTGACAGTGTATTGAAGTATGGAACATTTAATCCAGTTAGAGAATTAATTGTTGTCCGAGTTTCGACTCCGTTTCTATAGCCAACAATAAAGTCGTTTATTTGTGGTGTTACCAGCGTGAAATTACCAAAATTAACAGAGGCCATATGTGATATTTATTATCTATTTCACCTTTATAATGAATTTAAAATGAATCGTTCAATAATAAATAACATGTATGCCTTTACGTAGAGTTCAAACAGGAATGGTTAATAGGTTTGCCAATTTAACACTTAACTCTGCAACATTATTTGGCAATTTATCTGTAGCTGGTTCATTATCAGCCAGTAACTACTTTGGTATTTCTGCAACTGGTGGCGGTGGTGGTGGTAATATTATCGTGGCAGATTACCCTCGCCAAGTATTCAATACTACTGGCAATGTGGGGCCCAACGGTACAATTTTTACCTTACTCTCTGCTGCAGCCTCACCTAATGATATTCTGGTGTTTGTTTCTGGTGTATTTCAAAATAAAAGCCAGTATTTTCTCTCTGATAACTACACTCTAAACTTGTATAACGCCCCACCTGCAGGAACAGAAATGGTTGAAGTGGCATATGTGAAGGGTGCCCTTTATGCGTACTCCACATTTATACCTGCAGACAACACAGTTATTGAATCCAAATTGGCTGATGATTCAGTTTCAACAGCTAAAATTCAAGATGGTGCTGTAACGTTTGAAAAATTAAGTGCCATATATTCTCACATACCAGTACAAACGTTAACTGGGGATGGTACAACAACAGAATTTCTACTTGTCTCAGCAGTGGCCAATGTTAATGAAGTTATAATATTCATTTCTGGTGTTTACCAGAACAAATCAGCCTATTACATAGGCCCCACGCCTTATCATGTTACATTTAGTGAACCTCCACCCAGTGGCGTAGAAGTAGAGGTTTCATATTTGAGGTCTGTTCCTTATACTGGGTTTATACCGTTAGAATTTTCTGTTAATACAAGTCAAGTAACAGATAATGCCATTACTACCGTTAAAATTCAAGATGGTGCTGTAACATCTGCAAAAGTAAACCTAACTGACCTTGTGTTGCAAGGCAATTTGACTGTGCATGGAAATCTCACTGCATTTGGTGAAATAACTTATTTGGATACAGGCATTACCGTTACTAGTGCTTTATCAGTAATTAATCTTGGAACTTCTCCAGCTTTAGTTGTGGAACAAAGAAACCCAGGACTGGACATACCTGCCATTAGAACTGTGGGGGATGTGTTGATCAGAGGCTCTTTGTCTGCACTTGAAGGCATTCAGTTCAATCAATTAGACACATTCAAAGGCCAGACCCTGCGTGCAGATGGCTCTATAGGCATATTGCCAGCACCTAGTGCAGGTGAAATGAATTTCATACTTGCCAGTGATGGCAGATGGATGAATCCTGAATACTTCATGTCTAACAGGGTTCGAACAGTGGGACAAGTGCTAGGGGTTGCTTTGTTATCTGGTGGCCGCGGGTATACTTCTGTGCCTAGGGTGGAAATTGATGCGCCTACTGATTTTGCCATGGTACCAGGGCCTGGCGGTAGCATTCGCAACACATATCAAATTACTGCTTCAGCAGAAGCTATTATTAATAACTTGGGTGCAGTAGTAGGTTTCAATTTGATACACCCTGGTGCTGGTTATACACACTATTCCAACACCAGTGGTTGCTTTGGTTCCACTCACCCCATGGGCAAAGCCCCGCCATGCAGAATGAGAATCATTGGCGGCGGTGGCACAGGATGTATTGCTTACCCCATCATTAGTAACAATGGCTTGCCACATAATGATTTTGGCAATGGCGGCCCTCAAGGCAAAAACCAACAATATCACATGTACATAACCAATGATAACAACATTGTGTCCATGGGATATGGTGAAAATTATGGTGGTACTGGGTTTAACACAGGTGCAAACATAGAATACACAACCATACCTGTGAGATGGACTGATGCGTCTTCTGGTGGTATAAACAATGGTTCCTATTTTCCTGTCATACCAGTGAGATTGTACACCAGCTATGATTCAGCATGGTTCATTGATCAGTATGGGTGGGTGTGGGGCCAGGGATCTGGTGGAGTAGGTCAATTAGGTAACAATGACACAACTAATACATCGTTCTTCCGACGCATACCACCATCTTTCTTTGAAAATTCACCTGTAATGAAATTCAAAGCATCTGGAAATGATGACAATAATCAAACATGTGGTGCAATCAACGGCAGAGGCAAGTTTTGGCTGTGGGGGTACAATAACCGAGGACAATTGGGCAGAGGTGGCAGTACCAACAGTAATGTTCCAGTATTTGTAAATACATTTCCTGAATTACCACTAGCAACTTGGTTAGCAAATCCAGAAACACGCGGGCTCAATAATGTAACTGATTTCACGTTCAATGGGGCAAACGACGGCATAACAACATGTGTGCTGCTGGGCAATGGCACAAGCTTTTCCGCTGGCGATAATAACCAGGGCCAGTTCTCCAACAATACAGGTACTGGTAGTTCAACGTTTCAACAAGCACTGCTTAATCCTTCTACACCGCTAAACAACATTACATGGATTTGTGGTGCAGATACACCTGGCCGGCATAATCAAATGTTTTGGCTGAGCGGCAATGGCAGAATAATGGGCGCAGGTTTGAATACAAACAATCAATTAGTTAATGGCAATGCCACCTCGGTTAGCGTAGCCATAAATGGTGTTTCTTCTGGTCAGCCCAACGTTACTCAAATTCAAAATTATCCCAACAGAATCTGGATAAGAGGTGGAGGAAGTACTTGCTCGCCCATGTTTGAAACCAATTCTGGTGACTTATATGTTGGTGGTTATAACGGGCAAGGTCAACTAGGTGTTGGAGATACTGCCAACAAATCCAGTTACGTCTTTAGCGCCATAAACACCCTTCGCGCTGGTGTAAGAATAAAGAGATTGGTACAAGCCAAGGGAAATGACAATTTGACTACATGGGTATTGCTTGAAAATGGTAGGATGTTTTCTACTGGCTATAACGGACAAGGTCAACTAGGAGCAGGGTATTTAGGAACCAGCAATACAAATAGCTGGGCGGAAGTGTCTTTTCAAAGAAGAGACATAGTGGATATAACAGCCAATGGTTATGGCACCCATTACAATGTGATTGTGCTTTGTGCAGATGGTTCTGTGTATGCATGTGGTGCCAACAATCAAGCACAACTTGGTTGCAATAGTGGGGCCAATGTGATAATATTGGGCAAAGTACGTTTCCCGTAATTAAGCAGGGTTTTCGCCTTTCAGCTGGAGGATAACCCTAAACCTCACGGGTTCTTTTTAGCAGGGCGGTTTGCACCACCTCCACCACTTCTTTTGGGAAGATTGTCAGACTTTTTTAAAATTCGGTATTCATAATATGCATACAGCACAAACCCAAAAATTACACCTGCAGTAAGTGCATTAACTAGCAACGATCTCACAAACGTAATATAAACGATAGAACGTTGTATTCAAGAGTATTTTTCTATAATCTCGTAATCTGCTTCCAATGCTTCTACTGAGCCATATGCCCGGACAAAATATCTATATATTTGATGAGACATTTTTATCTGACATGACACCATTTTATCATCCTTGGTTTTTACAGACACTTCAAACAACTTGTCTTTGATCTTGTACACCTCAATTGCCTTGGCAACTGTCTCTTCAATAAACAATATGGTGGCTGGTGTGTATGGTGTGTCACTGGGCTTTTTACTCTCTACCTTGAGTCGCAACACAATGTATTTGGGAATCATTTTACAAAAATTAGTATGCAAAAAGCTGTTACAAGCGCCATCATTATCAGCAATGCCGGAATATTTAAAGCAGTTTTCTTGAATTCAATTTGCTCCAAATAACGCGCAGCTGCATCATTTGAAATCGAGGCAAGTTTATGCTCTCGAAATAACTTTGATTTCATATTATACCGCTTCTTCTTTTACCAAATATCCACCCAATATCTTGGATTCGATAATGATACTCTCTATTAATTCATTATCAAATGCTCTAGGATCTATAACACAATCCACAACTAAAAACCCCAAGAACTTTTTCTTGAGACACTTTATGGCAGCAATATGAAATCCTTTGACACCTCTGTCATTCCAGAATGACTTGATGTTCACACCATCATCTGCAGCATTGGCAATGTCATTTACACCATAATGACCATTCTCTTTCACTTTCTTTAACATGCCAGAAAAAACAGAAACTGGAATATTCTGTATGATACTCAAATCGCTAGCCACTCCTGATCTACAAGCCTCATACGTGAGGCTAAACTTTTGAAATTTATTGATTATTTTTTCCACAGGAAAAAATGAACCACCATTATGAAATTGAGCTATCCATACTCTGTCAAAATTATGCTCTTGTCTAAACGTTTCTATTCTGTTGTCAATAACTTCATTTGCTCTCAACAGCTTTAAAATATCATCTGTATCTTCTTCTTCTATTTTTACTTTTTTATTTTCAAATCTTGATTTGGCCCAAGAAGCAATAATAGGACTTATGACACCAGAAATAAAAGCAATAATTATGGCGACTAAATGGCTAGTAGTATATTTATCTGACCATAAATCACCTAGTTCAAGCATATGAATATTTATACCAAGCAATTTGTTATTAAGCAGTTATGTCAGTTTTTGGTGCAGCATCTGTAACAACGCGCAAAGCCCATTGGTCAACTATAGTTATTGACGTTAAAGCTGGGCAAGAAGTGCAATTTTCAGGTTGTTGTATGCGAATAGAAGTGTGTGCCGGGTAAGAGGTGCTGTTGTATTTTGTTAAATTTACAAAGGACTGAAAAAACCTGGTTTGAAATGTATCTATTTTATTAATTTCTAGTGACATGCTGTATTATTTATATCTTCTGACCATTAAAAATAATAATACTATGTTAATTTTAGCTTTGTCGGCATTTGCTAGCTGTATTAACTGCCTTATTCAGGCTTAACTTTTCTTGAAGGTACTTTTTTTTCTAATATCCCTGTTAAGAGATTAAACTCCCAGCCATCTTTGCCATGATACTTGTCATATAAATCTTGCATTTTGCGTATATTATCCATGTAAGACTTTTCACTATAGTATTCTTCATAAATAGCTTCAAATAAAGCTTTATAGTAGTCGAAAGACTTCTTCGACTTCTTCACTATATTATTTAGTGTAGTGGTATATTATTTGGACGGAACGCAATTAGGAACAGTCTTGCCACCTTTTTTCTTAGTACCAACAGCTTTGTAACCTTTCCAACAAGGATTACTGTTCTTAAGAGTTTTCTTCTTCTCTATAAGGAATTGTTTAAAGTTTTTCATATTACCAATTTTTACAAGAGAAATATTTTGCTGTGCCTGGTTTGGCTGAAGAGCACTTATGACGAGCTCTGAAAGACTTGCGACGGTTAGGATTAGATTTCTTAATACGGCGCTTGGGATCACCATAATGTACTCTCTTAAGTTTACCACCAACTCTGGTACATCTCATGTATTTCTTATCAGAGCGTGTAGAAGACTGCTGTCCAGTTACTTTGGTACAACGTGCACCTTTCTTTTCAGCTATAATAGCTGCATCCAATTGAGATAGTTCCTCAGATAATAGATGTGAATATACCTTATCGAACATGATAAGATATTTATGCTATCTTAAGTTACTTTAGAGAAGTTTTTAACGCAACTACGCGCACCATTGGGTATGAAGTACTTCTTATTACTATCCCAACATTCCTTAGTCATGACTTCAATAGCACCTGCAGTTTTATGACCATAGACCATTCTGCCATATCGATTTCGCTGCTTTTCGGCAGGAAGTTCAAGTTTAGGCTTCTTAACACCAATTGGGAAAGGAGGAGAAGATCTTACTTCAGTCATCTTGAAAGATATGAATAATATGCTACACCTGCAAACAACAAGGACATCATTAATATCCAGAATAATCTGTCTTTCAATTGATCTGACATTCCTATAATATATATGAACCTGTCAAAGTATCAACATAAAAAAACAAGTTGACCATTTTTTAAATTCATGCATAATATGTGTATGATGAAAGAAAGCATGTTCAATTGCACAGTGTTAAAAGCTGAAAAATAATCTTGACCAATTCAGAATTTTCACATATACTATAAACAATGAAGATGTCGCTTAATACAACTGAGTTTGTACCTGCAAGCCAGATCAAGGTACCTTCCATCTACTTTCATCGCATGAAAACTGGATTGGAAGAAGTGGATGAATTTTTCGGTGGCAAGGACAAAGCCGGTGGCATTCTCCGTGGAGGGGTTTACATGTTAGCCGCAGGCGCCGGTTCCGGCAAAAGTACCTTCTGCTTGCAAGTGGCTGATGCATTATGCAAGAATGGTGCACGTGTTGCTTATGCTTCTGGTGAAGAAGGCATTGAGCAACTGGCTTTTACTTGTCGCAGACTAGGTGTCAAATGTTTGCCGGTGGCTGTTCAAACTGATGTTGATACCATTATACGCAAAATGGATGAACTTGATCTTGTAATCATTGATAGCTTTCAAACTCTTTCTGTCAAGAAGCCCATGACCCCGCGCAAGAAAGAACAATACTGTGTGCGGCAGTTGTGTGCTGCTGCCAAGCGCACGCATTGTGCTGTTATTACTTTGTGTCATCTCACCAAAGCTGGTTCATATCGTGGATCCACAACTGTGTTGCATGCTGTGGATGCATTGTTTAATTTGCATGTGGACGAAGATGATAACACCATTCGCGTGTTTACTTGGAGCAAGAATCGCTTTGGACCCACAGACAAGGATATCATTATTGGTATTGGCAAACATGGTTACAATTGGACCAAGACTGAAATTGAACCCATTGTTCATACGTCCGAAATCCTTTTGAATAATAACAATCTAGAGACTATTTCGTAAAATATAGTTGACATTATCTGAATTTCAGCCATAATAGATGAACAATAAATGAAACAATTAACTGAAACGAAAGGAGGTAAAGACAATATGACGACTGCAACAGCTACTAAGCGTGAAGTCACCCCGAAGCTTACTTGTATCATTACTGGTAAGTCTCGCTTGACGAATCAAGCTTACTTGGAGTCCAAGGCGGAGAAAGCGGGTTCGGTTGAAGAGTATCTTCGACTGTACATCTCGCGTCCGGCTCTCAAGCTTCTGCGCGCGGGTAAATCCGTGCAGGAAGCTCGGCAGACCCTCGGTGTCACTGACTACAATCAGACAGTGAGCACGGAGACTCTGCAACAGGCCATCGCCGCGAACGGTAAGCACCGCTCCGAGTAATAGGTTCTTACCTACAATAGATAGGGTAATGTCAAAAGCATTGCCCTATTTATTTTTTCTATAAACAACGGTTAACCAAACTTTTTGTACCCAGAACTAATATTCTGGAATTCAAAACAAGCTGCAGCAAAATTATTCCTTGGTTCCAGCAGAACCGCTAAATGCGATTGTGGAAGCCTTGGAATGGCTTGTCTTAAAGAAATCAAGGTTAAGAGCAAAAGGCTGAACCTTGAGCTTGTGATCAAAATTACGTACAAAGGTTTGTGCTTTGTAAGGTAGACTGGCCACATAGCTTGTTAGTTTGCCTGCACTGTTGAGCTTCTTGAGAATGCAAACGTCATGAAACACGCTCACGCTCTTAATGTTTACTCTCTTGTTTCTCTTTACTGAACGAGCAATTGCGCAATTGTTAGGATTGGAACGCTCGCCGTCCTTGATGTCATTTTTTGTTATTCTGAAGTTTAACTTCACATAATTATTTAGTCAACGTAGATTAATAAAACAACGATATTATAATACTCTCATGTCTGAACCTACTAAAGAAAAAGTCAAAGTTAAGAAGCTCCCATGTGGTGGCTATGCAATATATGGTGTTGACTTCAAGTCTAAACAAGAAGTTCAAATAGGTTATGTTGGTGCCAATCTCAACGCAGAAGCATTTTTACCCAAAGATCACATAATAGTCAAGTAAAATACATACATTGCCACATAAATATAATATATGGCAAATGACTACAAGCTAATAGCTGAAGCCTATAATAAAATCTTTATTGAAAATCGCGACGCCGCGCGCGCTCAAATGAAAGGTAGCTACAATTCTGCCGCCAAGCAAAATGCTAGTAAAGGCATACTCGATACTATAGGTAGCGGAGTAATGAATGCTATTGGTGCTGGTCCTAATGCTGCAAGATTTCAGCAAGGCGTTTATAGCGGTAAAGGCGGCGCTACAATCGCACAACCCACACCTGCAACAAAAGGTGGCGCGCAAAGCGCTGCAGCAGCTTCGACACCATCTACAACTGGCGCAGTTGCTGGTGCAGATAATAAGTTAAAGACAGATTTTGAAACAGCAACTACAGCTTATTTAAAATCCATTGGTAAATCAGATACAGAAATTCAAACATATCTATCACAATTTCAACCTGCAGTAGCAAAAGCTTCTGCCACCACGCAGCAAACTCCCGTGGCCAGAAGCAGCAACCCAAATTGGATGTCAACAAGCAAAGGGTTGAGACTTAACACTAGGCGTTAATTAACTTTAATAACTCTGCCTACTAGCGTTTCTTTGTTTAGATAATTTCTATCCTTAAAATTATTATTATCACCTTTAGTGAATATATTACCATTTTGCTTATGCAGTCTGTGAATAACAAATTCACCGTTGGCTAGAAAAACAATTATATCACCGTTTCTTAAGTCCTGCAGTCTGACGTTATTATCTGTTATGACGGTATTACCTGGTTTAATGTATGGAAGCATTGAATCGCCTTCTACTTTAAATAGAGTCGGATTGCCGTATGTGTTGGTTACAACAATTAACAACCATAACATTTTCTTCATAATAATATTATGCATGCAAAATATCTGCAGTCAAGTAAATAATGTATGTTTAGAGCAGGGGTTCATATTGAAAGAGATGCCAGCGCCAAGAAGCTTGAAACAGCATTATTCGCACAAATGGCTGGATTGGTTGAACCTCCAAAACCAGCTGTTGAGAAGAATCAAATTAAACCTGTGAGTTTGGAAGATGCATTAAAAGAATTACTAGAAATAGAAAAAACAGGCCAGAGGAATTGAACCGCTGACCTGTTTGTAATTACTTGGAGAAATCCCCAAGATCGCGAACAAAAGTATATTCCCCAGGCTGTTTGACCAGCGTGTCGAATACTTCCTCTG
>Ga0194133_10003930_pt1 | contig 20512 bp, 6 predicted proteins | sample TA2KigOf40mmetaG_FD_155448 | JGI IMG/M metagenome (GOLD analysis project Ga0194133, IMG submission 155448) | Freshwater microbial communities from Lake Tanganyika, Tanzania - TA2015055 Kigoma Offshore 40m | ecosystem: Environmental > Aquatic > Freshwater > Lake | place: Tanzania: Lake Tanganyika...
CCTGCTACCATGATGACGACTCTTGAACACAATGGATTAATTTGTTTATTTCAATAATTGTTCAATTAAAAGTACTGTCATCATGGCCGGTCCGGCTCTTAAAAAGTTAACTATTGTATTTGTTAAAGAAGGAGCCAATAAAAGTGCGATGAATGAATGGTCAATCAATTCATCTTTTTTTATTCTTCAAAATTACTCATCTTGAAAACCATTTCATTTAATTTTCATCAAAAATTGCAGACTTTTTCATAAGATATATGCTTTCGTCTCTCTTGGGCAAAACTAGAAGAAGTAGGGAGGATTGAAGATGAAGACTCGATTTTAATCAGCTTTGCTTCTCATTCTAAGTTTTTGGTGACTTTTACAAAGAAAATCACGTCCTAAATTTTGTATTGCTATACGGATAAATTTTGAGAGGAAAAAGTGGTCTGTGCTTTGCTTGAAAGAAAGTTTTGACTCTGAACCAGGAATGATTTTTAAATGAATAAGTTTAGATGAGCTTCCATCAAAGTGGAAATCTAAATGAAAGAGACTTTCAAACTAAAAAAGTGCAAAGTTTTGCAAAGAAAAATCAATATGGATTGAGGATTCTTATGTTTACTTTTTCATCAACTCTTTTTTCTCTCAAGCTTCCTCCATTACGTTAAACTCGAAAAATTGGTTTTGACGTAGTAACCGTAAGTTTTGCTCCAAATTAAAAAAGAGTTGATAACAAATTCGATATTAGATTTATGATGGGTAATCTTGTTGCATATTATATTTGCAAAATGTATGCATTTCCTGTGAGAAAAACCTATCATTGATTCTGCCAACTAAAACTTCAAATGGATATTATTATTTGAGCTGCATCTCTCCCTTCAACTAAAACTTTTTTGGCAGTGGGTCAGAGAAAATGAAGAATCACTTTTCTACTCCTAAAAAGGATCTTTCAGTAGATTATGGTCGAACCATACGATTATTTCAAGTTCAAATTTGAAAAATAACATAAAAGATCTGGCAACACTTTAGCTAATCAAAAAATTTTAACTAAACGAGTTAGGCAAAATTAGACTCAAACAAATATAAACAGAAATACCACAAAAGCAGTATCAATGTTTTCTTTGACATTCTTATAAGGCTATTTCTTTTCCTTTTACTTATTATGCACGTTTCTGATCATCCTTTCAGCAAACATAAACCTGTGTTTTCTTTCCAGTCTTTCTTGATATGTTAGCGGAAAACTTTGTATTAATTTTCTTTCATCACAGTGACTCTCAGACAGTCTCATCTCATCAGTTCGAAAAACTTCTTACTTCATTCAGAAATTTGCATTTTTTCGTTTACACAAATTGCTGAGTGAAACAGTGAAAATGTTTCCTTGAATTTCTTTTATTTTCATAATTTCCTAAGGACTTCATATCTGTGATGTGCATCGTCCAAAAGTAGAGTGAGTGTGTTTTTCAGCTAGCAAAAGTATAAGAGTCAGAGTCCTGCGGGACCACAATCCATTAACCGTAAGAATGGTGAAACTTCTTCTCAACTCCTGCCACAGGGTTCGTATAGAATAAATAATAGAAAAGGGGACCAAAGGGAGGGGTAAAAAGATGAGAAAGAAAAAGTACTTTTTATTATTTTCAAGTTACCATTTGGTCTGTTCAGGTGACTGATTCTCTCTATTCATCCATACATAAAATGAATAAATAGAGAATGTACAACAAGTACTATAATTAGTGAATAAATCTATGAAAATGAAATAAAAAGCTTCAACCAAAAAAATCTTTCAGCTTTTTGCCCACATATTAAAATTGTCCAGAGGATAAGAATCAGAAAACTTTTCAAAGCGTTCAGTGGAAAATCGTGCAGAAATTTTTCGCTCTTCTTTCTAATCATCGGGGAAGATAAAAACTAAATTTAATGATGAAAATAGGGGTGTTGATTTGAGCTGCTGTCAATTACCAATTGGATTTGGTAGAGGGAACTTTTGGGGATTTTTTTCCAGGCTCAAAAAGAAAATGTAAAGATAATTTAACGACTATCTTCCTCAGTGAAGGAAAATGGTGGTGCTTTTCTCCTAAAATCTGGTAACAAAATAATTATGTGCAACAAATTTGTCAACCTGAGCGAGATAATTGTTATGGCGTGAAAAAGTTTATTGACATCATAATTATCGAGCCTTTTAATTAAAAAATTCCCTAGAGAAAATACTCCCTGATTATTCCAATAAGTAACTTCTATATTTTATTATTGTTTGCCATCGGAAAAGATAAGATAAAAAACTCTGCTTCCTTTTTCAAAATTAACCTCCTTATAGTTTTGATAAAATTGTAGGAAAAGCTTCAAAATGAAGAATAGCAGCATGATATTCAATTTAAATTAAAGGTAGTGAATGGAGCTTGCTTTTATAACAAAAATATTTTTAATGATGAACTATAATTTTGCAGCTGATTTCTATGAAGGAAATTATGTTTCAATAAATTTCATGTATTTTTCTCTCCCACGCAAAGGAAAAAAAAGAAAAAAAAGAAAGCAAAAAATGCGGAAATCTTAAGGAGGAGGTTGCATAAAATTTATCAAGGGAATTCCGTTGTCGCAAATTTTTCAAGATGATTTTATGAAAGAATGTTTAAAGTTTAATGGTACAAAGACTTTAAAAGGTAAAAATAGAATTATTTGAAAATGTTTAGTCGATTCTATATGAAAGAATTTTTTTGGGGAAAAAAACGTAATTCAGATTAATGGTAACATTGGTTCCAATTCATAATATTGTATGAACCTTGAAGTCTTTTTATACCTTTAGTTTCATCGCATTAAGGTAGGAAAATCATATGAGATCGGAATGTAAAAGTAAAACCCACCTAACCTCTCCAAATGGTATAATGATTTTCGATATTGGGCCCATAAGGAAGAACATGTTTTTACTTTTTTGCAGTTGTGCATCGAAAAAATTCTCTCATTTATTGTATCTAGGTTTTCATTTTGATTTAAAAAGAATTTCCTTTTCCCCTTTTTCAATGGATAAACTCAACAAGGTGTAATGGGTTTTTAAGCTCCAAATATCCCTTGATCCACATGTGGAGGCTTGTACATGAATTATTGAAAATGAATTTGAAAATTTTTATTTTAACTGATTTTTCAAAATTTAACCGTGGGAGTTTTGTACGTCTCTCCTTTCTTGTCCCCCATTTCCATAAACTATGGGCGTAAATAAGTTTGGCAACAAATTTGAAATGTTAATGGTAGACTTTTTGCATCTACGGAAAACTACCCAATAACAAAGTTTCTGTTATTTTATTCTATAATGGTGCCATAAAACCATTTTGAATTTTTTTACCTGAGAATACAGCGTCTTGCGCAGCCCTAGACATTTAAGGAGTAATGTTCATTTGATTTGAAGCTTTTTCATGTTTTTATTGCAACTTGGGGTTTAAGATGGCCTTTGCCTGGGATTTAATCAATGTTTTGTCCACTGAAGACTACAGTACAGAAACGAATTTTACTGCTGTTTTCTGCGAAAATCAAAAAGCATTTCAGCTTTGAGTTTGCCCATGCATATTAAGGTAATCCATCCCCTTTCCTTTTTGATCATTTGCCATGTGAGGATTAGAAAAAATCATTATTAACTGGCATGAGAAAAATAATAATGGAAGGTAGGATTTAAGAAAAAGCCATTTTAATCTTGTATCAGATGTAAATGGAAACAAACGCGAGCAAGGTACAAAAGAGTATATTAGAAATACATTACTAATGTTTATTAACTACACTGAAAGTCTGACAAAAAACTTTCATTTCCCCATCTATCTAAAATGTAGATTTATTCAACGTATATGAAAGCCTTGTTACAATAAAATTAGAGGAGATCATTTGTCCATTACCGATGGATTAGAAAGGCTTTTCACAAAATCCTCTCGAGTCTTTTGAAAATTATCACTGCAGAGTGCACTAAAGTAAGCCAGCTGTTGATTGAAAATAGTAGCATCAAACTTGATATCTTACATCACCTCAAAGGAATACAAATGCTGCACAAGGATATAAATCCAGAGAAAGCTCATTGAAAGAGAAATTCAAGGATAGAAAACAGGTTTTCTTCCAAAAGTTTTGAAATATTGTCATCTTTCATTTTTTTGGCAATTCAAATTTTGGAAATGATAGACAGGATGAAACTTTTCTGTTGTTCTAGTGAAAGGATCCCCAAATTTTGAGCAAAATTCTTCATCTATCCATTAACACCCTATCCCCACCGAGTTTAGATGGTCTGAGGGATGGATCTGTGATCTACAAGTAATGCTGCTCGCTCATGCAACACCCCTCTTTCTAATGTAGACTAGGGATCAAAACTTGGCAGAAGGAAAGATTGGGGTTGTAGTTTATGTAGCTTCAAAATATCCATTTGATTTCTTGCTCTTGCTGCCACCATTTTTTGATTTTTTCTTTTTCTTCCATCTTATCTTCAAAAACAAGCTTAAGATGTGTAATGATAATAAAGCTTAGTTCAATATTTCATGCCTGTTATTGGAACTTTTTATTGAAACTAAACTTTAAAGATTTTAAATAACTGCCATGAAATTAATCTTCCATTTACAAAGTCTTTTTTGATTCTCGATTGGTGTTTATAGACAGACGGGCAGACAAGCTTTCTTTAGAGTCGCTTTTGAACAAAGTTGTCTGTAGTTGACAGCCGTTCTCGAATGAAACTTTGTTCATATTGCATATAGGTAAACTATTCTTTTGGAAACAGTTAATGCATAAAAGAAAAGGAAATTTCTGTGACACTCTTCACTGGCATTACCATTTTCCAAAAGAATGAAATGAAATGGCGGACAAATTTTTCAAGACCTAGCTCCCTCACAAGAAGCGTATGACAATCTGAGACACACTTCTAATCAATGTTTTTGTGTCCTTTTTCCAACATAATCATTTTCCCTACCCTCCTTCACCCACCCGAACTTAAATCCTCGTCTTAGAGATTTTGCATTCAGTGCAAAATATGTTTTCTCTCTCCTCGAATGAGGCACCATCTGGTTGTAAATCTTTTCAGCCTCTGTATTTTGCTTACTTTTTGTTTGCTTTCAAAAACCTACAACAATGGGCAAAAATTATGGTCAGATTTGATATATTTTATGAGAAGTTGCTAGAAGGTAAGACCAAAACAGAAAAAAGATTCAAACTTATAATGACAGGACAGATGTGCAATTCATACTCAAATATGGAACAGAATGTATTGAAAATTTTAAACTTTGACTTTCTCGACTATGAATAAATATATGATTATTTCACATCGTCACTATAATATCCTATAAATCTAGAAAATATTTGTTTTATATGTTTTAATACGTTTACATTATTATTTTTTATTGACTATGATTTGATGCTTTTCAATGTTAAAAAGCTCACTTTTTCTTAGCCTTCCTACCAAAGAGAAATATCAACAGATATTTGTACAGTCTAAGTTTTCTAGCATTTTTCAGTGTAAGCATCTCTCTTTCACATAGTTTGCAATTCATCACTTTACAGCTTTTAGAGAGATAAAAGTCTTAATGTATTGAAAATACCTTACTATTTTAATTTACTTGCATAGACAACCACCAAAAAATATTTTTTGAAAGTTGTTGTTTGACAGTAAATCTTTCAAACTAAATATAAAAAGGGAAATTGATCCAGCTTCAAAAGGAGTTGTTTTATATCCTCCACACACCCTCACTTGCCAACTCCAAGAGGGTTATAAAACGTTGCAGAGAGTATAGCTGGAACCAGCAGCAACAAATTTTACTCAGTGGGACATCTCACGAACATAAACGCATCCCACAGAGTTGGGCGCGTGTGAAAGTGTTCAAAAAAGATCCTTAAGTCAACAACATTCTGGTAACTACCGTTTCGCCAACACCTCCGGACATACAGACAGATGGACTTTACAACGAAGACACAGTTTGAGGCGAAATTGAATTGCGAAAGTAGTGGGTGGGGTTGTGATGACCAAAAACTGAGATTCATCACGGTAAAACGACACAAAAGTAGTCAGGAAATAACTAGTTACAAGAATAATGAAATCAGCTACGAAAACTTTTCCCTTTCATTAAAACTCTGAAATAAAGTCAAATAGACTTTGTTTGTCCACGTTCGATCTTGTATTATAATTTGTCAAGTAAAAACTTTTTGTTTTTGTACATGATGGGAAAAAATTGAATTTTCTAATATTTTGAGATTAAATTCCATCATGAAAGTAATTTTTGATAAAATCAAGCTAAAACAAAACCGTTTTCGTGGTTTGATCTAATTTTACTAGAAAGCAGCTAAACTATAATAAAATTGAGAATGTTTGAGAATGTTTTTTTATAATCCGGCTGTTAATTTTTTCTTGTTTGTAGGTCTGTTGGTGCGATGAGAGGGAGCGTGAACAATATAACGGAAATCCGTAAATGGTGACAATATAATATCAATTTATCGAGATCAATTTGTCCAGTAGAGAAGTCTGTTGCTGACATTTTATTTTGCTCTAAATAAACTTCAATATCTCATATATACATATATACATCATAATGTGAGAGGAGGAAAAAAAGTGATGAAAAGAAAGCTCCCAGTTTGTTTCAAGGAAAAGTAATTTTACTACACGTTTCTAAAATGTCAAACTCTTGAGTACCTTGTAATTTGATGCAGTTGAGCAACAATAAGTTTCCTCTCATCCTGAATCTTGTTTGTTTAGTTGATACAAATAACTGCTTAAAGGAACTTCTTTCCGGCCGATTTTCACCAACTAAGTCACGACATGGTCCGTCTGGAACCACACCTGTGAATACTAAATCTTTGAGTAAACAAACCATTTATTGATTATTCAGCCTCCCTTGGTAAACAGACACTGATACTCAAAAGATATCAACAAGCCTCTTTGCAAACGATATGTTCAAAACAGAATGGAGCAAATGGGTTGTTGCTCACCGATAAAGCACTTGACGGCCAACTTTCAAATTTCTCTAACTTTGAGAAGGCAATCAATCTTTTTAGGCAAAGATTATTAGAGAAGATTTTGTACGTGAGAGTGTGAGATCATATGCATTGATTTTCCAAGCCAGGAACCTTTGACTATTCATCCATCTATCCACTCACCATCCCTTGCAAGGAAATTACAAAAATGCTAATTCAAAGTCCCTATTCAGAATATTCAATATCAGATTCAATATTTTTGATTTCATTCAAAGAAGAGGGAAAAGAAAAAACAGAAAAAAGAAAGTAGTTATTTTGAGCAAAATTGTCAGAAAAAGAGCTGAAAGATAGTCAACAAAAGGGTTTGCAAAATGGAAAAGAAAAAATTGAATCCCAAAAATTTGAAAAAGAAATTGGTTTTTCGTGTAGAACAGAGCTTAAAAGGAAATCAATCAAACATATTACTTCACATAAATTTCTAAAGATAAACTGAATCATCAACATGTGACACACTCAAAAATTGTTTTTAAGTAATTTTTTTCTGCCAATCTTTTCTTATGATTGCAAGCTGCAGATGATTTCGATTTGATATTCGTTCAGCGAGAACACTTGGTCTTTTGCGTGGCAATGGAAATTGGTTTTTCTCTCTAGAAGATCATCAAAAGGTGACTCACAAAGTTCCCCTTCAGGGTTGGTGACCTACACCGTTGAAGAAAAATGAGGCATGCAAAAGAAAGAGAAAATGAAACATACATAACTAAAAGAAGTAAGTAAATAAGGGAATTTAGTAGCGGGGATGCACAATCCTCAACATTTTTTTACAAAAAGCTGCTTACTAAAATAATTTCTGTAAATTGTTTATTTCGATATTCTAAGGCATTGACATCCATCAATCAATTAATAAAGTTCATTTAAAAAAAACTCCAACAAAAAATATCTAATTATGACCTTAGCAAAAGACATAAATTGTTTATGTATGATTGGGTTTATGAAAGAAGGCAGCAAAGAAGGAACTATAATTTGATTTACAGGTACCTCTGAGACAAAGCACAATCAAAGTTGCACCAATCTGTGTGTAAGTGATTAAAAAGCTGGCTATAGGGTCAAAAACTAATTTGATTGAAAAATTTAGGTTCAGCAATGTCAAAATAAAAAGCAAAAAAGGGGAAGCAACGTTTTGCGAATGAAGCCCTTTTTACCCCTTTTAACGTAGGAAAGCAAAAGTTGATCTCAGGCATCCAAACACGTAGAACAGTAATGAAATTTTACCATTTTTACGCTCACATCTTGAGTCAATCAATCACTATTAACGAAAAGAGAAAATGCTTGGTGCTGAAGTTATGTAGTTTGGAAGCGTTTCCTCACAAAATCAGTCAAAAAGCAAACTCTGACAAAAGGGAAATTTACCACTTGCTCGCAAAAGAAAAGAAATCTAAAACAAAAAAGGCTTTTTTAGAATTTCAAATGAACGAATGCTTTTAAACAATGTGCAAGTTGTCGCAACCAAACAGTTTTAAAAACTACCATAGAATCTAGAGACCAAGAGGTGATTCCAAGTCTAAGCAACTTTCTGACTCTTGGATTAACTTTAAAAAATCTCTCACAAGTTGGTTATGTTAGTCAGAATGACAGATGGTTGTGCAGATCACATGAAAGTTCTTTCAGCATGAATTAATAAATCTCAAATAGTCAACAAGTGACTGGACTTTTAACAACCAAGTTGATAATGTTTTTGTTGAAGTTATCAATTTCTGGACTTATGTAGTAGTCAAAAAGTCAAAAAGTGGATAAGTTTTTATACAGATTTTATTGATTTGAATAGGTTCACTTCAATTTCGATTTTTTGTGAAAGAATTCGATAAAGAATACAGATTTATTAAGATTGTAAACGCTTGCAACGTATCTGAGTGAGATTCAAACAAAAGTATGTTGGTAAATAAAAAATACTTTTTCCATTTCTAATGAGTTTTATAACATTCAAATGGTGGCTTCTTTATCTTTATTATTTTTAATCAAATGAGATTAATCTAATTTTGTTATAGCGCATACAAAATAAAACCAAAAAGCAACAGAGTGTCTCTTCGAATTAGTGCTCTGGCATGATTGATAATTAATTCAAGTCTCATGGGAACATGAGGGCAAGGATGCTTTAACGTTTAATTAAATTACATGACTATAAACCTTTTTTCCTCCACGGAAAAATATGTTTCTTGATATTCCTTCATCTGAAACACTTTCTCTGCAAAATATATCCCATGGGATAAACAACGTGCCAGTTCAAATTAAAATGAAAATTTTATCCTAATTAATGTCACTCATACTCAACGGGACTGTGAACATTTTTCACTGTCAGTGAAACCGCTCTGAACCAAAAAAAAGTTGGTAACAAAAATAAATTGTGAAGGAAATGAACCTAGAGCAAAAACTTTGCTGAACTGCAAAAAATTTAACTTTTTCTCTACGTTGTGACAACCAAATATATTTAAGGGGTAAGTATCTATTTTTGCTTGGATAGAATTGATTCTCTCCCTCAGCAAAAAATTTATCTGATACCTTTTGCAGGCTAGAATTTTGGAAAACAGAAATAAATTTCATGTTTTGAGAAAAAAGCCGTTCGTATTCTCATCACGAATCATCCATCTGAGCAATTGTGTGCTATATTTTTGAATGGCCATGACAATTCTGTGTGGTCAGCTGACAAAATGAAATTTGCTTTTTTCTCTCCATCTTCAACAGACGGATGAGAGATCGATTCAATATCCGGACAAAGAATCATGAAAGGAAAGGAAGAGTTTAAGGAGGGAAGAGTTGTTCCTTCAAGTTAGATTTTATTGACCAAAATCAAATTGAATAGGGTAGTCATTTTTGTCAGAAAGTTCTCATTCAGAATCCATGTATCAGCACATTTGATTTTGACAGGTGGTTTCAATTCTAAAATAAAAATCCAAAGACGAAGGTAAAACTTAGATTGAAATCGATTATACTTACATATACTTGGCACATTTACCTGTTTTAAAGAAGTTCGAAAAACCAAATACTTAATAATAATTCACATTCATTTCATGATATTCTAGAATTTTTTGATCTGCAAACTATACACGAATCAAATAGACAGTCAAAAAATAATTTAACGAGCTGATAATTTGCTTGATCTTTGATTATTTTTGGAAGTAATGAAAAAATACGTGAATTACGTGTCAAAAACCAACTAACGAAATCCAAATTTTACTCCAATTCATTGGCATTTTTAGAATTGATCAAAGAAATCATGAGACGATCCTCAACAAAAGCTAATGTAGCAAATATGTGTCTGTGAAAATCTTTTCTTTTCTGAAACGACCTATTAGATTGTTTTGAAAAAATCCCTATTGTTGAAGAAGGTTTATTGGAGAAAGTAATTTTGTCTCATTTTGTTAGTATCTTAAAACTTTTTTCTCTCAAATAGAAAGAAAGTTTACCTTGCAAAATAGAAAACAAACATTGGCTTGTAATTGGAGACCTAGTATCGAAACAGTCAAGTGTGAGACCAATAGATTAACAACTTGACTGTAAACAACACTTGCAAACAAACGAACTGAGACTAAATCTTCAAATTTGATCAGACAGACCAATTGCAATAAGCAAATCAATGAAAGTTTTTAATGTTGAACAAATATGTTTTACGAGAAAGCTCATTGATCTGGTTTCAAAAGAACAACATTTCGTAGAGGTTAAAAAGTTTCCCCCTACTTCTGTATCTGTTGAGATAACACACTGTGTGTTGTCTCGTTTGATTTCACGTCTGTGTAACCCATCAAGCTAATCATTTTATAATTGCTGCTGCATTTAGTTCTGTTTGAGAATGTCAGAACAGCCCTGTAATAAACAAAGAATAACTAGCCCAGAAAGTTGAATGAAAAATGCTTAGTGCTTCGCCACGGATGTTCAATTCATGCCAGTGTGGAAAAAGGGACAGCAAAAAAAGTAGTTGAGCAACAATAGCAAAAGCAGAAGCAAAAAAAATACCCATCGACCTACATGGGCTCGGTCAATTCTTGCTTAATTATCAATATTTTTTGCATGCATCCTTTTGGCTTCTTCTTCTATTTCCTTTCACAATAACAGGCACGGCAGAATGGTGCTCAACTTATGTGAGATTTTATAATAAGGATGAAGCACATCCCGTGCAAAGATTTATGTTCGTAAAAGGAGCTCCCTTGAGATTGTAAGAAGGGAAACAATAATAGAAAAAATGGAAGGCTAGAATTTCATGTAAAGGGAGAAACCTGTCTTGGAAAAAAACCAGTAGGATGGGGATCTATTACAGTGAAATTTTATTTGTGATATGGAAGAGATGCATAAAATCCTAAACATTTAACTTATTTTTTGATGATGGTGTAATTTTTCACTTCCTTTGCATACTTTTTCCAAGGTAAAAAAAGCTAACATCTCAGTGTTATCAGTAAACCATCCAACTTTTAGGGCTTCATCTTCTCAAAAGTTTTTGCTGATTTTTGTTTGAGTACTGCGTAAACTCAGACAACAAACAGACATATGTGCCTTTTCTGTGCTGAAATTTTCAACCAGATTGTTTTTTGTTTTTATTTTTTTCTCTTCTTTGCATTAACATGGGAATCTAATGCATGCCATTCCAGAGAGGGTGCAACATCATCAACAATTAAGATCATGAAAATGAAAAAGTTGCAATAGATTTTTAACACAGGTGTCTGAATAATTGTTAATTACTTTAATGTGAATAGTACAAACTTTCTTATAAACATTTTTTTGAGCACAGGGAACGTAATGGGCAAAAATACATCACTTTGTACATTTCTTGTGGTTTATGGCTGTGCCTCTAATGAAGCCTCCATTCAGAGTCTAAATGTCCAAGAAAATTTTATATCCCTTTAAGGGCTGCCTGAATCATTGGAGTAAAAACAATTTCAGAGGCTCGGCAGGGAAAAATTGTTCCAATTTTGATATTGTTTATAAAAGGTAAGAGTTCTATTTCTCAGCCAAAGGAAAGCTCTGGGACAAGAAAAAAAAGTCAAATTTATTTTTATGTCTTTTGAAGTGAAATTTATTTTGCAGTGTCATTCTTGCTTGTAACCTTAATTGTAATTGAATCAAACAAAAAATAATACGAAGACATCATTTTTATGAAATAATTATATATAAATAGATTATAGGGCTCTCGAGGGATAGCTTTGACCTAGTAGTGAGGGTTGCTGGTTTATCAATGGAGTTCGAAATTAAGATGCAAGGTTTGAATTTTTTACAATGAGTTGAAAAAAGTTAACAAGACATTCTTAGTCACTGTAATATTTTGGAGAAACTCTTTTAAAAAAGGTGTGCATCAATTGATTTAGAATTGTGCAAAATAATTCTTATCATTTTCTAAAAAATTTTGTCGATAAGTGGCTTGCACTTTTTTCGGGACTAAAGCTGGTTTATACGGAGACAATTAAAAGAGAGATTGCCTGGGGAAGGGTTGGAACCCACGACCCTTGGATCTCCTGTCAGATAATTATGACGGACCCTTCGGATTGAAGCTCAATACAATTTCATGAAAATTAATGTCTGACAGCTATCACCTACAAGCACAGGAGCTCCATAACAAATCGAATATTTCTAGTGGCCTATTTTACATCCTGATTGATTTTATGAAAGCCAGAAAAATGCTAGTAGACATTAATGGAACACAGACCAACGCAGTTGACCTACCTTTAGCTTGAGTTCAAGGGTCTACGCTTGGACCAAGGCAGTTCACCATTGATTGCAGTGGCATTGCAGATGCGCTCAGTGCCTATCACTATGCATGCCATGCCGATGCCAGCTATGTAGTTGTTGTTGATAGATATTGAGAGAGTTCATCTACCCACCTACCCCTAGTTCACCTACCATACCAGTTCATCTACCTACCAGTTCACCTACCCACTTCATAAGATTACCAGTTCACCTACCTACCCGGTAAATAAGAATACCAGTTCACCTACCCTATCAGTTCACCTTCCCAGTACATACCAGTTCACCTACCTTCTTCATAAAATTACCCGTTCACCTACCCAATACGTAAGAATACCAGTTCACCTACCCAACCAGTTCACCAACCCAGTACATAAGAATACCAGTTCACCTAAACTAACCAAACCTAACTTGGTAATCTTAAGTAGAGGGTAGGTGAACTGTAGGTAGATGAACTGGTAGGGCAGGTGAACTGGTAATCTTATGAATTGGGTAGGTGAACTGGTAGGGTAGGTGAACTTGGGGTAGGTGAACTGGTAGGTAAATGAACTCTCCTAGTACCATTGTTGATAATGATCTGAATGATGCAATAAACAGGGTTGAAGTTGAGTCGAAAAAGCACATAGATCTCCTAAATAACCTGAGCATGAAAGTCAACACGTATAAGACCGAAATCGTAATCTTTAGTAAGCAGCCTCACAAGGCTGAAATAATGATGGGCACCTCATTGATGAGTCAAAAACTCACATGAAAGTATTAGGTACCATCTTCGACTGTCACTTAAGATGGGAGAGTCAAATTAGACATGTAGTAAGTAAGTGCACCTCGAAGTTCTTCGCACTGTGCAAAATAAGCCAATTTTGCCTTGAATAGTTTTTGAAAATTGTGACAAGCCTATAAATACTATAGCCAACTCTATTATTGCTCACCATTGTGACTCTCCTGTGAAACAAGTTCGAACCTTAAAAAACTAGTTAACAGTGTAAACTATAAGCTCTTAAGAACCTCTACCAGAGACTTTAAGAATATTATCTCCAAAATTGAGCTTAACAAATTGTGTTGGAGAGCCACACCATGGAATGAAGCAAATATGCCACAGCTTATTTAGTTATGAAAACATTGAAGTGTGAGAAGCCCAAATGATCTTTGATATAGATTAAAGGAAACATTCTATACTACAAGAAGAAAACCACACGTAGGGAGGTTCTTCAACAACTCACACGGTAAAATTGGATAACAATCTATCGAGAATAGATTAGAACTCATGGACGGACTTGATAACCAATGTATGAACTTCACATGGACAGACAACTGCCTCTAAGAAAAATGCTAAAAAAGCCTATTTTACAAAACTGAACTGATTTATTAAACTTAACAATTGACATAATTTGTATCATTTGACATGTTCATGGCCAAACTACTCTCTTGATAAGTTTTAGATCATGTATAGTAAAAGCATGAGGGTAAGCAAGACCTGCTACAAATAAAAATAAATAAATAGCAAACAAATTGCATTTAAGAATGCATTCAAATCAATATTTTTACTATTCAATTATCTTGATTGTAAAAGGTAAGTTAATTTATGATTATAATTAAGTAGGCGGGTATTTTTTGTGCAGGGAAAAATACCTAACCCTCCCGAGCAACCCGCCTACTTGGAAAATTCATGGCTCTGTCAATTTTAAAGCTAGAGAAAAGTTTATAAAGCAACATTTTTAGTTAGATGTTTGAACAAAAAATGTAGTTATTTTATAAACTTTTCTTTGGTTTTAAAATTATGTGAGCTATTAAAGATGTAAATATAAAACTTTGAACTTAAATATCTCAGCTTTTAGGCAAAATATCAAAAATCTGGTTGGTAACTTTTGAGCCATTTATGTGAGGAATATGCATGCCAATTTTCAAGTATCTGGCTCCATTGGTGTGGGAAGAGAATGAGGTGACATGCAGCATGACGTCAAGCCATTTTTGGCCTGATCCCTATACAAAAATTCTAAACTCCCCCTCGCTTTGCTCGGTAGGGATAACTTAAATTGTTTCAAAACTTTTACTATATTTCCTTCCTTGCAACATAACTTGGCATTAAAGGTTATGAAATTTGTTTCTCCCATCTTTGTTTTGTTATCGAAAATTATCTTGAGTGTCATCGTTTTAGATTCCCATTCCGACAGTTTCAACCGAAAACAGACTGGAACTCTCATTAAGAGATCTTGAATAAACATTCACCTTTGCAATTTACAGACACATTGTGTGTTTATGACTCCCATAAAACCATGAGCAAGAAGGAAAGGAGTAACTGCAACACGACAAAATGATGAGGCAATCTTTAAAGCATAACAACGTGAAACACAATCAACATGAAATTCCCCTTTCAAACTTCTTTGCGAAACGTTAAATTCAGACAAGCTTGACTTCTAGTCACCTAAAAAATCTTCAAAGTCAGTCTTGTAAAGTTTCTATTCAAAAACCGAAGAACAAGAAAAGGATTCTGTTGTAGCTTGTAGCTTTCCATTTGACAGTTGTCATTTTCTCTGCGGAATTTTTTTTTTATCTGAAAAACTGGTATTTTTCTTTGTTAACATTCTGAATCCATCATGCCACAGTCAATTTTTCTCTTAAATGAATTTTTCTTTTTGCCAAGCCATTTTTCGTAAAAGCCACCTCAAAACTAAAGTTATTAAAAAATAGGTAATAATGAAGATTGTTCTGTCCAAAAATTCGATCGATGCAATACCACTTTTGTATTTCGGTGAGTTATTTGATTTGTTGAAGTCCTACCTTGTTTTGTGTTCTGGTTTTCAAATCATAAACTTTAAATATCATTTTATCACAAACAAAAGAGATAAAAATTAGCTTTTGTGAAAAAAAAATTTGCTTTCAGGATTGAGGCTTAAATTGGAAAAATTAAAAGATAAAAGTTTTATATATTAGTAATTTGTAAGGAAAATTATCAAGTTTCTGATAATATTAATGCTCAAAAGATGGCTTTTGTATTTCAAAGAAACTTTCAATCTTAAAAAAGAAAGTTTTTTTGAAGAAACAAAAGTTATTACTTTGAGACCTTACTAGCAGATGACGCATCTGAAAAATTATGAGGACATCATTTTTAGGATGATGGACCCTGACAGCTCTCTCATTGCTAATTTTTGTGATCTCTTTTTTTCTGTTTACCTATAATTGAAAGGATGTGGTGAAAGCAGCGAAAAAAACACCATTTTGTACCATATAGTTAAGGTGACATCCAATGTTTTCAATTTCAATCCAAAAAATACTCGAAGTTAAAATGGACTGAAAGAGTTTACTTAAATTTAACAAATCATTAAAACCTTAAAAGAGAAACAATTTTGTACATTTAACCAAAGTTTATGATGAAATGTTTTAGAACAAATATCTCTTATTTTCAAATTACGAATTCTCAGACGTGAAAACATTTTCCATTGGAGAAAAAGTGTTGCTCAAGTAAATCGTCCAGAAACTTATGATTTTTCTCCTCAGCCATTGCTTATTTCATCATGAAAGAGATGGTTTAGACAACTCAATGAAAAATGTTATTTTACGTTTTGTGTCCACTCTACAAGGCTAGACGACTGAGAATTTTTTCTCGGACGGGACAAAGATTGTCTTCCCCTTAAATTTTTCTTTTAGTCTCTCCTTGAAGATAAATTGATCATCCTCAAAGAATTTATGATGATAAAAATGATTAAAAGAGAAAGGCGATTAAAACTTTGACCCCCAACGTTTGATAAAAGAGAGGCAGAGGCAGGATGTTCATATTGAGCACTTTTGCTTTTCGAAAAATCATATTATGATGTCACAAGTTGGAACTCCAACGGTTGTTGGCTGATTATTTGCGGCAAAAACTTTTGATTAATATCATAATAGTATTCTGGAGGTTATGCATCATAGAAAAGTTTGTAAACATCAAATGTGCAACAAACTGTCAGGTAATTGGCAATTTCAGGTTGACTTAATTACATACTGATGTTTGAAACTAAATTGTGAGATACAAAGGTAAAAAGGTTGATATTAAAATAAAGTGGTCATAAATGTCTGTCTCTGACAGTTTAAAACTAATTAGTTATCTTTTCAGGGAAGGGTCGTTCTGGCTGAGTGGATAAGTCATCTTCTTTTGGGCCTGCATGGCACTTAAGATTAAAAAATATACAACTTAAGACTTGCTGCAAAAAATGATCAAATGGCAGCAGCTAACAAATAAACAGAGTTGTTTATGCAAAACTTGCTGAGATAAGGTTTAATAAAAATGATTTTCTCACTTGCTGTATAAGGTAACAAAATTGTAACTCAAACATCATTTCGCTGATTGAGATGTTTATTTTGCATGCTTTCTTTTCGATAATTGTTTCTCATGTCCCAAGAGAACATCTGAGTGTAAAAGGGCTCAACTAATGTATTGCTTAGTCCCTTTTTTAGGAAAAAGCCATATTTGAATAGTAAATATAAAAATCACAATTTTTTTTCATATAGACAAAAATGTATCCCTTTAAGATGAATATCTTCTCTTTGGAAATGTGAATTTCTGAAAGTTTCACAGCATGAGAAACTTTACATTTCAAAATATCTTGGGTTAAGGACTTAAAAATATCACACATTTTGTAGAGTGGGTTTGTTTTGCAGAGATCATATTTTTCAAGTCCCTCACTCTTTCACCTTCATCCTCGAATGTTACTTTTTGGTGGAGAGAGAAAAATTGAAAAAGTCTTCTTCCTTACAAGATATACAAAAAAAGCTCCATATAAAAATCGAATTTGAACTTGAGAATAAAAAAGCTCATCTCTTAAACTTTTTGATTTCTATTAACTCCTCTGTAAATCTTTTGATCACAGTAATTGGCTATCAAAAAATATTTTTGTAAATATTTGGCTTCGCTTTCACATTTATCTTGTAAGTATTAAATTTCAAGGGATGTTCTCGACTGCAAAACACTTGCCTTTAAAGGAAAGCGTGGGCAGGGAGAGAGAACGGAAGATTGTTTAGCAACTTCGAAGGTGGCTCCATTTTATGGAAGATCTTTTGGATAATGAATGAAAATGCCGCAGTGCTCAATATAAATTTCTGCTCCAATATTGAAACTTTTGCACTAATTTAATCTTTTATATATTCTGAATGTCAAGATAGATAAACTCTCAATACTTACTTTTCGAAGCTCGCCACTTGTAGGATTCCTCGAAAACAAAACAACATTAAGTTTTCCTAAATTTGAATGACCATCAAGGATTTAGATGAATTTTTAATTTTTATCAAATGATGAATTGAACAAAAGTTAGATTCATGAAAATCGCAAGTTAAATTTTTTGACCCCCTTTAATCATGGTTGTCAGATTAAATGATGAAACCATCAAAAAATATCTTTTTTTTCAATAAAAATCTTTGAGGTAGTAAAATTTCTACTGAGAAATGTCATTTGCTTGGAGGGATAGTTTTACCAGGGAAGGTAAGTTTTGTGTGTTTACACATCTTTTTTACCTACCTATTTTTCAAGTGGACTATCAACTTTCATTCGCTCATTAAATCTTTCGATTACATTGTTATTTCTTCATATAAAACTTGGTTGACCAATTAAATGATCGAATTTCCAGTAAACTGTAATTGGTTACTCAATTAGATCATGATCATATAAAGATGTATGGAGAGCGTGATGGAAGTGATTAGTGTTGTTAGGGTGAGGCGACTCTTGCTGCAACTTACAAACAAAACAACTTCCATGTTATTGTCAACCGTTCATTGTTGTATTGTACTTATCTATCACTAACGAATGCTTTGTCTAAAATACTAAAATGAATTTAAAAGCTCTGCATATGAGTTTTATACTTATATTTTTACACTTTTAACAACGGTTAACTATAGTTTGAAAAAGTAACTTTTGCAAACTGACTCTCTCTAGTCAAAAAGTTTACACTAAACATAAGACTTCTATTTGGAAGCATTTTTTATATTTTTGGAAATGTTGATTTGACAATTTGTTATTCAAATAGTAAATTTTTTAATAGCATTGTGTTTTCAATGACAATCTTTGTCATCTCAGGCAGTTGTAAGAAATCAGGCTTACACTTTTTGCAGGAGAATGGAAAAAACGATTTTCATCCAGCTAGGGGAAAAAGGATTCGGAATGCGAAGAAGTTTTCTCAAGACTAACCATCTAACTCAATGAAGCGTCATTTTCTTTGGCGCAGGTAAGCCAGACGAAAGAAAGCCAGATTCACACAGAACACTTTAAGGATTGTGACTAATAACCAAGCGATCTATTGTGGAAAAAGTAAACTTTCACTTCAACCTCAAATGAAAGAACTTCTGTTGCTGTTCGAAAAAGGAAAACTTTTAACTTCTCCTGAGATCGGGATCGAGAAAAACTGTCCAATAGTTTCACTCTTATTTTTTGCTAAAACAAAAAAAATTCTTCGGGTTGCAGAAAAACACTTTTTACTAGAAAGTTTTCCTCTAAAACCTTGCTTGTAAAGTAAAAAAATATTTGTTTCTTTTTAGTGTAATCTATTTTCAAACATACAATCGAATCAATCTTTGTTTCAAACAAAGAAGTCTGGTATTTGTGGAAAAGTTTCCGTTATTCCCTCTCTATCTTTCTTATTTCTCTTTTGATCACATATAAGCTAGCTAAAATTAGAGGGGAGTCGAGCAACAACTGGTAGTGAAATTTTCCAGACTTCGGTCTGCAGAATAAGCAAAGAAATTCTTAAATGGAAGTTTCCATTGAACAAAAAATACCGAACTTATGCCATAAAACCGAACTTACGCCAAAAAAGCTTAACTTAAGCCAAAAAAACCAAGCATTTAGCTTTCAAATTAAATTGTTTTTTAAATTCATTTTTTAACAGAAATATTATTAGGGATTTTACTTTTGGTTCCACCATCTTATTTGGGAAAGAAGAGAGCGGCATTCTTTAAAAACTGAAAATGTTGAACCACCTTGAAGAATTTTTCTCCTTACCTTATAACTTTAAATTAAAAAAGGAGGTTAAATGATCTAATGTTGTCAAATGTCAAAGGTATCAATGAATAATTCAAAAGTGTTCTGTAAACTTTTAAAGTTAATTGAAATCAATCATTATCAATTTTTCTTTATATATTGATTTATTTGATTATTTATTTTTTTGGGATGTGACATAAAATTCTTTTAATCAATTTTAAGTTGGATTAATAAGTTAGTTTTTTTTCCGTATGTTCGGTTTTTTGGTGTAAGTTCGGTTTTTTTGCTTAAGTTCCGTATTTTTGGTTCGGTATTTTTTCGGCTGTTTGCCATCAGAGGTGAGAAGACTGATTTTCATTAGTTAAAGTTCGAAAGAAAAAATTTGTCACCAATCCTTGTAATCAAAATTAAATACACACAAATTCACTGTTAAGACGATTAATTGGATGTTCTCAGATTCTAATCTGTTCCTGTGGTCCAATAAGAAAAACCATTTTCTTTCTGAGTCTTACCTTTTTTCTTGCATATGTTTCATTTAAGGTCACCTGATTTTTATAATCTGATGATCTTAGCAAAATTTAAAATTTTTGACTCAAAATAATTTACAACAAATATTTACCTTTAAGGAGCATTTTCTGTTTAGAAACTATTCATTCAGTTATGTAAATTATTTTGGTCTTTGTTTAATTTTGATTTACAAAATCTAATGTACCGGTAGCAATAAAGTATTGAGCTTGTTAGCAAGCCAGTGATTGTATAGATAACTAAAAAAACCTTTAAAGTCATCAATTGTTTCAATGAATTTTTTACTTATTGTTGTTCTCCTAATTGAAAGTTTTGAGTTTTGTATTTGTGTTGTGGTTTTAAACTTCCATACGAGAGTAAAACATTGAGCTTTTTTTTTTTTTTTTTTTTTTTTTTTTTTAATTTTTTTTTTTTTTTTTTTTTTTT
>Ga0194133_10003931_pt1 | contig 20510 bp, 19 predicted proteins | sample TA2KigOf40mmetaG_FD_155448 | JGI IMG/M metagenome (GOLD analysis project Ga0194133, IMG submission 155448) | Freshwater microbial communities from Lake Tanganyika, Tanzania - TA2015055 Kigoma Offshore 40m | ecosystem: Environmental > Aquatic > Freshwater > Lake | place: Tanzania: Lake...
ACCTCCAAGTTAAAGAAACAATTAAAAACTTTTTTTTGACTGAAGCCTGTCAGCGGACTGTCAGTCACAAAACCTCGCTCAAAAGGGTTTGGCATTTTTCCCCGTAGCAAAAAATGCCTGTCCACTTGATATATAACTCTTCAAAGCAATTTGGCTAGGCTTGAAATTGTTTGGCTTTACTTGGCTCTGCCTGCTTCTCTACACTAAAAGCTAAACTCAAAAATTTGCCCCTCTTTGGATGTTAGTTTGGAATGCTAACAATAAAGCAATTCTTACCTTCAGGTAAATGGTTTGAATGATTCGTTGATCTGCCAATTTGCTCACCCCATTATCATTTAGGAGAGTCTGGAATGGATCCAAGAATCCGGAAGGTGAAAAAAGAAACTTTTTTCAACAATAAAAAATGTTGTTGCAGTAGTTACCTCATTCTGTACAACTTGTCTGATATGGGACTTGAGCAATTTGACATTACTTGGATTAGTTTGATCCTCAAAGAGAGCAGAGGCACGGTCAAGAAGGTCAGTGGGACAGATGCGCTCTGTGTTGGGAGAATCAGCAACCAACCTTTGAAAAAAGCCACTATTTTTTCTGAATCCACAAAAAGGTTTATTATGGAATTCACATTACCTGTAAGAGCAGAAAAGATTTACAACAGGATTACCCAATGCCTCATCTATTAAGGCCTCAACAGTATATTGAAGGGTTAATGCCTCCTCATTCTTTAAGTATCCTGATGGGATTTGGCGACTCTCTAAAATCAAATTAAACAATTATAGTAAATCCTTGTGACGGGGCCAATGCTTCAAGCAACGAGACCATCAAGATACTAACTGTTTATTTAATGAACACATCAGTTTTTATAGGCTGTATACGGATCAGATGATCTATGGACAGATCAAGGAGAAACTGAATAGGTCAATGACCTGTACCACAATTGGTGGGAAACTGTCATGATTAATGACAGTCTCAAAAAAAGGGGGTCTACTTTTGCTAAACAATGCTGATCCTTTGAGAGGTATCAGAAAAATGCGCGCGAAAGTATTTTAAAGGAAATACTAGAATTAATTGAAAGAAATGAAATTAATGAAAAATATAGTAAAAGACAATTGGATAAAGTAACACCTTTTTAAGAGTCCTGCCACAGCCATTTAATTATGTCTATGGTCACAGCAGATTAGTATTACCCTGGCTGAGGGTGTCATACTGATTTTTTTGCAATCTGGCACTCCTCATGCTCAATTAAAGGCCCTTTCTTTATTTCACTTTAACGAACATGTTAAATCTCTTTCACAATACCATTAAACCCATTTTGAGACAGGCTGCTGCCTGGTCTCCCATTCCCACACCTTTTCAGCGCAAGGTATACTCGACCCTCCAACCTGCTAGTGCCACTGGTGGATCACCCTTTGATCTCAACTCTGATCCGACTCTCTAATACATAAAGGGCTGTGGTCTTGCCAATAAACAGTTAAGTATTGATTCTTTTCTTGATTTGGAATGTCATTGATGGGTTTTCACACTCCCTCTCCCAACACACGCACACCCTCTCCAGTCCGCAGCTCGCTAATTTATTGTCATGGTTGGTTTTTTTTATCACAAACTGGGAATATTTTTTGCAACTCAGTTTGGCTTGAGCCAAAATGTAAGCTTGAAATGAGCTTAATCTATGAGAGTCTTGTTGGGTCTATTGCTCTTGGAATCCAGCAACTTTAGATTCCAGATTGATAAAAAAACAAATAAAATTATTTTATGCAAGGATCTACTTTACAATAATTTAACATAATTCATTACCTGTAATATTTGTTTCTTGAAGTCCTTCTAAAGTTCTGAAACCAATTTAATATCAACAACAAGTTTACAAAAAATATGAACAATTAATTATTTTAAGCATAATTTTTTTTAACCTTTGATAATTATTTTCTGAATACTTCTTTTCATTATGTTCTTGTTCCTTGTAAAATACTTGTTCATAATCTTCCACAGCATTTGCTATGACTAAAGATTTATAAAAATGAGGTTTCAATTTGAATTGAATTTTTTTTCTTTACTTGAAGGAAATAAGTCATTGATGATCTCCACAGGCAAATCATCTGGCAAACTCTTTAGAATGGCTAAATGTGGGACAGACAGCCTCTCTACAGCCTCTTTCAAAACTGAATAGTGAAATGAAAGAAGCTCCAAGTCAAGCACATGTTGAGTCTCAGGTTTTTGTTTAAGGATAAGGGAAATGTTTGAATGAAGATCCTCCTCTGGAAAGCTTTGTGATTTAATAATAATTGAAGATATTTTTCCTAATGTCTGACTTGCCTGAGATCTGTTTCAAGTTGAAAATTTTTCTTAGCCTGTCCTCATAAATTACCTTTTCAGATTCTATCAAATTTTCGATTGTTTGATGATCTATAATTGAACATGTGATAATCTTTAAGTATGGTAAATCAAGGTGAGGAGATTTGAACGCCAAGAAATAAGACCAATGAGATACTAACTGTTAATTTGAGGAAGAGGCGAATTTATATTCATTAAAGGTGGATCAATAAACATGATAAAGCAGATTCGTTCAATTGGCGGCACGGAAGTCTGGATGATCAGAATTAACGGTCAGAGTTAAATCAATATTTACTGTTTGAAAGGGAAAGAAAGTTTGCAAGTACCCGAATCAGTGTTATTAAAGGAGAATACCATTGATTTTTTATGTGAGGAAAAATGCCAAACCCTCCCAAGCAACCCTGATCATGATTAACAAGGTTTAAGGGGCCAGCTCACCTAGTTTACTACATAACTCTAAACTTAAATATTTCAGCTTCTAGGCAAAGTATCAAAAATAGGTAACTTTGCAGCCATCCATGTGGGGATTCTGCATGCCAAATTTCAGGCCTCTAGCTTCACTGGTGTGCGGGAGGAGAATGAGGTGACAGACATACGCTTGACATAATGCCCAATCCCTATACAAAATTTCTTAACTTCCCCCTTCGCTTTGGGAGGGATAAAAAAGAGTGAAAAGATGATGCTATACATGAAAACCTGTTTATGTTGAATATATAACCTTTTGAATTTTCAGTGAGAACATGAGTGATGGCTCTCACATACAACGTCTGGATTGATGAAAAAAGATTCCGGATTCCATCCAGAGAAATTAATGCAGATTCGTTGCTCCTAGATCCATTAAGTAAAACTGAAAGCTGACATTTACCAAGACAACTGAAACCTTTGAAAAAGATTTACATCATTCTGTCTTTTTTTAAAAAAAAAGTTTTTTTACCCTTGGAATCCTCATTTTTCACATTTTGCACTGAGGATTCTTCACGAACAAAATCTTTGAGATGAGCTTCAATAACAGCATTGGGGAATAGTTTGTACAAATCAACCTTTATAATGAAAATGAATTGGAAGCCAAATATATTTTTTTTGGAAAAATTTTTCTTCCTTTGACCTGATGGATCTGACAGACAAGTTTCAGATCTTTGGGGGCAAGATGACCAGCCAGGATGAGACGTTTGATTCCAACCTCAATAATGGAGGACAAAGATTCCAGGGCTGAAAAATAGAAATTAGGGTGAATTGAATTCAAAATGTATTTTCACAACTCATTGAATGTACCTTTGATTTTCAGGCCATATGGAATTGTATTGTTCTCAAACATTTCATTAGCTATCGACTGGATTTGATCTGATGATAAGTAAGGGTCAAGACCCAGGGTAGAGACAAGAGTTATCTTTTTAGACTGCCGGACATCCATCAAGACTGAAATCTCAAAAGGTTTGAGAAAGCTGGAAATTTAATTTTAGCTGAGAGGAAAATACTTGGCCCCAGATGTGGAAGATTGGCATCTTCAGCCTCATCTAGCTAAATAAATTTGGCTAATTAATTAATTCACTATTAATTAAGCCCCAACTTTTTCAGTTTACCTTTTCCCAAACAATTTTTGAAGTGTAGTTGAACAAATAGTCAATGAAATTATAATCAGAAAAGTCACAGAATCCTTCCACATCTCTTTTTCTCAGATTTGACCTAAAAGTAATTCATAATTGGTCAGACAAAATTACCATCAGTGGATGGTCTTTATGAGGTACTGCAGCTCTTCATCCTCTTTGATGATTTTTTGGTGCTTTTCTTGTGCAGCCAAATATTTATCAGCCAAATTTTTAAATGATGAGAAAACATTTCCTCCAAAACAAGCCTGAAAATTGCAAAAAGTTTGGAGTGGGGTCTAGGAAGATTAAGATTACCAATGGTTTGCCTACAGTGAATAACAAAGGGCACAAGGTTAGGCCCCGGTGTTAAGCCCCACAGGGTTAGGCCCAGAAGGTTGAATTAGGTTTGGTTAGGTTAACAATGAAAAGGCCCAGGCCTTTCTATAGGCCACCTGGGTCATACTTTTTGCTCAAATACCCTCATTTTTGCACTTTAATACTTTTCACTTTTCAAGCTCAAAGTCTTTTCAAACAGGCTGCTGTTAGTTTCTCTTTCCTTCCATGTAATGCGAGTCATTCCAAACAGGCTGTCGTTATGTTTTCATAGCCCCTATGTTTTTCCTGCCGTTTCAGTTTACCCTCTTCCAAGAGGACAGATATTTTATTGATATTTTATCTGCCTTTTTTATAAAAAGTCCCTGTTTCCTATCAATAAACAGTTCAGTATTGATTCTTTTCTTGATTGGGAAGGTCATCACTGTGATATTTCGCTCATCTCATCATCGCTCGCAATTTCTGCCTTCGGTTCTACCCCTCCTGATACTCCTTTTTATAATGTTAAAAAGGTAAAGTCTATTTTTGCTTGACTTACTTTAAGATAAGCTGTGGTTTTATTATATCCAATATCAGTTGAAAACCTTATAAGGAAATTTTCCACTCCCCTGGCCAACTCTTGTAATTGAATCCTTTCCAAATCATGAGGCCTGAGGTTCAGAATAAGACTCTGTAAGGACTCTACACTATCTGCTGTCCAATATTCCAGAGGGCTGAAAAGGTCTCTCTTTAGCTTTTACATTTAAAAGAAGATGTATTCTAAAAATTACCCATATAAGCTTTCCAGTGTTGAAAGTTTAGGTGCAACACGGATGCAGTCACCCCACAATTGGTCAATCAAAATGTTCTGCTTTGTCAAAGGTCTATCAAACTCCTCAAATTGGAAATCTCTTTGCAAAAACATTTCTGCACTTGCAATGAGGTTCAGATCACTATTCGAATTTCCCTTTTGATTTTCATAATCTTTGATCTTCTCGAGAAGACATTTGGATTCCAAGATGGATTCTAGGGTTGTCATCCCATCCGTTTTGGGGGTGAAAACCATCGAAATAAGTTCTGCTAATGAATGATTATATTTTTGGCAGGTTCCTGAAAGAAAAGCCAATCTAATGATGAAAAAATAAGGGTCACAGGGTAGGCTCAGGCACCCTAATTGAACATACCTTTAACAATTTCATGCTTCCTTGGAATCTGACAAATCCGGCTGATTCTTTTTGCTATCTCTGCTGGACTTTCTAACTTTTCCTCATTCAAACTTAAAGGCTTCAAACCTCTGTTTTCTCGATCCTTCGTCAAAAGAAGTGATAAAGATTGACGTTTTTCAAGATCATTCAGCAACCTTTTTTTTCAAAAAAAAAATATTCATCATCAAATGGTAGATTATTGATTGAATGGTCAAAAATCACGTGTAATTCAACCCATCTTCATTTGTAATGCTGGACATTAAGTAGATGAGGGGATATTCATCTTGGAAGGTGTGATTCATGCTGCAGGGGGATGCGTTGGATTTAAATTGGCAAATAACCTGATTTCTGTCAGACTTTTTCAGATACTTGAAGAAATGTTTTGTAACATTTGGAAAAATGTTCATTGTATTATTAACTGAAATTCTCTGGCCAAGAATCCAATTCCAAAGTTGAAATAGTGAACCTTTATTTGAATATATATAAATACTATTTGGATTGGAAAAAAATGATTTTACCTTTTCTTCTATCATTCAATTTTTGATCAGAGAAAATCATTTTTAGATTTTGAACAAATTTTTCAATCAAAGTCTCATTGAAAAATTCTTCATCAAGACACATTTGAATTTCTGATTGGCCACTGGTGCAAAACCTACAAAATTAAAAAAAATAATTTAATCAAAATTAAAAAGGAAAAAAAGAAATCTTACTTGTATCCGGAATCTGGAATGTGAATAAGAATATTATTCAAGATAGAATCTTCAACAATGGAACTGAAGTCTTTGTACCACGAGCTGAAGTGGCTCCATAATCCAGCAATGCCATACCCTGAGAAATTATCAAATGCAAAATGATCATATCAAAAAATTGATTGAAGAAAATTACCTAAGATTCTCCAATGGTCGTCACCAAAATGTTCAAAATCAAGATTCGAATAAAACAATTTTTTATCATCCTCTTGGGTCAACTTTAGAATCTGGTTGGATTTTTCAAGGTACAATAGATTTGTGGATGTTGCAAGAGCAAGATTGCGGCCAGAAAACTCAGAATGGTTTAGAAATTGGTCGTCCGGAATGTCGAAAAGAGATTCGGATGTCTAAATTACCACGAAAAAAAATAATTTATCTTATTGCAAATGGAACAAAATGATGTTGCAAAATACTTTCAGTAAAGCATTGTAGTAAGACGTATAACTTCCAGGATCTTCAGCAAATGACTAAAAATATATTGGAATGTATTTATAAAAAAGCTTTAAATATATGAAAATCTTACAAGCCCATCTTCATTGTTGTCTTGAATAGATTTTGAAAGAGAAAATCCAATTTTCATTACAAAAATAAATTCTATTAAGTGCATTTTGTGTCCTGAACACATTTGAAAACTATTGTTTATTTAATTCTCAGGAAGAAACTTAATGAATTTTTTTACAACTTAAATTTAATTAAATTAAAAATCTTCATCAATGGCCTCTTTTTGTGTAGTTCAGAGAGAACAAAACCGAATAATAGAAGCCTTTTAAAAGCTTTTTATTTCCTAATTTGTTCAAATAAAAATTGTCAAAAATACTTTTTTAAAAAGTCATTAAAACAGCAACTGGAATACTTTGCAATCCCATGATCCACGCTAAAAAACACAGTAGTAGAAAAATAAGTTGGTACAAATATTTGAAATCCTAGGTCGATCAATCACATGTTAAAAGCTCGTCAGATAAGCTTTAATGATAGTTATGATCCCAATATTAAAAGTTGGTTAATCAGTGTGCGACAAATTTTTTCAGTTGAAATTCAGATTGTTGTGCTGAAAAAGGCTCTAAAACTATTCTTCATTTAGCACCAGAGGTGAGGTGAACTCCTTGTTTCGGACTAGAAGTTCTAGGCCTTCACCTATTGGGAAAACGAAAACTGTCACTATAAAAACTGATTTGTTGGCGTTACCTCTACATTGTACCTGCATAAGACAACAGAGGAGAAATTTCACAAATGCAATCAAAGTCATCGCCCCTGACGTTGCCAGATCCTTCCTGAAATCTCCCTCCGCTTCTCATAACATAACTAAAACAAACCAAAAATGAATTTTTGGATTGTTAATAAGAAATAGATCAAACTTCAAATCACTTGGTATGAAGAGCAAAGAGAGCGTTTCTTGCTGTTTGTGGGGTATCTTGGGATGCACCGTCAGCATTCTTCAGGGGGCTAAAAACATATTGTTTGTGTTTCGTAAGTTTGATTCTATTTGAAGTATCAAAGGAGAACAGTCTACCTGAATTCCTCTTCTCTGAGGCATTCCCAAACAACAAAATTGTCAGAAAATTGGAAAACGTCAAAGACAAATTTTTCAAGCTTGATGCCGTTGTTGGACTCGGGAATAGTTGGTGTCTGTTTATCTTCATCATAAAAAGGAATTTTCTTTTTGGCTGCATGATATGGTAACTTGTGATCATGGTCATTGCACACCTAACAAGATTTTGAAGACGTCCATATTAAATACTTTAAGCTTATTTCCGACTATTTTATTTCTATTGAAAATCAAAATAATTTGATTTTTGAAGATCTATTGAAGGAAATCATACTTTTGAAAGAAATGCAGTTGTGAAGAAATGATTGCAGATGTTTCCCGCATTGTAAGTGAGTTTCCCATCTGAAAAAGTGTAAAGTAACATTTGAAGTTTTTCTAGAAATACTACATTGTAGCTGTTGGATGATCATCCAATCCCCAAGTTCTACGCATTACTTTTACCTGGTCGCCTTCTTTCTGCGTTAGTCTGGCCAATCTCGCTATACTCTACAACTTGAAAATGTCCGTCGACACGACAAACAACTCCAACAGCCTCAGTAGGAAATGCCTTTTCAACAACCTTATTCAAAAATTATTGCAAATTAGATTTCAACGAGAGCAAATTATGAAACTTTATTACCTTGTTCCCAGATTCTGCCCCTTTGCTGATGCAGTAACCGACGAAAATGGGATCTGCTACTTTAACTAAAACATTGTCGACACAATATGCATGCAGGTACTTAACACTTTGCTCTTTCATGTGACTCAATACGTTTTCATGTTTCAAAGCCCAGTACAGTCCACCATTACCATCGGGAGACCTAAAATTTTCAAACTTATTTTTTGTGAATCAAAACAAAATTGATTTGAAATCGAGTAGAACAGACAGAGCAGGGATTAAAAACTTCAATTGCTTTTGAAAGTCAAAGATGTTCGCATCAAAACCTCTCGGATGCAATATAAAGCAAAACACTTGTGTCAAAGCCTTTTAATTAAAGATAAAAAAACCTGACAGAAATCTTGATTGCTTCTCGGAGGAGATTTTAATTGCAATACTTTCTGTTTAGGGATATATTTATTCTAGAACTCACCTTGCAACTTTACTTCTCGTCTCTAGAATTATTTTTCCTTCTGTATTGAAACAGGGAATCATTCTCTGTTCGAAGAAAACTACTTGGTCCCGTTGAAGATTAAAATAGTTATGATTTTCAAAAAATTCCTCAGTTGGTCTCTTGGTATGTTCACTAGATAAAGGAAAGAATATTAGACCATTAAAAACCTTATGCGAACACAGGGCTCCTTAAACGTTAATTCTTTCCCACCTTGTCATCACATACATCATGATTCTGCCTTGTTTATTTGTGGTTAAGTATGCCAACTTTTCTAGCCTCAAAATACGTTGGCACTAAAAAAATGAAATGTCTGCATAAAAAGTGAAGGCTAAATCTAAAATATTAAAATATGACAGAAACTCTTTGACTCGTGATATTGGTTAATCTAAAAAAATTGTCAAGACCTGAATTTCGTAGAGGGATTTTCCAGTTGGAAGCCCTATGTTGTACATTCCTTTGGGATATGTTACTCCAAGTCGTGTGCCTTGGCCTCCAGCTAGCAATAAGACACCGACCTACAGTTATTTAGAAAAGAGCTTTTGAGACCAGACTTTTTCCAAGGTAAAAGCGTTGCATACCTCGTCTCTTGATATGGCATCCATGGAGAGTTTGAAGTATAGTCCAAGCTCCTCCTTGGTAGATCTTAAATTGAGAAAATAAAAAATCAAGTTTTTGAAAAACCCAATACTATAATACGAATCAAGAGAGACACTTACCTCGTTACGGATGCGCAAATGTCCTCATCAATTGGCTCCATCAAGTCGTCTATTGATTTTGCTGATGGATTATCCTCCTGATGTGTTGAAGTTTTAAAAATGTGGTTCATCTCTGCATAGTCGATATCAATCTGGAAAAAGAACAGCAATTTTACAGGAAAACATTACCTTGAAAACATTGAGATTTACCAAGTCAGCGTAGAGAGTCATTTTTTCTTTGTTGTCGAGGACATCCCAAAAACGAAGTAGGTGGTCCTGATTGTGATCTCGCAAAACGCTTCTCAGCTTGCTCACATCCATTCTAAAATACATTACTTTGAATATGGATTCTTTTGGAGCAAGTCCAGAGTACATTAAGTTTTACATGCCACCGTAAAACAACTCTTGGTTAAAGGTAATAAAAGTAAGAAAATTTCAAACGACGGATAAATTATAAATATTAAGCTCAAAGCACCTTAAGGCCCAAGCATTTCTAATTTTAAGTTTTATCATGGCTTTTACAAAAAGTTGAAATCCTAAATGAAGGTAAGCTTTTTATCTCCCTCTCTCGCTTTACTAACTGAGGTTGATAAAGTCGATCAGCAACCAAGTATAGTAAACAATGGTGATGTTTTCAAATCAATACATCAGCAAAAAGCATTTAATATCAACTAAGTTTTCCCCAAAAAATGGTCAATAACATATTTTGATGTTGGTGCTAGGTCAAGCACTGTCTAAACCAAAAAAAATTTTGTAACCTTATGACCTTATTTATTGATGACAGAATAATAGGATCCCGGCTACATCCTCAGATGAAACTCCTTTCATTCAATATCTTCGTACAAGTGTTCAAAAAGTTTGAATGTTGACAATTGGATTCAACAGATAGGAGAAAAGTTAATTTCAGAGTTACATGGAACTTGTCAAAAGTGTGGGTAAATGTAAACTAAGTTCACTTGAGGTAATGCTGAATAATTTTACTTTTTGATGTGAAACAACCGGCAAGTTTCTCTTGTTCTACAAATACCTTTACAATGGTAAATCCTAAAAGATTGAAACGAGTGGTTCGCTCACAAACTTGATGTTCTTGCCAAATTTATTGGCGAGGTCCTAACCGGCAGCAAAGACCATACCCTGAAATCCATAAATACAAATGTCACAAGTTATTTGGAAAATTAATTAGAGTAGTGTTCTCCTAATACCACAACTGAAAGGGATACTTGCCTTAATCCTATCGATCTACTTGCAGTTTTTGCTGTCAGTTGCCGACAACAAGGCAGTTGCTAACGAGATCAGGAACTAGCCCTCAACGCAACCCTCGTTCGACGTTCTTGTATATTTCAATCTTTTTTTATTTGCCACTCTGGCATTGTGATTGTGTCGGCACTCGGCAGTGGTACTACTTCTACTTGCGGCTCTGCTGTATATAACTGCTGCTGCGGTACGCGCCACGCACTCGTGGCCCTAACCGCAAAGCTGGCGCACGAACCGGGGGGACGGGGGTGGGTTAAAAACCATGCACCACTTGCACCATCTGACAATTTAATAAGCCAATTAAGAAAATTTTTTTTGTTGAATTGAATGTTCTAGTAAGTTAATCAAGTATTTTTAATTTGTTTACAAAAAATGACTATACAAAACCAAATATCGCTTTTTGATTGGTTGATTGTTTTACCCGTGTTTCAATCCAATAAGAAAATCGGGCAAACAGATGTCAACAAAGAGACATAAAATCATTATAGATATCTGTGAGTTTCTGCTTGTTTTGATTTTGAATTGTCACTTAAACTGATTTTAGCTAAAAAAATTTTCAATTTTGAAATTAAATTTTAATTTTTACATGATGAGTGGTGATGAGAGAGAATCCTCTGCTGAAATTGGTATGTTTCTACTTGACTTGAACAATTAATTTTTTAAATCAGTTAATTTCCTTCTCTTTTTGATTTAGACCCTTCCAGGCAATTGCCCGAAGACTCAAGTTTAAGGGTTTCTAAAAGGCTGCAGATAAAGTACGTTTGGGTTTTTCCTCCTTTTAAAAAAATTCCAATGGATTTGTTTTATTTTCAGGAGAGAGACTGCGAAGAAGCCGACGAGAAGTGACTTTGTGTATGGAATCGAGAATGAGGTGTTATCGGAGGATGAAGAAGGTAGCGGGTGAGTGAAGAAATGAGGCTGATCAAAAATGCGGCTCGTGTTGATTTTTTCATTTAGAGATATCAATCAAACAAAAAGAAAACGAACGGGCTCAAATTCATCCTTTGACGAAGGACCCAAGGGTCCAAACTATGTGTCAGGTATGCAAACTGTACCTTTTTGACTCAATTGTATTTCCTTTTTGCAGATCAATTTTCGCACGAGACACGTTAATTTTGAAAGATGAAATGCATTAAAGCTTTACGTTTAAGGTAAAAAGAAAAAAGTGTTCGACTACGATGCTGCCATAGCAGAACTAAGACAGTCCAAGGTTAGGTTTTTACATTATGTAGAAAAATAATTTACCCTTCTGGTTAAGTTTTTCAAAACCCCAATAACCCTTCTCTTTTCGGCAGCCAATAGTTGATAAATCATTTTCCCTTTAGACCAAAGACGGCAGTTCTTTTTCCTCAACGCGATCTGCGAAGTCTTCGTACGGTGGGACACTCAAAGATAATTTTAAATTTCCCATTGAAATGATGCTTTGTTTTAGGTTCATCTTCAAGTTACTTTTCCAAGTATACAGCCAAAATGGTGTCGCAAGGTTTAAGGTCCAATGCATTGGGATCAGCTTCCGGAGGTATTTTCATTGTGAATTTCAACGTGTTCAAGTTGAATCGTGAAGAGATGGTTTTTGTATTTCAGGAAAACCATCAAATCATATTGCAATTATGAAGCAAAACATTGATCTGAAGTATGACAATGAGAGACTTTCTCGAGAAAACAAACTTTTAAGAACCAGGCAAATATTATCTTATTTTAACTACATTTTCGTTATTCTTAATTTTATTTTTACACGTAGGGTCAATGTCATCTTGGACTTACTCGTAAAGAGAACTGCCCAACTAAAACTGCTCAAAATGACGTGTTTAGAAAAAAATGTTCATTTGGCAAAGCCTGAAAACTCATAAATAAGAAATAGAATTGATAATTATTGTTCAAATTCTACGAAGTGCTAATTCAAGAATTATTACTATAAAATGTTCAACTCTGTTGAACCTATTTTTGCCGCAAGTAAAACGTAAATCTGTTTATGAAACAAGTCCAGCTTGAAAAAGATTGATGGCAAATGATGTAGAGATATAAACTTTGGCAAGAGTCACTCAGTATGCAGATGGTGAAGAATCCCAATCAAGAAATGAGGCAAAAATTATCAATTGGACCCACGCATCCCCCAAATGGCCAAAACTAAAAGCTAGATAGACGATCTTTGCTTAATAACATTTTGCTCGAAGAGTCCTAGCAATCCTAGTTTTTAGAATCTGACAGCCAGAATAACTGTTAAGGTGTGGGTGAACCTAATAAGCTATTTAAATTTAGGCTGAAAAGAAACAATAAGCTTAATTATGCTCCACCACACAAACCCTACAAATGAGATTACTTCCACAAACACTTTTCATGAAAATTGAGGACTTTGTATACTAAAATCATTATTGGTGTCTCAACACATGCTTTCCAAGCAAAGGCGGAAGAGAAACTCAGATTTAGTCATTTAGACACTGTTTTTTTAGTTTCACACGTCAACCCACTTGACGTGGGGGTGGTTAACCTCACTTTAAGAGATTTTTACTCCAACGAGATGTGCTAATCAAACATCAAAGGTTTGTTGTTCACAGCTTAAGTCTTTGCTGAATTTGTTGTTATAACAGCATGTGATGGAGTATTTTCCAAAAAGTCTGGTTTTTTGGAAAGGCGAGTCCTCAGCACTTGCTATCTAGTTGAAAGCGGAGGGGGAGCCTCTTCCAAGAAAATTAACTCCCAATTTTTCTCCCAAAGGACCCCAACATGTGCTATCCAGTCAAAAGCAGAAGAGGAACTCTCATATAGACACTAGATCTGGATTAATTCAGAATATGACTTAGTTAAAATTTAAAATCAAACATTGTAAACAGTGATAAATTGGCGCCATCAATAGCACCGTTGCCAGATTAGAAAACTTTTCTAAATATTGAATCAGTATTTTCTTAAGTGTTAAGAATAAAAGAACTGTTTTTTATCACTTTAGTTTTATAAAACCAAAAAAGAAATATTTTATTACACTTAAAAACAAAACAAAAACCTTTTTTCGAATCCCTCTTTTCATTCCATTTGACAACGGTGTGCTTTCTTTTCTGCAGCTGTGCTGCTTTTTATAATTCGTCTTTTCTCCGCCATCCTCTCCAATTCCTCCCAACGGCGTTTGTTTACAATTTTTATTTTGACAGTTGTGCGAAATTTTCGTGGTGAAATGCGTCGATGCACGGCTTTGCAGGGAGGGTGAAACCCAATGGTGATTGAACTCCACAAAACTATATTTGGCGTTACTTATTTGTTCCAGCCAGGGATGCAGACTATCTGCCAAGATCTCAAAGTTGAAACATCGAGCTTCATTAAAAAACAAAAAGGTCTGTCTTACTGAAGAGCAAAGACTATTATATAGCTTTGTTTGACTATATAAAAAGCTACCGTTTGAAAGTTTTGGATTTCCTGAAAATGGCTTCTTTCCAAGACCCATCAACACCAGCAAACACTGGAATGAAAGGATCGGTATGAATTTTTATTCCGTATAAATTCAATAAATCATTGATGATTCTATTAGTAAGGGTGACTTCAAAAATCCAAAATTTCTGTTTTCTTCAATATGATAACAATTATAAAAACAAGTGAATTTTTTAAGGTAAATGGCTGTGACATTGAAGAGGAAAGTATTGAGGAAAATCATCACGTTTTTCTGGAATCTTTTACCCGGTTTCCATTTTCGTCAGGTAAAAGCCATTTGAATTTCTCAAATATTTCGTTCGCCAAAAAAGAGTTAAAACTATTTAACTAGAATCACCTCTTACTTCTTCGGATTCTGAGCTATCTCCTCCACCCATGTACCTTGACCCAGCCCACATGCCATCTCCAAGGATGCTTCACGCTTTAAAAATGGGGCAAGTGCCGCTAACGGTGGTCAACGACGAGCGAGAGGATGAATCTTGGTGAGTGTGGCTTGGCCTATTACGGGTTACCATTTTAATATTTGTCAGCTTTGTGCTCCAACGAGGCCATATTTTAATATGAATTTCCAGGGCTACTTTTATTGCTAATCATCCTGATCGAGGTTTAAGCGATAAACAGTCGACATCGGGGCCCGGGAATGTTTCAAGCACTCGCAGTGTCACAGGAACTATGAGCTTCACAGAGGCCATACACAACAGAGAGTGGTCTAGAGGAAATTCATTTGTAGAGCAAATTGGTTCTCATCGAATAGAGTTTGAAAGATCGTGAGTTGAAAGATTCCATTGAGAAACCTCCAAAAATTGAAATAAACTATGTTTTTATTCAAGATCTACGTGTTGCGGATACGACCGGATAATACTTTACTTTTTTTGCCTTGTATCGGCTCTTGTTCTTTCCGTTGTCCCCTCTTTGTACTTAGCCAATTATATTATGGGTACTGAAACACTACTGAGCTTTGATATAATCGTCACCCACACGTTTGTCACGTTGAGTATTTGGTGAGAGAGATCAAAACTTTGAAACAAGTTGTACGAATTTTGCCTGAGAATCATGAAAAATTGCTTTAATTTTAGGGGAGTAAGCATTATGCTAGCCTTTTTCCTTATTTTGGCAATTTACTCTATAATCGCATCGTGTCGCAACTGCTATAGAAGAAGAAAAGCCTCTCTTGAAGAAGCAGTACTGGTAAGCAATAGGGCCAAGCTTGTTTGAAATTTTAAGTAAATTAAAAGAACTTTTACAGTTTGCTCGGGAAACAATGCCAGGATATGGATCTGCAAACAGACGAGTTGGTGTTATGGCCTTTGTGAGGCAAAACAGCACCAATCGCTTTTAGCCGGCATCGCTCAAGATTTATACATCCAAGTTGAATTATTTTCTTAAATAGTAGTTGCAAAATCCTGCTTGCTCTAATTATGTAACCAAATCAAATCCAATGGCTGTGAAACATCGTCTAAGATACCATTGAATTTATCTCAGCATTAAACACTTTTTACCAGAGACTTACATTCAAAATACTTTTATAGCTTTTTCTAGAACCTTTGGCTTTGTATTACGAAGAATAAAAGTTAAACAAAAATAATGCTTTATTAATGTTAATCTGATAAACGGTGCTGATTGTTTCCAAACATGCAGGAGATACTAAAAGCGACTCTTTCTCTTTTGTTTGAAAGCACAGGTTCTATGAATTTATAAATCTACACATATTTGAGATAAAAGAATACTATTTTGATCAGGAGTTATGTTAAGTGAATCATCAAACTTAACTTTTTTCACTTTTCTGGCCCGTTTGGGAAGTTCCCCAGACTTGTGTACAGAAGCCATATGCAAGTCTATAGATTCTTTGTAGGAAGTTCTAAAACAAAATGAAAGAGAAATTACTCAAAAGGACTTGATTGAAAATAAAATGAGGTCAAACAGTCTTCTTACTTGAATTCACACTGATCACAATTAAATGGCTTGTATTTTTCATGTATAGCAGAAATGTGTCTCTTCATGGCAGATTTTGCGTAAGAAGTGAAGTCGCACAACTCACATTTGAAACGACGCTCGTTTTCATGGACTGACCTGAAAAGAAATACAAATTGAATACCTTGCTAGGTATAAGAGGAAAAGGATTCTTTGAACCTGACGTGAGCCTTAAGCAAGGAGTGAGTGCCAGCCTTATATTGACACGAGCTACATTCATAAACCTTTTTTGGCACTGCTTCAGTTGCCCCGTGCTCTTGACGGACGTGCTTTGCTAATTTGGCATAGTTTGGAAAGGTGCTGCCGCAGAAGTTGCTGAAAAGAGAAGTCAATAATGAAACTTTGTTAGAGAGAGAATATTTAGTATCCTCTTTACCAGAAGAGTGGAGCTAAGGCACCAGCCCTCTTCTCTTTGGTATGGGTTGTCATGTGTCGGTCGATGCTTAGTTTGGTAACAGAAGTGAACTCACAATAACCACACTGAAAGCGCTTTATTTCGACCTCGTGAACTGATCTGCAAAAGAAGAGGTCCGATTATGAAAGACGAATACGTGGTCGAAACATGAAATTAAGAGCTTTTTACTTGATGTGAGAGTTAAGGTACGATTTATTGACAAATCTGTGGCCACATATTTCACAATCAAAAGTTGGTTTGACGCGATGCACGTTCCTAAAACGTTAAATATTATATTTAAGCTCAAGTCAGCAATAAACCGACATTACCCTAAATGCACTCTTAGTTGTGTCGATCTTGCACATTTGAAATCACATTGAGAACACTGGAAAGGCTTGATTTTGTTGTGGACAGCATCGACCTGTGAGACAGTGAATAAATAAAACACAGAAGCTGGTTCAATGAAAGCAATTAGAGGGACTTACGTGCGACTGCAGGTCACGCTTTTCCCCAAAGCTCCACTCGCAAAGTTGGCATTGGAAAGGCCGAACTCTTTCGTGAACCATTTTCACATGTTTAAGCTAAAAAAAAGGGTCTTGGGTCAGTTAATGTCTGCAAATGTACTTCTCTAAATATTATCAATATTAGTTCTGAAAATAATAAATCGACTTATTCGTACCAAGTTAGATTTCTTGCTGAATCCGTGTTTACAAGTGGGGCAAACGAAAGGCCTCTCATCTAAGTGTATGGCTCGAAGATGACGATCCTGAAAAAAGTATAGCAGTTAGAAGTCGTTTAAAATTGATAAAGCACCATGAAAATTTACCAAGTCGCCTTCAGTTTTATACTGTTGTGGACAAAGAGAGCAAGCGAATGGAACAACTCCTTCCTACAAATAAGGTTTTTTCTTTAACTTTTCATGCAATTCTAAAGAGGGTACCGTACCGTGTGAACAATTTGTTTGTGTAAGTTAAGTTGAGTGGCAAGATCGCATCGGTAGTCACAGATGTCGCATTGTAAAGAGTCTGGTCGTAAACTTCCTAATTTCAAAATGAATTATTATTTTTAGAGCTGAAGGAGAAAAAAATGAAATATTACCGTGTTTATAAGCATAATGTGTGTTTAGTGTTTGTCTTGAGGTACACCCAAACCCACAAATATCACACAGAAAAGTCCTACGCGATCCTGAAGCTCTTTTTCCTTTTCTATTACCCTCCGAAGAGAGAGAAGTTTGGCTTACATCTATTGTCTTTATTGCCAAGTCTTCATCTGGCGGTGTTTCGTTTACTGGTGGCTTGCGATCAACAGACATTATTGCATCAATAAAAGACCCATCAGCGAGACAATTGACGATTGTCTAAACAAGAAGAATTAGTTAGCTCTTCATTTCTTAATATTGAAAAATGGAAAGATTTAAAGGGAAAATTATTTTTTACCTGAGCGTCTCTCTGTAACCTTTCATCTGAAGCTTCCTCAACGGTCTGTCCTTGCTAAACAATGAAATTCAAATGATAAACAAATATAATTTCAAAAACAAGTTTTATGAAATATTATATATAGATTACATCCAACATAAAAGTTTAATGAAATCTACACTTACAGGATCTTTGAGCTCTATCTCTAACTCTATCGGCTTATCATCTGCGTACCCTTTTGTTCTGCAAAGGTAAAATTGGATTTATCATTTATGCTTTTTTGGAAGCTAAAATATTCGCAAAAAATGCTTACCTAACTGTAAACCTTATAGTTCTCTGATTGGAGGATAATTTAGTTGGTCGGTCTATTTGGCCATCTTCATTTAGCTCATATTCTCCGTATGAAATGCATTCCTCTGAAAAGTTACAAAATATACATGTATTTTATTCTGTTTAAAAATGTGATTTTTGAAACGTAAGTTGAATGGTAAGTCATTTTAAGTTTCACCTGAAAAAGTACTGTCCTCCAATTCTGTTACAAAAGTTTCATCGACTTCCTCCACGATGCTTTCGTCGTCCAGGTCTTTGACTTCCTCCATATCATGTTCACTTTCAATGTCGAGTTCATCGTCGTTTTCGATTTCTTCAACAAAGACCTCGTCCCCTTCCTCCTCCTCCTCGTTGTCTAATTGAAAGAGGAAATATTCTTTTACAAATTGTCAAAAAACATGGCAACTTGGGTAAAGAGACAGTATTATATAAAAAACATGATAAATTTGTGAAATTACATTCTGGTCCGTCAATGAAAGGGGTGTAGAAATCGTCCAAAGTTTTTGGCTTTTTCACACGCCTCGATGAAGATGTTCGATACTCGCTTGACGGCTCATTTGCTAAGTCATCACTTGGCTCACTTTTGACTTCTAAGTCGATTTGTTTTCTAAATTTGTAAAAAATTGATATTTTTTGAAAAGGGGTTTAGATTTAAATTTTGAAGCTATTAAAATCACATTATTTTTGTAGACCCTGCAGGTCTTCCCCTTTTTTTCCCTCTTCGAGGCTGGGCTTCACTTCCATCGCAAACATAGGATTGAAGTTCGATCCCATGAGCTTTCAAAGAATGTTCTACAAGCTGATAAAAAATATTTCGATAAATTTCTTTTCAATATCACCTAAATGAGCAATTGTTTGAATTGGATGATTTTACCTGTGATTGCTGAAAAAATGTTTCGGAACACTCGCCACACTTAAGATTACGATACCTATTGTAATCCCCTTTGGTGTGCTCCATAAGCATATGTTTTTCAAGTCTACAATATCGTCAAAATACCAGTTGTAAATCTTCAAAGTTTTATTTAATTTGTCTAAACATATTTTTAATGATACAAAAAAGCTTGCCTTGGTTTTTTGTCAGTTGTATAACTACAACTTTCACATGCGTAAGGTCTATACATGACCGAATGGGCCTCTTTGTAATGACCTTCCATTTCACTTCTTTTGCGGAATGATGTAGAGCACAATCTGAATTAAACAAAACGACAAAATAAATGTGAATAAAAATGACTTGTTTTCGCAAAGTTGCTTATGGGTCAACCTGCAGGAAAATCTTGCTTTTCGCTCGTGTTTGTTGTAGTTGTGCCTGACGAGGCTATCTTTCATTGCACATTTGTAGTCGCATTTTTTGCAGGAGTAAGGCTTTGACTTTTCGTGTACTGCTCGCACGTGTTTTGAAAGAAACCGTCTTTCAGCAAATGCATAGCCACAATCCTGACATGCATATGGACGTACCTGTGGGTGCCAAAGTTAAATTAACTAACATCCTTTTATTAAATTGACAAGCGTTTTTTGAGACAGAATGGATTGAACTTCGAGTATTATCCTAGAGTTTTTGTCTCTGTTTTCAAACTGTTTCTCACCTTTTTATGAACCATTTCGACATGGCGTTGCAAAATGCAGTTTGCTGAAAAGGCTCTTTGACACTGATCACATGAGTACGGTTTATTCTTCTCGTGAACAATTTTCATATGTTTAATGACCTGAGAACCAAATACTTTAGTAAGCTAAATTTGAGAAGAAAAAAGATCAACAAATATTTGTAAAGCATTTTAATAAATTCCTTACCAGACATCTCTTTCTACATTGGTATTGGCAGACTCCGCACTCGAAAGGAGTGAGCTTTTCCACATGAACGATCTTCGGTGGAAAAATAATGGAAAAGTTGAAGAATGAATTAGTTTTAGAGCATACCAAATGTATACCTGAAAATGAGCTTTTAGGTGGGCATCGTTGAAGCATTTGTATGAGCATTCCTAGTAAAATAATTCGAAAATTAGAGTATATATTTATATTGTTCAATTTCTAACAACTTACGTCACAAGAATACATCAAAAGCTTTTTGCCCAAATGCTTGATGGCTTTGTGCATCTCTAAGTTGGTCTACAAATAAAAAAATATTACTTCAATTATTCCAAAAATAAATTTGACAAAGAAACGAAATACTTTGGCAGAGGCAGAATAACCACAAATATCGCATAAATATGGCTTTAGCTTTTC
>Ga0194133_10003932_pt1 | contig 20508 bp, 28 predicted proteins | sample TA2KigOf40mmetaG_FD_155448 | JGI IMG/M metagenome (GOLD analysis project Ga0194133, IMG submission 155448) | Freshwater microbial communities from Lake Tanganyika, Tanzania - TA2015055 Kigoma Offshore 40m | ecosystem: Environmental > Aquatic > Freshwater > Lake | place: Tanzania: Lake...
GATCATTGGCAAGGGCATTGTTTGTCTTTGGAATTAGATCATGTGGATGGCAATGCCGACAACAATCAACCCAGCAATTTAAGATTGGTGTGTCCCAACTGTCATTCTATCACTCCCACCTGGAAAGGTCGCAACAGAGGATCAGGCAGAGCCAGTAGAGGATTAAAATTACATTAAGAGTGGTGCCCAAGGCCAGACTTGCACTGACGGCTAACTCCTTACCGAGGAGCTACTCTACTACCTGAGTTACATGGGCTCGTAAAAATTACCTTTGCTGATGAGGAATCCTGACGCAGATCGCCATCAGGATCCCCATTTCATGCACTTTATGATTAAAAACCATAATCCTTTTTCAGTTGGACCAACACTTCATTTGTGTTGTGGCACGCAGAGCTACGCTCATTTTTAATTGGTTTAGTTCTATTGACACTGTTCAAATACTTTTCAATTTTTCTACTTTTTGCTTTAAAATCTATTTTTTTCATATCAATTCCATCACCCCTTCATAGGCAAAGTACACAGCCATTGCTGTGAAAATGTATTTGCTGGTTTGAAACATTTTCATCACAGGAAAACGTTTGATCTGCTTGTTGGTGAGCACAATTATCACAGCCAGTATGGTCAGTCCCAACACACTGCCCAATAGAATTGGCAACCATTGTGTGGATTTCACAAATATGCCCAATAAAAACAACACAATTTCAATGCCTTCTCTCAACACAATACCAAACACTGCCACTCCCAACAACCAAGTGCGGTTGACCGGCAATGATTCCACGTGTTGTTTTGCATTGTGACAGAACCAAGCCACCCACAACATCACTGCGGCTGTGATCAAATACATCACACCTTCCCATTGTTCCAATCTTTCTTTGGCCAATAACCAATCACTCAACACAGCACCCAATACCACTGCGTGTATGATGCTGATGTAAAAAGCTCGCCAAATGATTCTGCGTCTCATTTCGTCCTGTACCATATTGAGACTGAGCAACATGATCAAAAATATTTCAAATCCTTCTCGAAACAACACAAAAGCACTGGCAGATAGAGTGGTCAACATGATGTATTATTCGTGCTCGCCGCCGGGATCGCCCTTGGGTAGCACCACTTTCTGGCCGTTGATCCATAGGTTCTGCCTGCTCCTGCTGGTGGAGTGATATCCATCCGTCCTCACTTTGAAGTTCTCGGCCAGCACGAAGCTCTTCATAGTGAAGTACACGCCTATGATGGCCAATATGTGTGCCACCACACTGACGCTCCACACCAGACCCCAATAGGAGTAGGAGAAGAATATGATGGTGAATATGGTGCTCCACATCAGGCTCAGCACCACCAGCACCTGCAATCTCACAGTCTTGGGCAGGGCCCTGAGGTCGTTCTGGCTGTCGTCAAACAACACCAGCCCCAGGTCATATAGTTTCTTTTTCATTTTTGAAGTGTTATGATTTTCGTATGGGCCTTGATCTCAATTCCTCGAACCTGGCACGGAGTCCCTCGACGCTGATCAGCAATGGAGTGTAATTGTATTCGCCCGTGCGGCAGATGTTCTCGATGTCCTGGTGCAATCGCTCGATCTGGCCCTGGATGTGGGCCATGGCGGCTGACTTATTCTTTCTAGCGATCATTGCCGTGGTTCAGTAGGTTCTTGATGGTCTGGATGCCCTCTTCCTGCATGGACGAGGTCCAGGTGCCCTGTGAGCTCCAGGTATGAGCCCGGTCCACCATCACGGCCCCTTGGTACACGGTGTTGACAGTGATATGACCCGTCGTGCCGGCCTGTATCAGTGCCATCAGTCCTGTGATCATTCCTATAAAGTTCATATAATAATTTATTCGATTTACTCCACACATATTATATGGTCTGGGCTAGAAATCAATTGGTAAAACCAGGTCGCTTGGTTAAGTGTTTGATTTTGAATGATTATTTCTTTTTGGGCTTGATTATCTTGCTCTTCTGGAATGCTTGTTTCTTCTTCAGCGATGTGCCCTTTTTCAGCTTCTTGGCTTTCTTGAGCGGAGCGGTGCCGCCATGTCTTCCAACCTGTATCGCGGACAGCCTCCTTGAAGCCCCACCGGCCCGCATCGTTCTCGCTCTCTTGATCGCGGTCTGCTTGGCCACCCTCTGTCGCTTCTGGGCAATCTTGGCGCCCTTGAGTGGTTGTAGTCTGGCGTTGCAGGTTCCTGGGTTGGCGACTATCCTGCCCTTTCTCGGGCCATCTGTGCATCTGAAACCCTGCTTCAGGCCCTTGCCCTTGACACGCCTCAATATCCTCTTGATGCCCTCCGCTATGGCCGAGCCCGCGGGCATGGCCACAATATCTTGTGGCACTAGATCTTGCGTCTGGGTTGGGTTGATAGAACTAGCTATCTTTGGACCCATGATTTCGGATATCTTCATATGAATATTTATCGTGCACCTTAAGCCAAATGAAACCTTGCCGCACACACCTTAAGCCGGTCATAAACGACCTAAAAAGTTTCGTGCGTGCCAGCTGAAAGCACCAGCGTCACGCGGAGATAAAGCAGTCTTTATCGGCGGCATCACAACCTGCGAGCAGTGATCAACTCCGCGCGGGAGAGTAAATACAGTCATGAAGATCCGCGAAATATGCCTGCCGCAAGAGAACATAGGCCCCGCACCCAGCGGCGTTTGTAGCCGTCCCAAAGCCAGCCTGCCCGCATCGTGGGTATCATCATGCAAGAGCCAGGGGCGCATGAAGCGAACCGGCAACAGGCCGGAAAAGATACATGGCCGCACCCAGACCGTGGGCGGAAAAAGAATCAAGGGCCGAAAATATGGCGGACCACTGCCAGATTACTCTGCCAAATAACAACCTCAACAACCTTAATAGCGAGCCTAATAGCGAGCCACGTAAATATCACACATGAAGATAGCATTTGTGGGACTTGGTAAATTGGGCCAACCCTGTGCGGAGGCCACAGCGGAAAGAGGATTTGACGTCACGGGCTATGACACCAACAAGGCCAAGGTCAGTGGCAGGATACAGATCAAATTCTCACTGGCCGAGGCAGTGAAGGACCGAGACATCGTGTTCGTAGCGGTGCCCACGCCACACTCCGAGGGCTATGATGGAGGCACTCCCAGCAGTGATTTGCCGCCACGAGACTTTGACTACTCATATGTGACTGACTGCCTGCGAGAATGCAATGAGCACATGGCAGAGTCCCAGTTGTTGGTGCTGATATCCACGGTGCTGCCGGGCACGATCAGGAGAGAATTGGCTCCCTTGGTCAGCCGCACCAATCTCATCTACAATCCATATCTGATAGCAATGGGCACGGTAAAGCAAGATTATCTTGACCCAGAGATGATCATGATAGGTACACGGCACGGCGGTGGTGACAGTGGCATAGAGAGGCTACGGCTTTTCTACAGGGAACTCATGGGATTCAACGCCCGAACAGAGACAGGCACGTGGGAGGAAGTGGAGGCGATGAAGATATTTTACAACACATTCATCAGCACAAAACTGACATTGGTCAACATGATACAGGACGTGGCACGGAAATTAGGACACATCAACACAGATGTGGTCACTCGAGCCCTAGCTCACAGCACCAAAAGAATCACCAGCCCCAGATACATGAAAGCCGGCATGGGAGACGGTGGTGCCTGCCATCCCAGAGATAACATAGCACTGAGATGGCTGTCAAAAGAGCTTGGGTTGGGTTATGATCTATTTGGTGCCATCATGTCTGCCCGAGAACAGCAGGCAGAGAACATGGCCCGGGAGATATTGCGGCACGGTCAAGTGATATATTTCACTTCCAACGCCTACAAGCCCGGCACAGACCTCGTGGATGGATCTTATTCATTATTGGTACAACATTACATACAAAAACATCAAGGCCTAATAGCGAGCCAATTGGATGATTCCGTGCAAGTGATCGTGCGAGTACACGAGAGTGACGTATTTGTGGACGATGGTCGATGTAAGGTTTTTGATACTTGGAGAACTTATCCGCCGGCGGCGAATGTTATATATTATGGCAAATGAAAAAGGGCGACACTGGGCCGCCCTCTTTGCTATTTTAACGTCGATTCAATTATGCGTTATAATTGATTACTTTTCTTCCTGATTTTCTCAATAAAGAAATTACGTTAGCTTTGATTGATAACGCAGATGATTTAGGAGCAGTTCCCAAAACATTTACGTTAAAGTCAACACCTTTGGAAATCAGCTTGTTGGTCGCTGTCTTTCTCGCTGTGTTTCTCACGTTCAGATTTTTGAACTTGATCTTTCCACCGTGAACTTCACCGTCCACCATGTAAGCAGATGCAGGTTCAGCGAACACGCCGATCTGTTTTGCTCTTGTTTTGAACTCTCTCGTGTAGATCACGAAGTTGCTAGTTCTTGACATAGTTTTCTCTTCCTTTGTAGTTTGAGAAGCAGAGCCAGTTTTTTTAGACTTACCAAATAAGTTAAAAAACATCTTAGTCTTCTTTCTCGTTAGTTGTTAGTGCCATCGGAACATTCCGGCGACATATAAAAATATATTTTACACGAAATTTTTTAAAAGTCAACCGCTAAGATCTTGTTGTTCTATGCGTCTTCTTTGACATCTGGTATGTGGAACAGGTCCACGCCCTGCTCCAGCAACTGGTCCACTTCCTTCTCTGTGGGCGTGCCATAGAACCTGTCATCGCGATCACCCTTTTCCGCCCTGCGTACTTCTTTGACGAACTTGTTGCCCACGTTCTCGAAATTTTGCTCCACGTGACGGCGTATCTGCCTCAGTATCTCCTTGGCCCTGCTGGCCAGCATCATCTCCTTGCCCTGTATCTGCTGACGCATCTTCTTGATCTTGGCCTCCTTGTGCTGGGATCTTTGCCCGCTCTTGTCGGTGCTTTTACCAACGCTGGGCGACATGATGTCTCGGTCCACGTGCCTGCTGTCGCACATGGGGCACACAATCATGCTGTTCTCCTGCTGCCTCTCGAACTCGGCTATGTTTGGAAACCATCCGTCGAATTGGTGCTTGTTGTCACACCGCAGTTGATACTTGATCATGCTATTACTTATTATAAGAGCTGATTGACAGGTCTGTCAAACTGTGCTACATTGTGCTCATGGCTAGAAAGATTGCAATGGGCGGCGGAGTGTTCGTGGCCAAGGAAGGCCGCAAGAAGACCACATCCGCGGGCAGGCCCTCCAAGCACACCAAGACTAGCTCAATGAACAAGCACCGAAAGAGATCCTTCAAGATCTACCGGGGGCAGGGGAGACCATAATGCCACGGGTATCACTCAAGAAGAAAAAGCAGCTGATCGACAAGATCATACACGGCAACAGGCGCTACAGATTCAGCATACAGAGATACGGCGGCGAGACCGTGGTGGGCACCATCACTCCCTATCAGTATCACTACTGGAAGGCCAGAGAGTCCGAACTCACAGACTATCTCATGGGGTTCGACAGAGAAAATTACGAGAAGGAACACAACATACCTGAAGAGGCACGTTTTACGAAAGATTGGTATGAGAACGATGACGTGGCGCACACGAATGGCGCTCCCATCGAGTCAGGCAACTGCCTGCACATTGAAGAATTTGACCAGGACGGCTACGCCATCAAGGATGCCAAAGGAAACTACGTGTTCCGCGAACCCATAGAACTGGACGTTGACACCAGACACAAGTTGGGCATTGAGTGTGTGGAGTCCGAAGATTGTGTGGACGTGGATCACCCAAATCTTGTAAACCAATATTATTTGTATGCATACACCACCAACAAGGGTGGATGGACCACAGAGGGCATGATGGAGATTGATGGCGAACTGGATCTCAAAAAATTGAAATTGCACTATAGGATGATAGAGGATTCCAACATCTGCCATGCCATCAGCTATGCAGATGGAGAACCCATACAGCTGGAAGAGGACAGCACAGGCAAAGACCAACAGTGCCAGGTGAGAGAAGGCTACATGGATGAGCACAGCATGAGCAAGAAACTGAAGAAAGAAATTGCAAGGGCCGAAGCAGAAGCGCCACAGCCGGACACAGACACTGTGGAAGAGTATGCACAGCCAGCACCATTGGATGTTCAGCTCAAATGGATAGAGGAGGCGGAGGCAGCCAAGGAAGCCAAAAAGAAAGCCAAGGCCAAAAAGAAGGCAAAGGCCAAGGGCAAGAAGAAAAAATGATCCAGGATCTTGAACAGGACACACTGACCAATGAGGAGCAGGCACTGGAGATACGGCGCCTAAAGTTCCGTGTGGGCAACCTGGAAGTGCAACTAGCGGATTATCAACAGATCATCACAGAACTCAACGACAGGCTGGCCAAACTAAACGCCACTAAAGATATTTCATAGAAAAGAACACGGCGTCCCTGCGTCGCCTGAACTTCAGCACAAGGTCATAGTCATCATTGGTCGTGAACCATACGTTGCGTGGGCCACCCAATTTTTTCAATAGCTTTTGCTCGTCAATGTTGTGTGCCTGCTCCACTCGCTGCGGGGCCAGCACCCTAGTTCCCCACACCATGGGCCACCAGTGCAGCGGGTTCCATCCAAACTTCAGCACCACGATCGCGGGCGGCAGCCAGAAAAACAGCGTCAAGGGTTCCATCCACCATGGCAGCCAGTTGCCCGCCAGCCAGTCCACGAAGTGCACCACGGCCCAATACAATGCCCATAATATGAAGAACGTACCTATGATGATGTAGACGTCATTCTCATCATCGTCATCATAGTCGTGATAGTGCCCCATGTATGGCGGATAGCGGTGATAATTTTTACCAAAGTGTGCGGGCATGATACTATATTAATTATTAAAATGATGCTGTGTAGTGACTATTTTGATCGATGTGGGCACTGAAGTTCTAAGTAGTCGCCTTGGCCTATGGGGCAGTCTTGATTGGGTAGCTGCCCGCTGGATCAGCTGACTTGCTGCCAAACAGTCTCACAGCGTGGTAGGTGTAATAGGCTCTGAACCATCCCATGCCATCTTCTCTGCACAGCTTCCTCATGGTGTCGTCTGCCACCTTGCGGTATATCTTGGCGTCCAGCTTGCCCATTCGCATGCATTGATATAGCGCGTCATGCACCAGGGCGCCTCTCATGAAATCCTTGGTGTCCATGGTGGGTCCGCTGGGTCCGTCCCAACTGTAACCCTTATAGATGGTAAGCATGCCATCTGTGTTCAGGTCAATGTAATCTGTGTCAACAGATTCGTTAAGGATATCCAGCTTTACTGTGTAGTCTTTTTCCAACTGATATTTGTAGCCTTCGCTATATGTGATGTAGTCCATAACTGCTCCTGTAAGATATAATTGTATTTACTCCATTATTTGGTATTTTGCCATAGACAACCGCTATAATCGTGCTATACTATGAGTTAAATACCTATATGCAAAAAAAAACTCGCAGCATCCTGGAAGAATTGAGCACATTGAGGGTCAACAAAGACCCAGAGAACTTTGTGGAGAGCAGGGCCAGCCACATCATTGATTCTTCGATCAATCTCATACACTATATCAGAGAAAATTTTGATCAGGAGACGGCATATCTGTTGGAAAAGAGATTCAATTCTGCCATAAAAAATTTAGATCCCACCAAATTCAGCAGGGGCGTCACCAAGATAAAAGAATCCAAAGAGATCAAGAACAGCCTCAGCCTCAAAGATGGTGAACTCCGAGACGAGGATGAATAATGCTGATAGAGGAAGTACTACACGAGTTTAAGCGAACTCACCTGCAACACATAGAAGATATTATACTGACAGATGGCCACTCCGGTGGCGAAGCCGTGATCAATTATTTCCAGGGCATATTGCAAACGCTGCAGGGATCTGCTGACCAACCCATCAACGTGTCGGTCAAATGGGACGGCGCCCCGGCCATCGTGTGCGGCATCAATCCCGAGAACGATCGGTGGTTCGTGGGCACCAAGGGCATATTCGCCAAGACGCCCAAGCTGAACTATACAAAAGCAGACATCGCCCGCAATCACGGCACCGATGATCTGGGACAGAAATTATTGAAGTGCCTGGTGCATCTTCAAAAACTCAATATACAGGGCATCGTGCAGGGTGACTTTATGTTTGACAGGGACACCCTTAAAAGACAGAGCATGTCGGGAGAAAATTACATAACTTTCAGACCCAACACCATCACCTACGCAGTGCCTGAGAACAGTGACCTGGGCAAGCAAATAGCCGCGGCGCAAGTGGGTATCATATTCCATACTACCTACACAGGAGATGCCATAGCCAATCTAAAGGCCCAGTATGGCGCTGATGTGGAGTCTTTCAGTCGCACGCCAGATGTATGGTTTGACAATGCCACATATAAAAATGTCAGCGGTAATGCCAACTTCACAAGAGAAGAGCAACAGCAGTTCACGGCAGGCATAGAGCAATTGAAGTCATTGCTGGGCAAGGTGCCCACAAATCTTTCCGCAATGTTGGGAGTGAACCGGGACTTCCTGCCTTTCTTCATGCTGTTCATCAATGATCAGATCAGGCAGGGCAAGATACCCACGGATACCAATCAATATCTCAAAGATTTTGCTGAGTACTATCAGGGCAGGATGCAACAGCAGGCGTCGGGATTGAAAGCACAGAAAGCTCTGCAACTGAGACAGCAGAAGATGAAAGACATGCCTTTGTTCCTGAAACAGATGCAGCGGCCATTGGCTGCTATGATGGCATTCTACAAGGAGGTGATCGCACTCAAGAATCTCACACTGGCAAAATTGAACAAAGCCACCTCCATAGGCGCATTCGCACAGACTGACGCAGGGTTGGAAGTCACAGATCCAGAAGGTTTCGTGGCAGTGGGCACGGCCGGAGATGCAGTCAAGTTGGTGGATCGTTTGGGATTCAGCAGAAAGAACCTAACTGCGATCAACAAATTTAAATCTTAATCAAATCATTGAATAGAGATCTGCACACGTCTTGTGTGATGATAGATTTCAATATTTCTTTATCGGAAAAAATCTTCAAATTATGAGATCTAATATGCTTGGTGTCTGAATACAATTTTTCACTGTCTATATCCAACAGAGATCTGGCCAAGTTGGCTATCTTGTTGCCCCTTTTGAAACAATCTTTTTCATCATCATAAGATTCGTCCCATACATCACTGAAAGTTTTAAATCCCATTTCTCGTAGACATTTTAGATAACCTCGTTGTCCATACACTATGAAAGGTTGCTGGCAAATTATGGGTTTCCAGATCTTTTCTGTTAAAAAATAAGGATACCCACCCGAATTTGGATCATCTGCGAGAGTCTCTGTGACTAGGTTGATCTTGGAATGATTGTAAGGCAGGGTATATATTGTTTGGTCATATCCATAAAATGGATAATTGTGTTTGAATTCTGGAATTTCATATTCTGGGGGCAAGAGTTTATTAAAGTTTTCCATTCTATATGTAAATAGAGATTTTTTCAAAGCTCCAACAGCCATCATTTGATTGTATAAATGAATCCTGTGTAGGCGAGGCACCTTGTTCAGATACAAAAAATCAAATGATTTGATCGAATGATCTATATTCAAAGAATCGATCAGTTTGTTGTTGATGTATTTGTCATACATCAGCCACCAAAAGAAAGATCGGCTGCCATGTAGCTCGCCATACAGAGCAGCTTTGGATTTTTTAAGAACTTGTTGAAAAAGTGCAAGAGTCTCCATATCCGCATTTTTATAATTATATCTTTCCCAAAGATTCGCAAACACAGGTATAAAATTTAATTTGTTGAGCACTGTGAGTTTCCTTGACAAATCATCTTTATATTCTTGTCCCAATTTAAATCTCTTGACAAAATATGTGTCAAGCATGACATATTTGTGACTGTAGAGATCTAACGGCACAGATTCATGCTCAAAGTAATGATCGGACATCCTGAGGGATATGTGTGCGTGATCAAAATAGCTGAGATAGCCTCGAGTTTCTGGAATGTTGCCGGTGCTCATGGCATCGAGAATGATATAGGAGTTCTTCATCATGATATTTAATAAATACCATCATGCTAGAATGTTTGTGTGAACAATGCGCTTGTGAACATCATTGCGAGACCGAGTGTTTTGAATGCCTGGAGTGCGGCACCTGTGCCTGTGGTCACTGCGAGGAGCGGAAGCCCATCAAGGACAGCAATTATCCAATATAACACAGTAAAATTTACCAACTACAGATATAAATAGATGCAACAGATCCACTGAGCGTGGATTTGCCATTTAACAGAGAAAAAAGGAGAAAAAAATGGCTACAATAACTGACACAAGGTCAGCAGGCTCAATCGTTAACGGCTTAGGTGGTAGAACCACTATCGTTAACATAGCGAAAACAAACATCACATCTGCAGAATTAGGAACCATCCTAACTGCATTGCAATCTGATGGATTTGCAATCGCTGGAGTTGCAACTGCGGACGGTTCAGCATTTGACACAGGAGTAACTGACAACGTGCAGGTTGCTCTACAATCTACTGCTACCTACTCAGCAGTGGGCGCAAATGCTCACGGAGTAACCGGTGCTGTCACAACAGTGCTGTCTATCTTCAAAGACAAGTAAGGTTTAACAAGTTAAATCTTATCATGGGGAGGGTGAACATTTTTTGTTCACCCTTTCTTGTTTTACAAGTAAATAATCTATTATATGCACACATATTCAATTACCACGCTGGTGGACATCACGGAGAACGGAGTGCTGCGGAACCAGTTTCCATTCACCACCAAGAGCGGCGAGCTGGTGCATGACGCCGCCACTCTCACAATGGCCCGCAACCAGCAGGCCAATTTCACCACGCTGATACAACTGCTGCAGATCAGGAGCAACATCACCTGGGACAACGTGCCCCAGCGGGTGACTGAACCGGTGGCCAACTGGCGCTTTGGTTCGGCCTATGAGGGTCGGCACGCCATATGGCAGTTCCAGTGGCAGGTGGAGCAGCCCTCGGTGTATGAGTTCGACGGCGACGAGTGCGGTGGGCTGATTGAGGATTTCGACCAGGTGCCCATCATAAACTTCTGCAAGGAGACTGCCACCTTCGCCAGGAAGGTTTTTGACACACAGGACCCGCGCTACTTAAACACATACTTTATTAAGTTATAATAACACCATAAATAATGTTACTCAAGGCACTCAAAGGCACAGCAGGAAGCAATGGCAGATATACAGGCTCGGTTAAGAGAATTACAAACGCAGGTAGCGGAAATAAAACGAGAGTTGAGAATTTTAATGAGTGATTTAGAAAAAACAAATTTGGAAGCACACGTGGACCTTTGCGCGGAGAGGTACAAGGGCCTACACGACCGCCTTTCGGCCATAGAAGTCAGCCTCAAGAGATTGAGCGACGACATGCTTGAGGGACAGAAGAGCCAGAGCAAGACCCTGATAATGACCGCGGGCACCGTGGTGGCAGGACTATTGAGCACCATCGTAGTGGTATTGATGAAGATAAATTAATCCCCATAATGTACGTAACAATATCTCGCCACGTGCGAGTATTTCTAATTGAGAAGCAACGCGAGTTCATTCGCAAGTGGCAGAACCGAGCAAATTTCCTGCAGAGTGAATTACCAGTTGAAGAGATCAGCATCGCCAAGACACTGGCAGACAAGGGCATCCTGGTAAGGAAAAAACTCGACACGGACACCCAGTACGCATTAAATAAGCACATAAAATTCACCAAAGAATAATATGCGTGATCGCGATGAACTGATAAGGCAGATCAAGGCCTACAAGCTGGAGGACAAGTTGCGGGCATTGGCTCGCAACAGCGAACAACAGCGACCATTCCGCCACCTGCCCAAGCAGTTCAGCAAGGGCATCCTGATCGGCAGCATCGCCATAGTGCCACGCAGAGCAGACGAGACCCGCTTCGTGTATGTGATAGCGGACATGGTGCAGGCCAAGATACTGCATGATGACATACACCTCAAACAGAGCGCCATATTGATAGCTCACTATCTGGCGGACGGCAAGACGGTGCCCGACAGAATCCTAGATCTTGACACGCAATTCGCCAGCAGACTGTTCGAGATAAAAAGCTTCAAGATTAAGTGGCGATCGGCCGAAAAAATCAATGATGAAGCACAGGCGTTCATATATGAAAACAAATACATAGAAGCCAATCGCAAAGCCGATGAGCTCAAAGAAAATATCCAAATATTATTTGACAGCACTTTCAAATAAATATAAGTCATGTTAAGATCGGAGTGCGATAAACTCTACCATGGCAAATGTTCATGCGTAGCAAAACGAATTGAAAGATTGCCAGGAGAAGATCATTGGTGTGCCTCCCAGATCCATGAAGCCACCGTTATAGATTCCTATCTTTTACCCCCGGGCATCGAAAGATTTTACGGAAATAATAATTTTGATGTTGCAAAGATATCAGGAGATTTCTTCAAACATATTGTGGAAGATGGCAAAGTACTCATAATGAAAGACACTAGAACTTTGAAAGATAACAGCGTCCGATTGACAGTGTCGATGAAATGGCATAAAGAAGCAGATTTTTTACCAAGTTGGGTATGGATGATAGAATCTGGATACAATGCCAAAAGGGACCAATATAACAAAGAAAACAATATTGTTTTTTCTAAACAGGTCATAACCAAAACCGCTAATTTTATTATCACGACAGGCCCTTACACCACAAACACTGATAATCCGCCCTATCACGTCAATAAATAGTGATTTAAACACTAAAACATCATAGATCAACACAATTTCTTTCATTAAAAAATACATATTTTAACGCCTAAAACAATGGGCATACACCATGGCATTATTTCAAGTAAAGCGATAAATATTACGATAAATAAATTTGGAGTTATAAAATGCCAAAAATTAGAGTGAAAGAAATTGCGAAAATACCAACAGGGACACCTCGTTTCCAAGATACCGTGCCAGCTCTTAGAAATGCTTTTCTTGCAAAAAAAGCTGAAGGAAAAGTGACACATCTACCTCAAGAGTGGGTGGATCACGGAGACGGCTTCACCACAGTCACCACAACCAGTATTTGGAACGATGTAAACGATTATGAGGCATTTAAAAACTGGGCTATAGAAAATTATCATCATGCAAAATCTGAATATTACTATGCTGTCAGGAATCTCGCAAACGGAAAAGGTGTAACGACGGCAGTGACCGAAACAGAAGAAGATTAATAAGGAGGAAAATTGAAATGGCAAAAATATTAACACAAACAATGGACATACCTAAAAATACTGTGAGATGGTTTGTAAAAAAAGATCTAGAATCAGTAAATGGGCAAAAAATGTCTTTATCGACAGCGTTCAATACATATAGAAATCAAAAGAATTGTCAATTCAAAATGACCACACAAGAATTGCCAAATGGAAAAACAAGAGTAATTTCCACCCATAGATACTCTACTCAGGCCGATGTTGATGGACACCTTGCTTTACTTGCTCCTTACGTGGCCGAAAGAGATGCTTATCATTTAGAAAATAATATCGATTTCACGCAAACAATAACTGAAGAATAAAAATGAAAGCAACTGACCTATCTAAAAATATCACCACAGAAGGTCTGTTGGCCCAATTCGAGTCAAGATTTGGTCAGACCATGAACCTGCAAGGCTTGTCACAAGAGCAATTGGAAGACATGGCCAACATGGTCAGAACCAAGATACACGAGATCACCAACAATCAACATTTTGGACAGGAACTGAAAGATGACAACTACCACAAGCACCAAATGATGTTGGACATCCTAAATCAGGCAGTGAGAGAAGCCGGTCAGGGCATCAACACACAAATTACTCCGCAGCAACAGAGCATCGCTAAGAAAATCCAGCAAGTGGCGGGATTGAAGGACACGGACAAGGATCAGATCATTGGTGCCATGGTGCAGAAAGAGACAGCAGTGCAAGAAGGCATAGAAAATCAATCAGAACTGATACTGGCGGCCAAGGACATGATGGACAAGGTTACATCATTCCTGGAAGATCTAGCCAAAATGAAAACTGAGAGCATGCTGGAATTGTCGGACAGGATCAGAGACGAGATGGGAGCGGACAAGGCAGACGGTTTCGCACAGAAAGTGAAGCCGGCGCTTGAAGCAGCAGAACAAACACTTACCAATACAAGAGCTGAATTAGATCAGGCCGTGAGGATACTCACAGGTGAAGAAACAGTTTCAGAACCAATGGGCATGGTTGACGAGCCATTAGATGCCACCGGCGATGACCTGGACACTTTAAACGCCCCGTCCTCAGATGAGTTCGCGGCCACTGACGCAAACGCAGGCGGAACCGAACCAGAAGGCAGACAGAAGAGAGAAAGCCGCGAGGTTTTTGAATCAAGCTCAAGGATATACTCCAAACTAGCTGGGAAGTAGTCCCAATGCGATTCTCCGAATTCCTCAACAACACCAACAATGAACTGGAATCAGTGATAGTCAACACCCTGCAGAATCTCAGGGGAGACGCCGACGAGCAGGGACAAACGGCGGAGATCAGTTTTGGAGCGCTGTCGCAGATAATCCGGAACACGGGCTATCCCACCTTCAACTACAACCTGTTCAAGAGCATATATGACAAGGGCGCTGCGTTGAAGAACGTTGTGGCGGATTTCAATCAAGACAAGATCATACTCAACACAGAGAAGCAGGCAGAGAAAGATCCTGCAATGAACAAAGACAACATCGGCAGCACCGACACTGTGAAGAAAATGGCCAAGGCAGCCATGAAGAGAAGAAGTTAAACTCTATCCAACCAGTCAGCCACAAGAGGAAATAGTTTTTTATAATCTGTTCCGCGTCTGCGATCTAACTCTTCTAAATAAATTTTAAATTGTTTTTGTCTCACGAAGTTGGGCTCGGCTTCTTCCATCTCTTTGGCTATACCATTCATATAAATTTTATATTGCTCTTTTACAGAATCTTTGTAGCCTGCAACCATGGGATCGAATATGTCGACAGCCTTTCTCAATCCCAAAGATAACACTTTGTCTCCAAATATACCCGGATACAGATAAGGTCTCCCCGGCATTTCTTTTTGATTACATTTCATCATACTCCAATAAACCTGTTTGGTTTTGCTCCACTCGTTGATACGTTCAGCCAATTCTGGCATGGTTTGAGCACTGAGCAGTGAGAATGCACTATTGATGTTGTTAGTAAAAACAGTATTGTGAACCATCCAATCAAAGTTTTTTTTGAATAGATCTAATTTTAATCCGTTCCTAATATATTCTGCCTGAGGGCCCCAACAATCGATACTGCCGACAACATTAATTTTGTCCAGCCGTTTTTGCTCTACTAATTTTTGCAATCTCAACATCCAAGTTTTAAAACGTTCATGTTCAAGTGTGAGATTAGAAAAAAAGACCAATGTCAAGTCGGGCAAAGTTTTCTGTTCCAAATATTCAACCATTCTATATGTTTCTTTTTGTAGGAATGGTTCTCCTCCCAGTATCATTAATTTGTGTAAATTTTGTATATTGTTTTCAAACCATACAAACAATTTACCTGTGGCCTCCTCAATTCGATCATACAATTTAAAATTGTCACCTATTCTAACACCTTGTTGATCAAATAAACCAAAACGTTTTTCTTCAGCGTCGATACTAGAACTAAAATGTGCAGCACAATAGATACATTTAAGATTACAGGTATTGCCCCAGTATACTTCTAATTGTCTAGGAGTAACTAAAACAGCATTTAGATCTGTATCCAACTCTGGAGGAGCAGTGGTACCTTCTAAATTTAAATGTATCATCCTGTCACTAATTCCACCATAATCTTCAATATGTTTACAGTGTTCACATCCTCGACCAGGCCATTTTCCCGCCAACATTTGTTGTCTGGCTAAAACTTTTGCAGGTAAATTATGAAAATTAAAATTATTTCCCTCCATCTCTATAGGATCAAATTGTACCCTGTGACAAGAAGCAGATGCACCTTCAGTCAAATAAATCGTGGAATGAGTCCATTTCAGCTGGCAGGGCAGTCCTTTCTTGATAGGGAAAGGCTTTGGTGGATGCTGTGATATTCCCATTTGATCTAATCTCGTTTTTATAGTATAATTATGCTAATGAAATTCAATGACAGTATCCTCCTGGACAAAGGCATAGCCTACGTGGCCCGATACCCTTACAATGAATTGAGTCGTGCATCTCCAGAGGGCAAGAGGCACTATGTCACCCCAGATGGACGCACGGTGCCCTCCGTGACCACGATACTGAGCCAGACCAAGGACATGACTCATCTCAATGCATGGAAGAAACGAGTGGGAGAGCAAGAGGCACAGAGGATCGCCACAGAATCAGCCAACATAGGCACCGTGATGCATCGCAGTCTTGAAAAACATGTCAAAGGCGAAGCTCGCGTGCCCGGTTCCAATCTCATACAGCAACAGGCCCATGCCATGGCCAATGTGATCATTGAGAACGGCTTGAGGGACGTCAGCGAGGTTTGGGGATCAGAGATCAATCTCTACTATCCCGAACTGTATGCTGGAACCACGGACTTGATAGGAGTGTACAAAGGTGCCCCCGCCATAATGGATTTCAAACAGGCCCGCAAATTGAAAAAGGCGGAGTGGGTGCAAGATTACTATCTGCAGTTGGTGGCCTATGCGGAGGCACACAATAAACTATTTGGCACACACATACGCAATGGCAGGGTCTTTATCTGCACACAAAACAATGAATTCCAGACTTTTGACATAGACAATTACGATCACTGGTTGGGCAAGTGGTTCGATAGGGTAGAGCAATATTACAAGTCCATCCTATAACATAAATACTGTAAATTTTAGGAGCGATTCACAGTGCCCATAGTGCAAATATCAAGAATACAGCATAGGCGTGGCAGAGCCACGGATCTGCCTCAGCTGGCGGCCGGCGAGCTAGGCTGGGTCATAGACGAGCAGCGATTGTACATCGGCAATGGCACAGTGGCGGACGGTGCTCCAGCCGTGGGCAACACGGAAATTCTTACCGCGAACAGCACATCATTTTCCGATGCCGTGGCTTATGTCTACAAAGGATATCTGGGAGACGCCACCCCAATAATCACAGGAGATGGCATTGATGTAGTAAGGTCCCTGCAAGAAAGATTGGATGATTACGTCTCTGTCAAAGCATTTGGGGCAGTGGGAAATGGCAGTGCCAATGACACAGCAGCGATTCAAAGAGCACTGAACGAATTATACTGCGACACTGACAGAACTGATGTGAGATCTAGAAGATTGCTATTTTTTCCGGCCGGACAATACAACATAGTTGGACCAATATACATTCCACCACACGCTCAGTTAGCAGGCGAAGGCTCTGACAAGACGGTGATCTATCAATCGGGTGGTAACTCTGCCGTGGTCAAGATGCAGGACAGTCTGAAACAACAGGGAGTCAACATAGGAAACTCCAGCGCCACAGTGCCCACAAACATCAACATTGAAAATATCACGTTCAAAAATGGAGAGGCCTATGCGGGCTTTGAGATAGAGCGAGCATCCAACATCAGATTCAATAATTGCAAGTTTCAAGGCACTTATGCAGCGGGTGGTGCAGATGTTGCCAACAGCAAAGGAGTCACGGTGATCAGCACCACTTCGTTGCCTTGTTCTAACGTGGCTTTTGACAGCTGCCAGTTCACCAAGTTCGCAAGATTGGTTGATTTCAGCTATGACGCGACCAGTGTAAAATTCATCAACTGTGATTTCTCTATAGGTTATTACGGTGTGATCATAGGAGAACAATTGGACGGTTCGACGAATGGTCTTACTTTAGGTCCTAAAGATGTCAAGATATTGTCCAGTCAATTCGCCAACATTAAAACCAATGCCATATTGGTCAAGGGATCCAGCGTTGGAGCAGACGTCGGAGTGGGAGAAGTTGGAAATATCGTCAGCTTCAATAATTTTTTCGCCAGCACCGTGGGAACCAATAATGAAGGCGTCAACAGCCTTAACACCTATCCTGCCATTCAATTTGACACCGATGAGTGCGTGAGCGAATTGGATTATTTTGAACTTTCCCAAAAAAGGAGTACCGCATTCAAACCAATAGCAGAAGTTCAAGGGATCGGTATCAACAGCAGACAGATTAAGCAGATCACATTGGCCGATGGCAATACTTCAGCGATCACCACAGGCATCACACTGCCGGCACTTGAGGGGAAATCCATACGTATAGAATACAAGATCGAAAGAGGCGTACAATTTAGAGTGGGAGTATTGACCGTAAACGCTAGCACCAATTATGTTTCCTTCAATGATGACTTTGAAGAGAGCAACGGAGACATGGGAGTTGTGTTGACGGCTGTGATGGACAATTTAGACGCCACCGCTGGCAACGAATCAGTTACCATCAAATACACCACCACAGTGATCAGCGCCGATGCCACAATGGATTATAGAGTTATTGAAATAGTCTAATTCTTATCAAAAAAATAATAGATCTTTTCAGAAAAATACCTTTTGGATTACCGCACGTTGCATTTTTAATTTATTTCTTACCAATAGACAACAAGACCTTTTGGCTGTATAATCAAGAAATAATTCAATTAACACATTAATAAATTTTTTTAGCTAAATATGCGTAGTCAAACAATAGCAAAATCAGACACAAAAACAAAAACAGTCATGCCAGGCACCACAACCACTATCAGAGTCAAGAAGAGAGACGGTCGACTGGAGCCATTGGACATCAACAAGATACATTTTGTCGTGGAGGAGGCCTGTGAGAACTTGCCCGGCGTGTCAGCTTCACAGATCGAGATGAACGCAAACATACAGTTCTATGATGGCATGAGCTCCAAGGACATACAACACATACTGGTCAGGTCAGCCAATGATCTCATCAGCCTGGAAAGCCCCAATTACCAGTACGCGGCCTCCAGATTGCTGAGCTATGACATACGCAAGGAGGCGCATGGCCAGTACGAGTACACCCCATTGCTGAAATTGATACTGAGGAACATAAGACTGGGAGTGTATGACAAGGCCATCGTGGACAAGTATAACATGACAGAGATCAAGAAGCTCAACACATGGATAAGGAGAGACAGGGATCTCAACTTCACCTATGCTGGATTGAGGCAGATAGTGGACAAATATCTGGTGCAGGACAGGAGCTCGGGCCAGTTGTATGAGACACCACAAGACATGTACATGATGATTGCAGCCACCCTGTTCGCCAACTACCCAAAAAACCGAAGGATGACCTATGTCAAAAGATACTACGACGCTATATCAACGCACAAGATCAATATTCCAACACCTGTCATGGCGGGCGTTAGAACTCCTATCCGTCAGTTTGCTAGCTGCGTGCTTGTTGACAGCGATGACACTCTCCCTAGCATTTTCAGCAGCGACATGGCTATTGGTTACTATGTGGCGAGGCGCGCGGGCATTGGTATCAATGCTGGCAGGATCAGGGGCATCAACTCCAAGATAAGAGGTGGCGAGGTACAGCACACAGGAGTGATCCCGTTCCTCAAAAAATTCGAGAGCACCGTTAGATGCTGCACGCAGAACGGAGTGAGGGGTGGCAACGCCACTGTGCATTTCCCCATCTGGCACTCGGAGATAGAAGACATAATGGTGTTGAAGAACAACAAGGGCACAGAGGACAATCGAGTGAGGAGAATGGACTACAGCATACAGATCAGCAAATTGTTCTATGAAAGATTTATTAGAGAGCAAAACATCACATTATTCTCACCACATGACGTGCCCGGACTCTATGACGCATTTGGCACGGATGACTTCGACGAATTGTACGAGAAATTTGAACAAGATGAAAGTATTCCCAAGAAGACCATACCAGCACAGGAACTGTTCTTTGATCTGCTGAAGGAGCGAGCAGAGACGGGAAGGATATATCTAATGAATTTGGATCACTGCAACTCTCACTCGTCGTTCAAAGACAAGGTCTACATGAGCAATCTCTGCCAGGAGATCACGCTGCCCACAAGGCCCATACAGCACATAGATGATCACAATGGCGAGATCGCACTGTGCATATTGAGTGCCATCAACGTGGGAGCCATAAATGATCTCAGTGAACTGGAATCCGTGTGCGATCTGGCTGTCAGAGCGCTGGATGAGGTGATAGATTATCAGGACTACCCTGTGAAAGCTGCAGAAGTGAGCACCAGGGCAAGGCGTTCCTTGGGCATAGGCTACATCGGATTGGCGCATTACCTCGCCAAGCTGGACCTAAAATATGACAATCCCAAGGCATGGGAAGCGGTGGACAGGCTATCAGAAGCATTCCAATACTATCTGTTGCGAGCCAGTTGCACTTTGGCGGAGGAAAAAGGCAAATGTGCGGGGTTCGACAAGACCAAATATGCAGACGGACAGTTGCCCATCGATCACTACAAGAAAGAAATCGACGAGATAGTGCCGCACAAGACGAGGATGGCCTGGGAGTCGCTGAGGAAAGATATTGCCAAATTTGGATTGAGGCACAGCACATTGTCAGCACAGATGCCATCAGAAAGTTCAAGCGTGGTCAGCAACGAGACCAATGGAATAGAGCCTCCACGCGCCATACTCA
>Ga0194133_10003935_pt1 | contig 20498 bp, 19 predicted proteins | sample TA2KigOf40mmetaG_FD_155448 | JGI IMG/M metagenome (GOLD analysis project Ga0194133, IMG submission 155448) | Freshwater microbial communities from Lake Tanganyika, Tanzania - TA2015055 Kigoma Offshore 40m | ecosystem: Environmental > Aquatic > Freshwater > Lake | place: Tanzania: Lake...
AACCTCAAAAATTGATCTTTATCGTTAAGGTCAAAAACATAACCAAAACGTTTATTATCAAAAAAATCTCTAGGCCCGTTAAAACAATTTGAAGATATAATGTTGGCCCGAGAAAAGGCAGCCTCTATTAAAACAAAACCAGGATCCTCCCATAAGGAGGTCATTAGAAAACATTGGCAATTATAAAAAAATTTATAAATATTTTCTTGATATCCAATTAAAAAAATTCTTTCTTCGATATCATATTTTTTTGCTAATGATCTTAAATAATTTTCCTCTTCACCCGAACCTGCAATAACTAAATTTAATGATTTATATTTAGAGGAGATTTTATAAAAGCAGTCTATAAGAAAACCAAAATTTTTCTGCTTTGTTAATCTTCCTGCCGCAAAAATATATGTTCCAAAATCTTGATTAATTGCATCTCTTTTTAACTTACAAATTTTTCTAACAATAATTATAGGATCTTGGAGTACAAACACTTTATTAGCGTTAAATAATTTCTCTTTAATTATAAAGTCTCTTGTTTGATTAGTAGGGCAGGTTATAAAATAAATTTTTTTTAATAAAATTTTCCACAAAAACTTTCTAAAAAAATTAAGTTTCGGTAATCCAGATATTCTTAGAATTACTTTAGTTTTTAAATTAAAAAAGAAGTTTAATAGTAATGGCAAAGAAGTTATTAGGTGGATTATCAAGTAGTCGGGATTATCCCTTTGCAAAAGTTTTTTTAATTTAGCTATTGAAAAAATAAAAATAACAATAAAAGAAAATCTGCTTTTAAAAAACCCCTTGCTAGGCAAGTATTTATATAAAGATATATTGCTTAAACTTATTAAATTAATTTTTTTTTCAAGTAATTCCTTGCTGTACGCATTAAATTCACCAATGGCATTAATTATTGAACAGTTATAATTTTCAGAATATCTGTTCATGCTGTATGCAGAATTTATCACAGCATCTCTAGTAGCAATTTTACTCAAAAAAGGTGACCAGTAATAGATTGATTTTTTCATATAAAATTAAAATAAGAATAACTAGTCTGGCCAAAAATTAAAACATATAAATTAATAATTTATGGAAAAAAAATTAATAATATTTATTCCATCTATTGAAGATGGTGGAGTTGAGAAAAATCTTTATCTTATAAGCAATTATCTCTCAGATAAATTAAGAAGTATTGAAATTATAACTTGCAATAACAATTATAAAAAAAAATTTTCTAGCAAAATTAACATTGTAAGTCCTAATAGTAAATTTTTTTGGAATCAAAAAAGATGGGTTAAGTACATAATATGTTTAATAATTCTCTTTTATAAAATTATTAATGACAGAAAAGTTGTAATATTTGCATTTCAGGCAAATATATATGCAGTTTTAATAGCAAAAATTCTAAATGTTAAAATAATAACAAGATCAAATTCATCTCCATCTGGATGGTCACAAAATTTCTTAAAAAATTTAATATTTAAATTTTTACTCAAAAGATCAGACTCAATAATTGTAAACTCATTAGCATTTCAAAAAGAATTTTATTCTAAATTCCAAATCTCTACTACTTTTATATATAATCCTTTTTGCAAAAAATTAATTAATAAAAAAATTAAAACTAAGATTAAAAATGATTTTTTTAAAAAAAAAAATCTTAAGATTATTAATGTTGGCAGACTTACTAAACAAAAAGATCAAATTACAATTTTGAAAGCTTTCAGATTAATAAATAAAAAACTTAAACCTAAGCTTATAATTGTCGGCAAAGGTTCAGAATATAAATTTTTACAAAATTACATTAATAATAATGGCCTCAATGCTAACGTTAAACTATTTGGGTATACTGATAACCCTTTTTCATTAATTAAAAGCAGTAATATTGTATTATTAACATCAAAATTCGAAGGTCTACCAAATATTTTATTGGAAGCTCAATATTTAAAAAAATATATTATCTCAACAGATTGTCCTACAGGGCCGAATGAGATTTTATCCAATGGTAACTATGGAACATTAATCAAAATTGGGGATTATAAGGAATTGGCAAAAAAAATAAATAATTATTATAAACAAAAAAAACTAATTAATAAAATGATTTTGAAAGGATATAGTGCGATGGATAGATTCGACTATAGAGCTAACTGTGAGAAATATTTTAAACTTATAAAAAAACTAATCTAAGTAATTTATGGTATTAAATAAATTCTATAAAACTTAATAAATCTAAATATTTTGATTATATAATTTCTACTTTTTTTTTTACTATAGTTTTTTTAAATTTTTAATAAATTTTAAAATTAAAATCATTAAAACCATAATTTTATTTTGTCCATTATTTAATCTAATTTTTATTGTTTCCATAAAATGATCAAAAAAAACAACTTTACTTGAAAACCCACCTCTTCTAAAAGTGCCAACTAATTCATGTTTTTTTGTGCTAATGCCTTTAAGTTTATGATGGACAATCATTCTATAAAAATAATCATAGTCTGAAGAAAATTTATATTGGGTGTCATAATAACCAACTTTTTTAACAGCATTTTTAGTTATATAAAAACCAGTCGAGTGACTTGAATAAAATCCCCAGGTAAAATAAATTTTCCACGGTTTATAACCATTTAATACACCCCAATGTTTTCTTACACTGCCAAATATGAAATCAATGTCTGGATTTTTATTATAATAATCAGAGATAATTTGAAGAGCATCAGGGGTCAAAGTATCATCAGAATTAACAAATACTATTAAATCACCATTTGCAAAGTTTAATCCTTTATTAAATCCAAAATATAAGCCCTCATCTTTTTCTGATTGCCAATAATTAATAATATCTTCATTTTTATTTATAATGGACAAAGTGGAATCAGATGACTCTCCGTCAATAATTATATATTCATAGTTTTGGTAAGTCTGATTTCTAATACTTAAAATAGTTTCTTCTAAATACTTTTCTCCATTTAGAACACAAGTTATAATAGATATTAGTGGTTTTTGGTCATGAGATTTACTTATAATCCCTTTTAATCTTAATCCTCCTTTTTTTTTCTTAGAGTAATTATTCATAAACTATAGTAATTTGTTTTTAAAAATTTTATCTATAACAAAATTACATTTTTTAAGTTCTTTTAATTTTAAAGTCTTTAATAATTTATAATTATCAGCACAATTCTGTTTAATATCATTTTTTCTTAAAAATTTTTTATCTAAAATTATATATTTTTTGTAATTTAAATTATATTTTCTAAAAATATAGTTTATTAAATCTTTTAATTTTTTTTTTTCTCCTGTTCCTATAATAAAGTCTTCTGGTTTCTTTAACTGTAAAATTTTCCAAAAAATTTCTACAAACTCTGGAGCCCAACCCCAACCTCGTGAAATATTAATATCTCCTATTCTTAATCGATATTTTGGATTGGTAGCTATTTTTTTTACTGTGTTTATAATTTTTATAAGAATAAAATTCTCAGTCCTTAATAAGGATTCATGATTAAATGAGAAACCAGTGCAACACCATAATCCAAAATTTTCTCTATAACTTTTTATTAAATAATGGCAAATAACTTTTGATAACCCATAAGGACTAACAGGATTAAATGGGGTTAATTCATTAATTTTTTTTGTAGAATTACCAAAACACTCACTTGAGCCAGCATTGTATATTTTTCCTTTAAAATTTAACTCTCTACAACTTTCTAAAATATTAAATAAACCAATGGTATTTTCGTTCATTGTTTCGAAAGGTTTGTAAAAAGAATGATTTACTGAAGAAATTCCCGAAAAATAATAAATCTCATTGCATCTAGTTTTTTTAATAACTGACTTAACTTCCTCTGCATTAGCAGGATTTACTTTGAAGACTGTTAATTTATTATTTAAATTTAATTTTTTTAAATTTAAAAACTTTCTTTTTTTTCTTGAAGTGCCATATACTTTATAATTTTTAATGTTTAGAAAACGAGCCAAATATGAACCATCTTGACCATTTATTCCAAATATTAATGCTTTTTTTTTAAATAACACTATTATAAATAGCTAAAGTCTCTTTCGCACACTTAGTCCAACTAAAATTTTTATTTTTTTCAAAACCTTTCTTAATTAAAGTTTTTCTATTTTTTTTGGAATAAATAGTTTGCTCAATCGCGTCTGTCATATCATTAATATCATTCGGTTCAAAATATCTAACTGCATCACCACCTATTTCCTTCATTACGGGTATATTGCTGCATATAACAGGACAGCCCAACGACATTGCTTCTAATATCGGTAATCCAAAACCCTCATATAGAGACGGATAAACAAGAGCTGTAGAATTTAAATAAAGTGCTTTTAAAACATCGTTATTACCTTCTATATGGTTAATAATTCCACTTTTAAAACCTTCATTTGCAAATAAAATTAACTCTTGTTTAGAAAATGGATATAAGCCAAAACAATTTATATTGACTTTGTTCTTTAACATTTTTGAATTGGACACTGACTTTATAAAATTATGAAAATTTTTATATCTACTTCTCTCACCAACGTATAAAATTGAGGGAATGTTATTACTTGTTGAAGCAATTTCCTGATTATAATTAAAATTACTAGCAAGATAGATAACTGATATTATTTTTTCATCTACTTTATAAAAATCCAATAAATCTTTCTTGGTATTTTCTGATATACAAATTATATGGTCTGCTTCGTGTAATGCTTTTTTTTTTGGAAAATAATTATTTCCGTAACCATTTAAATTGAATTTTTCATGGTTCAAATCATATACAGTTAATATTTTTCTTTTATTATTTAAATTAAAAATTTTATCATAATACGTTAAGTGAACAATCTTAGGGTTAATTTTTTTTAAATAATACTCAAATAAAATGTTATTTGAAATTCTAAATAACTTATTAGTATACATCGGAATATTTTTTATTTTACGTCCTATTACGATATCTAAAAAAAATTTATCATTTATTAATTCGTTAGTATAAAATGGAGCAATAATTTTTACTTCATTATCTAGTGCAACAATATTTTTTACTAGATTTGTAAAATAGGTAGAAATTCCACCATATCTTTGCCAAAAGAATACTTGATAATCAAAAACAATTTTCATTTTTTATCTTAAGTATTTTTTACTTTAAAAGAGTACTTATATTATTTTCTTTAAACCATTTAATTATTAATTGTATTTCACGTTCAATACTCTTAAAATTTTTATATTCTGTTATTTTTCTAATTTTAAAATTGGAACCATGAGTATCTTGAACGTCTGCTAAATCCTTAGATTTATTTTTTACTTTAATATTTTTAATAAATTTTTTACTTACCGAAATAAACTTTCTTACAGAATATGGTTTACTAGAACAAATATTAAATACTTCGTGATATTTTTTTGTACTAACTTTAACAATTTTATATAATATTTTAACAATATCATTAATGTGAGTAAAATCTCTTAAGTGGTTTCCATTATTATTTAAATAAAAAATTCTATTGTTTAATTGAGAATTTATATATTTAATAACAAGCATATCAGGTCTGCCCCACTCTCCATAAACAGAAAAAAATCTCATCCCTAAAATATTCATTTTGTAAAATTTTGCAAAAAAATTACTTGTCATTTCATTAGCTAATTTTGAGTAACCATAAAAACTTTTAGGACTAGCGGGCCTAATTTCATTCACTGGTAAATATTTTTGATCTCCGTAAACAGAACTCGAAGAGGCATAAATAATTTTTTTGACTTTAATCTTTGCTAAAGAACTTAATAAATTATTATAACCAAGAATATTAGAAGTATAATATTTTCTGGGGTTTTTTAAGGAATACCTTACTCCTGGTTGGGCCGCGAAGTGATAAACAACGTCAAAAGTTTTCTCTTTTAAAATATACTTTTCTAAATAATTTTTATTTGAAATATCAATTTTTTTGAAAAAAAATTTTTTATATTTCTTCAACAAACGAATTCTTTCTTTTTTATAACTCACTGAATAATAATCATCAAAATTATCTAAACCATATACCTTAATTTTTTTTTTCAGAAAAAAATCTGCTAAACTGTATCCAATAAAACCAGCTACTCCTGTTATTAAAATCTTCATATTATTTTATAAAAATATCCAAATTTATAAGAATAAAAAATATTATTATAATTTATATACTTTTTTATTTTTTAGTTGATATACAACGTCGCAAAATTTTAAAACATTTCTTCTATGACTGACAAAAATAATAATCATATTCTTTTTTATTTTTTTTAATAGTTTTAATATTAAAATTTCACTATCATAATCAATTCCATTAGTTGCTTCATCTAATATTAATATTTTTGGCGAATGATAAAGCGCTCTGGCAATGGCAATTCTTTGTTTCTGCCCACCTGATATTCTCGCACCTCGCTCTCCTACTTTTGTATCAATTCCATCAGGTAGACTTTTAATAAAACTTTCTAATTGTGTTTTTTTAACTAAATTAAAAATTATTTTCTTATTGATTTTTTTTTCTTCTACTCCAAATGCTATATTTGATTTTATGCTATCGTCTAATAAAAAAACATCTTGCTGGACATATCCAATAGTTTTTCTCCAACTATCATTTATATCTAATAAATTGTGATTATTTATTTTTACAATACCACTATTGGGAGATTTCAAACCCATTATGATATCAATTAATGTTGATTTTCCTGATCCACTCTTTCCTGTAATGCCAATTATACAATTCGTATAGATATTAAGATTTAAATTATCTAAACAAGATTCTTTTTTATCATCATAAGAAAATTTTATATTATTTATTTGAATCTTTTTTATAACTTCTAATTTTAAATTAATTTTTTTATTTTTTGAGACACTATAACGATTTTCTTCAATTTTTTTTAATTCGTTCAATAAACTTTTTGCGCTAGGTATAGAAAATCTAATCCGATTAAATAGATTAAACAATTTATTAATAGAAGGTAATAATCTAAAAATAGCAGCAATTAACAAAAAGAGAAATGGTGTGATAATTTCGCTATTATATTCTGAATTTAACTTAAAGATTAAAAATAAAATTATAAAAAAAACAACAACGGTTTCAAGTAAATATTTAGGATAAGTTCCTGCAACTGAAGATTTATAGGTGGTAATATTTAATAAATTTATATTTCCTTCAATTTTTTTTCTAAAGAAGCTTTCTTTGCCAAAAATTTTTATATCTCTTATAGCAGAAAATGTTTGTTGAATATTTTTAATAAAAAAAGTTGATTGAGTGTTAGAAATGCCTCCATATTTTGTCATGCTATTTTTGTTAATAAGCAAAATTACCCAAGAGAAAATTAACAAAAATAAAGCACAAATCAAAGTAACAATAAAATTAAAATAAAGTAATACACAAATAGTAAAGAACATTACTAAAATCTCTAAAGCAAGATTTAGCAGAGGTAGTAAAAAAAAATTCGTATAAGTACTACAATAAGAAATTAAATTTTGCAAAAGAACTGATGAGTTTTTTTTGCTTAAAAAAAGTATCGACTGATTTAAATAATTATCATAAATTTTCAATCTCAAATTTTTAAGAACTTTATTTACGAATTTTACTTGATATTTGGCTAATAAAAATAAATATAAATTTTTAAGAACTAATAAAAATAAAAAACATAACAACACAAAAATTGTTAAATCTTTTTTTTCAATTGAATAACTTTCTTTAAGATAGTTAATAATAAAATTCTGCTCAGATAACAAAATTGTTGAAACTGGTATTATAGAAGAAAAACTAATAATTTCGAAAAAAACTCCTATTAATATTAAGAAAAATATAACAAAAAATTTTTTTTTTTCTTTAATTGATAATATGGAAAGTGACAAACTTAACCTTCCGAATAAATCTTTATAAACCAACATTAATCTAAAACTATTAATTAATCTTAAGTATATATTTTTAGTTGAAGATACAACTGTATTAATTTGGCTTTATAAAAATTTTTTATTATTAAAATTAATAGTGATTCTAAATAGATCCTTAACTTTTTTATTTTTTTTTAAAACTAATTAAACTTTTTTAAATGGTCTAAAAAAGAAACTCTAGAATGATTAAAATTTATTACAAAATCATTGCTTTTAATAAAATTTCTTAATATTTCTAACTTTTTATAGTGTTCAGAAAATGAAAAATTATTCATCCAATAAGTATAAAATACATCTCTATAAATATCATTTTAATTTTTAAAAAAATTTCTATTTTTTAACCAATCGTATGCAAACCAGCTTGGTGAGTAGTAAAAATTACTCATTAGATAATATTGAAATATTTCTTTTTTATTTATTTTTATTTTTGATTTAAATTTATTTAGATTACTAATAATATTCTCATAATTTTTCCTACTATAAGGAGAAATAGAAAATGAGAAATTTACATGTGGATTTGATCGAGAGGCATTTATAGAGGGTATATCAAAATAAGGATATTCACCAGCAACTGAACCATTACAAGTTAGAACAAAATTAATGCCTATTTTCAGTATTTCACGATGTGGAGTTTCAGGGCTAACTAATTTTACGTTTTGATATTTTGTTTTAACCAAATCTCTAATAATTTCGTTAGTTTATTAGGCATTCGACCTGAACTGAGTCTTGCTTGGACAAAAATAAAAAATTTCATTAATTTAACACTCTAAATATTTTTTTCATTGTAAATATATTTTTTACTTAAATAAAAAGTCATAATATTTTTTATAATTGTATCCACCTGAATATCTGTAAGGTACTTATTAAAATATTCATAAACTTTCTTAGACTTATCTAAGTATCTATAATTTTGATTAATAAATTTAGTAATGCGATTATAATCGTCTATCAACCAATTATTAGAATAATAAATAAAAATCATATAATAACATTCTAAAATTTCTTTAATCTTAATATTTCTTTTTAAATTTTTAAAATTCAGTATTTTAGCTCTGTATTCTTTAACGTTTTTTGGATGATAATTAAATTTATAATTAATATGGGAATTAAATTTACTGGCATTAATTACTGGAATACCAAAATAAGGATATTCTAACCCTATGCTACCATCAACTGTTAATGCCAGATTTATTCCTTCTGATATAATTTGTTTATGAGAAGTACTTGGGTCAATCCATTTAATATTGGGATATTCTTTTAAAAGTTGCTTAATAACCTCTACAGTTTTATCAGTATATTCATGAAAATTTGGATGGCATTTAATATACCATTCATAATTTGTATCTTTGCTGAGTTTGAACAAAAATAATAACCATTGGTAAAAATCTTCAAAAATACCATTGCCTCTTACATGAGGGGAATCTGAAAAGCTATGAGCGGCTATTAATACTTTAGTTTTTTTTGAATCTTTTAAAACCTTTTTATTTTTAATATCTCCATAAGCAGTTTTGGTTAAATATATCATATCACCCAATTTTCCATCAAACCTTTGACTAATTTTATTTTTAGCAATTTTTAATAATTTTTTTTTCGTTTCTAAGTCAAATTTTGAAAATTTTTTTTTAAGATCAAGATGTTCTTTATGAGGGTAAAAATTTTTTTTATTTAGGCTGTAAATTCTATAATAACTTACAATAAAAGTTCTTATATTTTTACTAATAGCAATCCTCCCCGGCAAACCTTCAATATACGTTGGATGGGTTGATATAACCGTATCAACTTTATTTAATTTGAAATATCTTCGCCAAAAAAAAAAAGTGGCAATAAACTTTTCAAAAAAATTCATGAAATCTTTACTATAAGGATTAATTGTTTCTAAATTATTTTTCCTTAAATAAGAATCGTATAAGATATCACCTAATAATATCCTGTTTAATTTAATATTAAGAATAATTTGTCGGGTTATTTTTTTTTTATAAAAATTCTTTATAAATTCTTTAGACTTTTTTAAATCAATAAAACTTGGATTTACATTAAATATTTTACTAACACCAAAATTTTTATAAATACCAAAAGTTCGTATATTTAATGTTTTTCCTAATAACCATTTTAAATAATTAATTATAAATATAAAATTTTTACTTTGAAAAAAAAAAATATTAGAAAATGAAAATATAAATTTTCTTTTTGTTAATGCAATTATATTTGCAAAAATTAATTGTCCGACATGAGTTGCTTCCCACCCGTTAAACTCTAATAGGACTATTCCGTTCTTTTTACGTTTATTGCTATAATGATTATTTTTTGAAACCGCTATTTTAATTCTTTCATACAAATTTTTCAACATATTTTAATATAACACTAAAAAATTTATTTACAAAATTTAGTATATCTCTTCTGTGCGTAATCATAATAATAGTCTTATTTTTAAAAATACTCTTAATATTTTTTAAAATTATCTGTTCTGTTTTTGGATCCAAAGAACTTGTTGCTCCATCCAAAAATATAATATCAGCATTTGAATATAGAGCCCTAGCAATTCCAACTCTTTGTTTTTGTCCTCCTGACAAACTAATACCTCTTTCGCCTAAAATAGTCTTAGATTCATGTGCAACAAATCCATGTTCTTTAGTCAAAAGTGATAAATTTATAACTTTCTTTAATCTAGAATAATTGAATTCTTTTTTCGGATGACCTAGAATAATGTTACTCTCTAAAGAGTCATCTAATAAATAAATATCCTGAGGAACATGACTTAAAATAGATTGCCAACCCTTTAAGTAATCTTCAAATTCAAGTTAAAAAAAGAAAAAAAATATCTAGTTTTGGTGATGGATTAAAAGTAAATCTTCAAATATTAAAAGCTTTTTTCAGATCTATATAAAATTTTTTTAGGAAGACCTATATGGTTTTAAAAATTTTTATATGATAAAAAATTATCATTATGAAAGCCAATAATAAATATATAGTATTAATTATCAGAAGACATTACGGGGAAATTGATTGGATTTTGCCTTTAATTTATAAATTAACTAAAGATCTTAAGCTCATAACTATATTTAACAATCAAAATTCATTTGAAAGTCTTAGTAAAAATAAAGCATTATTTAATCTTTGGAAAAAGAAATGTGATAAATTTTATATAGTAAAAAAATATGACAGAATTTTTTATAAACTTTCTCATAAAATATTAATTACGCTAAAATTAAATAAATTAAGATTATTTGGTCAAATAGAAAATTTCTTTATAAAAAATACCTTTAACTTTAGTAAATTTTTAAAACAAAATCAAATTAACAAACAAGAAATAAAGATTATTTTTACTCCTATTAACAATTTATCAAGTTTACCTGCTATATTTAAAAATAATTTACCTCATGTCAAATTAATTAGGTTTCCTGAATCTCAATGGATAAATACTATCAACAATATAAGTTATATAAAAAACTATTCTGATAAATTTACAGATTCATATTTAATACCTAAAGAGCAAAACGCTAATTTTTTTTTTGGGGCCAAAATCACAAATTCAATTAAAAAGAAAATTATCAATTGTAAATTTTTAAAATATGAAAGCTGGTGGATTAAAAAATTAAATTTTACAGATAAAATAGACAAGAATTTAATAACAATTTTCACCAGACCCCCGAGTAATTCTACTTTAACCAAAGAGTCTTATAACTATTACATAAAAACAATTTTTAAAGTTTTAAGTAAATTTAAAAATGTGAAAGTAATTTTTAAAGTACACCCAAATATTATTGAAAACAATATGATAAAAAATTGTGCAAAGATTTTTAAAATACACCCAAATATTTCTGAAAACAATATGATAAAAAATTGTGCAAAAAGTTTTAAAAGTGTTGATTGGAAAATTGATACAAATCACCCCATGGTTTTGGCTTCAAAAAGTAATTTTTGTATTTCATTACTTACATCAGCATGTCTAGATTGTCTTGCTGTAAAAAAAACAGTTATAGAATTTTTTGACTATACTAAAGAAAAAAATAAAATAGGAGCTGTATTTTCAAAGAGTAAAAAAAAATGGATTTCAATATATTCAAAAAAAAAATTAGTCAAAAGTGCTATCAACGAAAAGGAATTGGATTTTGCAATAAAGCATAATTTTTCAAAAAAAAATATTAAATTTTTAAAATCTAATAATAATTTCTTAAATTTAATAAAATATGGACTTAATTCACAAAATATAGCTAAAAAAATTTTAAAATTAGCAATGGATAATTAAAAATATGTGTGGGGTATTAATTATTTATTCTAAAAGAAACCAAAAATTAAATAAAAGAAAATGTTTTCTTGCGTCAAAAAGATTATTCAACAGAGGGCCCGATCTTCAAAAAAAAAATTTTTTTAGAAACTCTACATTATTTATTTCCAACACGATATTATCTATAACAGGCTCACGTGATAAAAATAAAAATTTAGAAAAGTCTTTAAGTAATAGATACGTTATTTCATTTAATGGTGAAATTTATAACTACAAAGAATTAAATAATGATTTTAAACTATTAAATAAAAAGAATTATTCAGATACCAAAATCTTAGTAAATCTCTACGATAAAATAAATCACAATCTTATACCTGAAAAACTCAATGGAATGTATGCATATGTAATTTTTGACCAAAAAAAAAATAAATTAAAAATAGTTAACGACCCACAAGGAGAAAAAAATCTTTATTATTATAATGACAATAACTTTTTAATAATATCATCAACAATAAATCCAATTTTAAGTTTTATTGAAAATTACTCAATCAATAAAGAGCCGATTTTTAATTATTTTTCTACCAGGCATTTCATGCCTTTTGAACAGACTTGTTTTAAAAGAATTAAACTATTCCCAATTTCTTCAACTACAGAATTTTGTTTAGATAAATGTTATCTAAGTACAAAAATTAATGAAGACCCAGTCTCATGGATTTCAGAAAAAAAATATATTGAATTTAAATCAATGGATGAAAGTGATGTTATTAATTATTTTGAAAATGAAATTAAAAAACAAATAAAATTAATGATACCAAACAAAAATTTTGGATGTATTGTTTCGGGGGGGATAGACTCAACTCTTCAAACTGCTCTTATAACAATTTTTAGAAATCCAAAAATTAATTTAACTATTAATCATGGAAAAAAAGACCCAATTATGAAAAACATTCATCTTTTCAATAAATTTTTTAAAAATAAAATCAAAAAAATACCACTTAACAAGCATGTTTACAAAGATCTTTCAAAAAAATGTTATGAAATTATTTCAAGCCCAATGCAAACTCATGATTTGCCAGGAAGACTTTTACTCTCAGATTTTTTTAAAAAAAATAAATGTAAGGTTTTTTTTTCTGCAGATGGTTGTGATGAGCTTTTCGGAGGTCAACAAATTTATCTTAAAACTTTTAAAAAAAAATATAATTTTCATCATAATAGATCACCTTACACTTCATTGATAGATTTTGGATATTACAACAAAAGCAAGCTTAAAAAATTTGATAATTTTTTGAAAAAAAATTGGAAAAAAGTTTTCAATAAATACTCCTTTATTACATCAATGAGAGAAAGAAATATACAATCTAGTTTGTTTATGGATTATTTTCTTCAAAGTACCAGTGTAGCAAACCGCTCTAATGATTTAATTTCATGCGAAAATTCTGTTGAACCCAGAAATGTTTTTATACAAAAAAATATTCTCAAAATAATTTTGAATTTACCCTTAAAATATAAGATTAATGAAAAAGTCAAAAATAAAAAGTTAAAACAAAAATTTATTTTGAAAAAAATTTTTTCTAAATACTTAAATGAAAAACTAATTTATCCTAAATCAGGTTTTTCTGGTCACCCTAATTCTACTAAAGATACTTCTAACTTTGGAAAATCAACTATTCTTAATTCCTTAATAAAAAATAAAAATAAAAAAAAATCTAAAGAGGTTGAATGGAAAATCATAAATTCTGAGAATTTTTTAAAACAATACTTTTAAAACGTTATATTATTAGATACTTAGTGAAATGCTTTTCAATTTCAAAAATAAAATATTTATAATTGCAGAACTGGGACATAATCACCAAGGTAATATTGAAAATGCATTTGAACTAATTAAACAGGCCAAACAATGTGGTGCTGATGCTGTAAAACTACAAAAAAGAGACAATAAAAAACTTTATACAAAAGCTTTCTATAATTCTAAATATGATCACGAAAATAGCTATGGAGAAACATATGGAAAACACAGAGATTTTTTAGAATTTGATTTAGTTCAATATAAAGAACTTCAAGCGTATGCTAAAGACTTAAAAATAGATTTTTTTGCAACACCTTTTGATCTGCCCAGTATCGAATTTTTAGAAAAAATAAATATACCATGTTATAAAATTGCTTCGGCTGATCTTACTAATACTCCTTTACAAACTGAGCTTGCAAAGCTTGGTAAACCTTTAATCCAAAGTACAGGAGGAGGAACATTGTTAGATGTAAAAAGAGCAGTTGAAACGATTTCAAAATTTAATAAAGATCTGACAATTTTACATTGTACTACATCTTATCCATCAGAAATTAAAGATATGAATTTAGCAGTAATCCAAACCTACAAAAATGAATTTAAAGAGTATAGGATTGGATTATCTGACCATGAAAATGGTATTGATGCTGCTCCAATAGCCTACATGTTAGGTGCGAGAACTTTTGAAAAACATTTTACTTTAAATAGAGCAAATAAAGGAACTGATCATGCATTTTCTCTTGAACCTCAAGGCTTATCTAAACTAGTGAGAAATCTTCATAGAATTGATGAAATGATAGGATCAAGCGAAAAGAAACTTTTAGAATCTGAAAAAAAACCATTATTCAAAATGAAAAAATCTATAGTCGCTAGTAAAAATTTAGCTGAAGGCCATGTATTAAGATTTAAGGATATTGCATTCAAATCACCTGGTGGAGGCCTAGAGCCTTATAGATTTAATGAAGTTGTTGGAAAAAAAATTATATCAAAAGTAAATGAAGATGAAATTATAACTCTTGATAATTTAAATTAATTTATGAAAAAAAAAAATAGCCCAAAGAAGGTCCTTTTTCCGACAAAAAAAAATTTAGGTCATAGAAACTGGGGATCTGAAACTTTACTGGTGTTAATTCCAAAAATTTTATCACTGAAAATTCTTAAAATGAAAAAAAATTCTAAAGGTGGTTTGCAATACCATCATAAAAAAAATGAATGTGGCTATATTATTTCTGGAAAACTAAAAGTAAAATATGATAATGGAAAAGGGAAATTAATTGAAAAAATGTTAAAAAAAGGTGATTGTTTTCACTTTCCTCCCGGTGCCATTCATCAAGAAGAGGCGATAACTAAATGTGAAATAATAGAGGCGTCCTCACCACATTTTAATGATAGAGTTAGAGTAGAAAAATTATATGGTTTAAAAGAGACTAAGGGCTTAAAATCAACTTCTAAAGGTCAGGTCAAAATCAGATAAAAAAAATAGAAAATAGTGAAAATTAAGAATATCAAGGTTTACAATTATATTGCAGGTTGGAAAGAATGGTCTTTTATTAAAATTGAGACTATCATTATACAATTGTAATTTAGGTAAAATTAGAAATTCAAAAATTAAATCAAATGAATTAAATTCTTTATTAAAAGAGTCAATAAAATTATCTAAAAAAATATCTAAAAATAATTTCAAAATTTATGAGATTCAAAAGGTAATAAATACTTTTTCAGATGAATTAACTACATCGCTTCAAAGAGATATAGTTTTAAAAGTAAATTCTGAATTAGAAACTCAGGTTGGGTCTATTGTAAAATTATCAAATAAATATAAAATTGATTTACCAACATACAAAAAAATTTATTTTAAATTAAAAAAACTTGAAAAAAACTAAAGTTTTAGCAGTAATAGGTTTAAGATCCGGATCAAAAAGTCTTAAAGACAAAAATATAAAAAAATTAAATGGTAAACCATTGTTTTTTAATATTCTTAAAGCAGCAAAAAAATCAAAATATATTAATAGAATTGCAATTTCTACTGACTCAAAGAAATATGAAAGAATAGTAAAAAAATTTGGAGGAGATTGTCCTTATGATAGACCAAGAAAGTATTCGTTAGATAATTCTAAAGAAATATTTTTTATAAAAGATCTTTTAAAAAAAATGAAAAAATATGAAAATTATATTCCTGATATCGTAGTAAGATTATTGGCAACTTGCCCATTTCAAAAAACTAAAGACATAGATAAAGCTATTAGTTTAGTCTTGAAAAAAAAATATGATTCTTTGGCTGTGATATCAAAAGCAAAACAACATCCTGAAAAAGCATTAAAAATAATTGGAAAAAAGAAAAAATACTTAACTTCTTATTTCGGAAACAACTCTTTAAAAGTTGGATCAACACTTAATAGGCAACAATTTAAAGAAGCTTACTTTAGGGCGAATGTTCTTGTTTGTAAAAAGAAAGTTATTGACAATTATAACTCATTAACATCAAAAAAACCTGGTTTTATTATAATTCCGTATCAAGTAGATATCGATACATTGGAGGATTTTAAATTTGCCCAATTTTTATATCAAAAAAATTATAAAAATAAAAAAAAATCTTAATTTTATTTAATTAGTGAAAAATCAAATAGAAATTTAGTATTCTTTAAATGTTGAATTATTTATGTTTATGCAAAAAGATAAAAAATTTTTGAAATAAATAATCAAATTTATAAATTCTTTAGATTAACTTATATCAATTCTTTTATTTTGAAAATTTTAATTGTTTGGTTGTAAATTAATTGTTTTATAATATTTAATTATAAGAATTTTGTTTTTGCTATAGTTTTTTTTTAGAAATTTCACATACCGTAAATAAACATAAAAAATATCGTGAATAAATAAAATCCAAGGACTAATAAATTCAATTATAACTTTTAATTTTGTATCTTTAAGTTTATTTATATTTTTTATATGTCTTGCAAAAAAAATAATATTTTTTTTTATAAAATTTTTTCTGCTTTTTATTAATAAATTTCTTATAAAAATCTATAATTTTACAATTTTTTTTTTCAGAAAAAAAATTTGCTAAATATGAAAAGGTAATATGAATTACTTGCCATCTATTAAACTCAATCAAAAAAATATTATCACTATAATTTTTATTATATAAGTAATTTTTATTATGCCTAATATAATTACTAACTATTATAAAATTATTTAAAAATTTTTTAATCATTATGACCATTTTTATTATGGTAAAAATATTATCTTAGCTTAAATCATAAAACTTATTTTCAATATAATTTAATACGACGAAAGGTAAACTTTATTTTAAATTTAATAATCTATTGGAATTGACTATCCGATTTCGAAATACGAATAATATTTTTATTTTTTTTATGCAAACTACTTTTTTTAGGAGCTCTACTTGATAGTTAATCTTATATTATTAATTTATTATTTAAAAAAATTTTTTAACTATATTTTTTAAATCCTTAGTATCTAAAAATTGCTTATTAATTTCTGAATTATAAAAGAAACCGTCATTAACTAATTTGAAACCTTTATCTAGATATTTTTGAATTAAATGATCTGGAAGAATTGCATAAAATTTTTTTAAATCGATTGTATTTTTGCCATCATATACTGATATCATCTCTTCATGTAATTTTTCACCTGCTCTGATGCCGATAATCTTAATTCTGCACTTATTACATACTGCTTTTGCAAGATCCTTGACATAAAAAGATGGAATTTTAGGAACAAATATTTCTCCGCCCATTGAATTTAATACAACCCAATTTACCAGATCTATGGCATCATCTAATAAAATGTTAAATCTTGTCATTCTGTAATCAGTTAGAAGTAATTGGCCACCTTTTTTTTGGTCTAAAAAACTATGTAACACAGAGCCTCTACTACCCATAACGTTACCATACCGAACTACGCTAAATTTAATTTTTTTTTTTCCTTTAATATTATTTGAATTAATAAATAATTTATCGGAACATAACTTAGTGGCTCCATAAAGATTAATAGGTGATGAGGCCTTATCTGTAGATAAAGCTATGACACTCTGGACGCCCATCTTTAATGAACATTCAATAATATTTTGAGCTCCAATTATATTTGTTTTTATAAATTCTATAGGATTATATTCTGAAGCAGGAACTTGCTTTAGGGCAGCAGCATGAATTATAATATCAACGTCTTCAAATGCTGAAGTTAACCTATCTTTATCCCTAATATCGCCTATATAATATCTAATATTAGAAAATTTTTTATCAGAAAAATTTACGCTCATTTCATGCTGTTTTAATTCATCTCTGCTAAAAATAATTATTCTCTTTAAAGGAATCTTTTTAGATAATAAAAAATTAACATAAGCTTTACCGAAAGAACCTGTGCCTCCCGTTATTAGTAAGCTTTTATTTTTTAAAAAATTTTTTATCATTTATGTTTAATATTTAGATCTTATTCCCGAAATACATACGGGGCCTTCTAATAATTTTAGTACATCTGAGTTACTATCCATAGATCTCTTTATTCTAAAAAAAATTGAGTCTAAAATATCAAAATATCTATTTATTACTTGCTTATTATGATTAATACATAAATAAATAGAATTTCCGGCTAAAATTTTTTTCTTCAAAAATTCTTGAGAAATAAAAGTCTTATAATAAAGATTATTTTTATTTATAAAATCAAATCTTGGAATTGCATCAAATCCTTTTATGTCTAATTTGATATTATGAATTTTAGAAAGTTGTAACCATTTCTTTTTTATATCAAATCCAATATGACTAATCTTTTCCCAAGATTTTAATTTTTTCATGATTTCAAGCGTTTTTAAAGCAGCTGCTGATCCTATTCTTTCTGTCCAAAATGTACTACTTATAAATGTTTTATCGGCGTAATTCATGACTGAGTCATTACCTATAACTGCGTTAATTGCATAACCATTTCCCAAAGCCTTACCAAAAGTAGCCATATCAGGAAATACTTTATACTTTATGTGCATACCACCAAACGTCTCTCTAAAACCCGAAGTACATTCATCAAAAATTAAAACAATATTTTTATTCTTCGTTAATTTTCTAACATTTTCTAAAAAATTATTTTTTGGGGTTTCATTTCTTGAGACTTCCATAATTACCGCTGCAATCTGATTTTGCGATATAATCTCTCTTAACTTATTAAAGTCATTATATTCAAAGACAAAAGAAGAGTTCTTTAGATTTTTTTGTACTCCTCTAATAGGTAAATTTTTCATTAAATGAGAATTTAAATTCTCAGAATTAGAAATATTTGCAGATAAATACCAATCATGCCAACCATGATAACCACATATTGCAATTTTATCTCTGCCTGTTGCGGCTCTTGCAATTCTTACCGCAATTGCCGCAGCTTCTCCTCCTGTTCTGGCAAAACGAACTTTTCCTGCCCATGAATGCATCTCAACAATTTTTTCTGCTAAAAGTATTTCTTCCTTTGAGTTCAAGCTTGACATATTGCCTTTGCTAATGACTTCCCTAACTGCATTATCAACTTCTCTTCTAGAATAACCCAAAATATTTGTGCCAACACCCATCATCGATAAATCTAAATATTTTTTTCCATCTAAGTCCCAAACATTACATCCTCTAGTCTTTTCAAAATAAGCTGGCCAAAACTTGGGAAGAAAAAGATCAGGGTTTTTTGAAAATAACATAGTTCCTCCTGGTATAATTTTATTAGCTCTATTCCACATTTTTTGCCCTAAATTCATATGGTAGCCTTCATTACGTTTTATGTGATTATTGATCGATATAATTTTTTTATTTTTTCTTAGAAAATCTAATATATTTTTTAAATTAAAATAAATATTATTTTTAAAGTTTTTAATTATTTTCTCCAATACAAATAAATCTTCTTTTTCATCTAAAGTAAGTCTTAAAGAAGAAATATTTTTAAAGTATTTTAAATTAAACTTTGTAAATTTTTTATGATTTACAATAAAAGGAGTTACATGCTCTCTTTCCAAAGGATCTTTAGATTTAAAAAAAGCATATTGTAAGGCACTGAACTTAAAAACTTCAACATCCAAACCATCTGGATATGTTGGGGGATTTGTATTAGATGCATAATCTACTTTTTTTTCAAAAAAATTTATAATAACCTCATCAACAACTTTTGGGTCAATTAAAGGGCAGTCCCCAGTTATTCTAACAATATTCAGTGCTTTATATTTTTTTGCCGTTTTATAATATCGCTCTAGTACATCGTTTTCAGACCCTATGAAGTAATTAATTTTTAACTTTTTGCAAATATCAACAATAGCTTGATCCTTATTGTTTTTTGAACAAGCAACTATTATTCTTGAAATATATTTTGATCGTGACAACCTTCTTAATAATATCTCCAGTATTGCTTTATTATTTATTTTTTTAAGAACTTTTCCTGGAAATCGTTTTGAGTCAAATCTTGCTTGAATAATGGCAACTACTTTTTTTTTTAATTCCATCTTCTAGGATCAATTAGGTTTAAATCATTAAATGAAAAAATTTTAGGAACTTTGAACTGACTTTCCTTATAACAATCTATAATTTCTTTTAAATGCTTATAATTATTAAAACCTACAATTAAATAATCAATCTTTTTATATTGT
>Ga0194133_10003938_pt1 | contig 20486 bp, 36 predicted proteins | sample TA2KigOf40mmetaG_FD_155448 | JGI IMG/M metagenome (GOLD analysis project Ga0194133, IMG submission 155448) | Freshwater microbial communities from Lake Tanganyika, Tanzania - TA2015055 Kigoma Offshore 40m | ecosystem: Environmental > Aquatic > Freshwater > Lake | place: Tanzania: Lake...
TGGGCGAATAGCTCAGTGGTAGCAGCTTCCCGTTTACACCGGGACGGTCGGGGGTTCGAATCCCTCTTCGCCCACTTTATAAATACCTAAAAAATATGGTATAATGGAAAAGTTATTCAAACTTCTGTCTGATACTCAGGCAAGTCTTTTTGTTTTATTTCAGAAAACTTGGGTGTATCACTGGAATGTAACTGGATCTGAGTTTTATCAGTTTCATACTGTTTTTGGAGAGCAGTATGAGGCAATGTTTGAAGAGATTGATCGTCTCACCGAGCACATGAGATTTCTAAAAATCAAACCAGTTAGTACTCTTAAAAGAATCACAGAAGTTTCACAAGTTGAAGAAGCAAATAGTTCTTTGGGTGCTATGGGAATGGTGAATGATTTAATTAAGTGTAATCAGCAAATTGTAGACCTTTTAACACAGGTATCTGACGAAGCAGAAGCACAAAAATCAAAGGGCACTATTAATCTTGTTGATGATTTGAATGAAGCACACGGAAAATTTATTTGGATGTTAAGATCCTTTACTGAATGAGATACAATGGAAAACTTAAGAATCAGATGTCGTTCCTGTGGTAAGGAGATGGAAGGGTATCAAACTAAAACTGTGACTTGTGGATGTCCAAATATGGCATCTATTCGTGGAGACAAGATTTCGGCAGTTGACTTATCACAGATAGTTATGTTAAACTCTTATCATACAAAAACAAAGTCTGGTGTTCTTACAAATGAAGACCTCGCTTTCCAGGAAGCAAGAAGACAAAGAAAAGTAAGACGATTAGATTTTGAAGTCCGTTGAGGACTTTTATTGGTAGCGTGGCAGAGTCCGGTTTATTGCGCTTGTCTTGAAAACAAGTGAGGGTAACACCTCCACTGGTTCAAATCCAGTCGCTACCGTTACAAATATTACAAAATTTAAGATTGTCTTAAACACTTTCTTGAAATCAACACATACTTGACAAAGTAAAAATACTCACTAGTATAACTAGTAGTATTCATCTCAAACTTATGGATCAACACACCTACGACAATTGGGTGAAGATCAAGGAAACTTTCGAAGCTTCTGGAAATCTAGATAATATGTTTTATAAGAGAGCAGTTGAAATTGTAAAAACCCGAAGAGACCCTCTGGCAAAGTTTCTTGGAGATGAAAAATGATGGAACCTTTTGATGATGATTATGTGACTCGCACTGAAGTTCAGGAGATGATCGATGCAGCAATACGACGACACAACCGTAATGCTTCTATCATTAGTATGTGCGTTGGTTGGGTGGTTCTTGCTCTATTTGCTGAGGGACTTCTAAGACTTGTAGGTGTGATTCCACCACTACTTCCTTTTCTTAAAATTACATTAAACTAATGATATCTTTAACAGAAGAAGATTTACAAGAACTCCAAAAAAGAGTTTTACATCAAAAAATAGAAGAATTATTTGAGGAACCATCTACTTACGAGGACGAAGAAGATGAGTAGCACTATTTTCAACGCAATCTGTATTTTTAGTCTCATAGCAATTTTCCTAAATTGGGGACTCCATAATGCCTACCCACAATAAGAAGTATCAGTTTGCGATGTCTGCCTTTGTGAGAATTCACGGGCATAGTGTAGTCCATAATCACGACATCAAGCAGTTTTGTTTAGAATGGTCTGAGTGGGGTGTAGATGCCCCTCTAGCAGGTTTGAATGAAGTAGACCAATACTTTTACTATGAATATAAGAATTGGAGGGGAAGATGATTTTTCACATCGTAGAAACACTTGCAACAAGTTCAGTTTGGTTAGGACTTTGTGGATTTGGCATTATCGTTGTTCCTATTCTTGGAATTATGATTATACATAGTAAAAAAAGCGTATGAACGGTGAGTGGTGTTATTTTAAATCGTATTTTTCTCCTGATTATTGTCAGTCAATTATAGAAAGATCTAAAAACCTTCAATTTCAAAATCCTAATCTTGGAGAAGATGGTTTAACAAATAATGAAGGGTACCGAAAAAGTAAAATTGCTTGGATTTATTCGGATCTTTTTCCTGAACTTTATGAATCTTTATGGGAAATGGAAAAAATAGTAAATAATGAATGGTTTGGATTTGATATTGATAATTTAGAATATGTCCAATTGGCAGAATATGATGGTAGTTATAATGGTTGTTATGGAAAACATCAAGATGTATTTTGGATTAATAATTCACCAAGACATAGAAAATTAAGTGCTGTAGTTCAATTGACCGATCCATCTAAATATGAAGGTGGAGATTTGAGATTATTTGGTTGTTCAGAGTATCCAGATCCTATTGAAATTAAACAACAAGGAACAGTAATATTTTTTCCTTCTTTTACATATCATCAAGCAGATTCTGTTTTAAGTGGAACTCGTCATAGTTTAGCTGCTTGGTTTGAGGGACCTAAATGGAAGTGACACATTTACTTGACAGAAGAAGTAAAAAGTATTATAATTAATAACTAACGGGGTGTAGCGCAGTTTTTTATAAATATTTGGGAATACAAATTGTAGTCCCAAATGAAAACAAGAATTTGTAAAACATGTGGAAACGAAAAATCTCTTGACTTGTCAAAATTTCCATCTGCTGGTATAATAAAAGGAGTTCAATATTACAGGCACAATTGTATTCCTTGTTACTCTAAACAAAAACTTGAGGAGGGTTCTTTAAGAATGCAAAAGTTTAGAGAATATAAAAAAACTTTATCATGCAATAGATGTGGTTATAATGATTATAGAGCACTTGAATTTCATCACCCCAATGATGATAAAGATGATTATGATCCTTGCGTTATAGCAAGAACAAGGTCTTGGGAAAATGTTATTAAAGAACTAAATAAATGTGAGGTTCTTTGTTCAAATTGTCATCGAATAGAACACTTTGCCGGGCATTAGCGCAGTTTGGTAGCGCGTTCCGTTTGGGGCGGAAAGGCCAAAGGTTCAAATCCTTTATGCCCGATTGCCAGTTTCTTCACTGGTACACTTGACATAAAACCTCAAGTATTCTATAATATCTGAGTAAACAAAACAAACAAATGTCTCTGATTACAAAATTCAAGAAAGATGTTAGCACTCTTCGTCTTGCTGCTAACGGGGAAATCTACCTTGATGTAAAGAATCCGAAACTTTATAAAAAGGTCCGTCGCTTTTATGAAAATGAAGGTGTCGTGTTTTCTGGTGACCCCCTTGACGATTATGAAATTTTGATTGATTATATCGTTCAAGATCTTGAAACCGTTGAGGTTGCCTGATGAAAGTTGTCAGGAAACCTACTGTACTTCTTGAGCGTTTTCCTTACCGATATGTTCAAGTGGGTATTTTAGAAATCAATGGTAAACCTGATTATCGTATTCAGAAAGTAGATTCCTACACTGGTCGATATAGGGATATGTATCTTCTAGATAATGAGATGCAACTTATGACTGCTATGGAGGACCATTCCTACACTTGTTGGTTGGATCCTGATAGAGTCCCTGCTTATGTGAAAGGCGATGATAAAGACACGGAGAGTCTTTAAAAGTACTGGTCGGTGATGAAATCCCCCTTAATGAAAAACACCGATGTAATGCGTTACATCGGTAATATTCTTCTCCTCTCAGGATACTTTGTCCTTTTATGGGGAGATCCAAAAACTGGATTACTTGTAAAGTGTATTGGTAACATCTTTGTTGTTCCTTTTGCTATCAAGTATAAGTTTTGGGACATTCTTGTATTATGTGCTTTTTATGGTGCTATTGAAGTTCCAAAATTAATCCAATTATCCTTTCCTAATTTGTTTGTAAATTAGGTGGTGGAGTCGATGACCCCTTATGGACAATATCTTATATAAATAAACACAGTTATATAGGATAAATGGCAACTAGAGAACAAAAGTTAGAAGCAAAAAGACGCTACTATCAAAAAAATAAAAACAAACTAAATGTAGAATCAAGAGAACTCAACATTAGATTGAGATATGAAAAGAAAAATTTTATCATAGAATCTCTTGGATCTAAATGTCGTGGGTGTGGGACTACTGATTGTCTAGAAATAGATCATATCAATCCTGGACTAAAAAAAGATAGAAAATGTCTTTATGTTTGTTCTTGGGACAGAATCAAAAGTGAAATGGATAATCTCCAACTTCTCTGTAGTGCCTGTCACCAAGAAAGATCTCAGTTGCAAAAAGATGCTTCTTGGTTTTATTTTAAAAATCTTCCTCTAGAAGAGCAAAATAATCTAATGGAGCAATTCAAAAAAAAGGGTTCTACTTTACCTTCTTGGTGCCCGCAAGATAAGGCACAATAAAAATTCTTGCTGGTGCGGATGGGGTTACCCCGCCTGGTTTCCAATTTCCAGTTAAAGAATTGGTGGCGAGCCTGAGTACATAAAGGTGGGTTGCATAAACCCACTTTTTTTAGTATAATACATAAAAATATGTTATAAATGAAAAGTTACATTTATTATAGGCATTACAGGTCAAGATACATCACAGGTATAAAACAAGATGAAAACTCTTAAAGAAATTTTAGAAGAATGTCATTTAAATATATGGGATGAGGTTAATTTAAAAATTGATCAAAATTATGGTACAGACAAAGGAGAACCAAAATCTTATATTGATGAATATTATGAAGAAAATTTCAAAAAATATAGAGAAAAAAATATAACTTTAGTTGAAATAGGTGTTAGGAGTGGAGCATCTCTCAAATTGTGGTCTGAATATTTTTGTAAAGAAGCAAAAATATATGGACTTGATAATTTATATGATACTAATAATCACTCTGTACCCATTAATGAAGATTGGGTATTGGGAGATAATGTTGAATATATTATAGGCGATGCTTATACTGAAGAAATTTGCAATAAGATTGGAAAAATTGATATATTGATTGATGATGGCCCACACACTCTCGAAAGTCATGTTAAACTTCTTGAACTATATTTACCAAAAATGAATACTGGCGGTACAATTGTAATTGAAGATATTTCATATGATCCAAATCTTATTTACAATAATGTGCCAGATTATTTAAAAGAAACGTCATATGTTTGTGATTATGGTAATTATGATGATAAATTAATTATAATTGAAGGATTTTAATAATATATTAGAAATTGCATTACAATCTACTTTATCTATTTGGTACACGTTTTTGGATCTAATATCAAATAAATTATAGGAAGAATAAATTACATGTCTTATTCTGTAGCAATAACAACTTTTAATAGAAGATTTGATCTATTTAAAAATATTTTTACAAAGGTAAAAACCCAAAGACCAGATATTGAACTTTTGGTCTTTATTAATGGACTTACTAATTTGCCTTTTGATGAAGAATACAGAAAAAATATTTTGGAGTTTATTGCTCCATTTAAAAATACTTTTCCAATTGTTTTTCCAGAATTTAAATCTAATTCTAAATTCTGGAATATGGCATGTCAAATGATAACGAATGATAATGTTCTCATTTTGCAAGATGATATTGATATGGAGGATACTTTTTTTGATGATTTTGATACATCTTATGTGCCAATTTCTGATCATTGCATTTATATTAATGGTTCTTTTGGTGGTCTATATTTAAACAAGTATAAAGTTGATGAACTTAACTGGTTTGATGAACGATATATTGGAATTGGGCATGAGGATGGAACTTTTATTAGAGCATATGGTGTAAAATATGGATGTATGCCAATTTTAAATGTTTCATCTTTAAATAATTGTTATAGTTTAGATTGGCAACAAGATCTAATTAAAAATGAAATTCGCCTTGATGGGCAAAAGTTGGATATTCAAAGTGGTAGATTTTCAAGATTTAATGAAGAAATATCTTCATTCATAAATTCTGGTCAAGAAGTTTATGATTGTCCTCCACAAAGACAGTATCCTTATGAAAGATTTTACTGGAAATATAAATATGACTTGTGATTTAACTTGTAAAAAATATAGGTAACTTTTATGAAAATTTTTGATTGTTTTATGTTCTTGAATGAACTTGATATTCTTGAACTTAGGATGAATATCCTTAATGATTATGTTGATTATTTTGTAATTACTGAATCTGATTTAACTTTTTCTGGTAATCAAAAATCATTTATTTTTGAAGAAAATTCTGATAGGTTTGAAAAATTCAAAGATAAAATTATTTACAATAAAATTATCGTACCAAAAAATATTTCTATTACTTGGGATAGAGAAATATTTCAAAGAAATTCTTCGATCAATATATTGAAAAATTATGCTGAAGATTGTGATCTTATTCTTACTAGTGATGTGGATGAAATACCCTCAACAGAAATTCTTCAATATATTGATGATTGGTATAATCAAAATGAGTTATTTCATCTTCAGCAAAAAATGTTTGTATATTATTTAAATAATTATTCTAATGATCATTGGTTTGGGACAAGAGCATGTAGTTATGGATATTTAAAAAATAAAAATATTGATGATATTCGCCAGCATACTGAAAATGAGGATAAATTAACTGGATCTATAATTACTAATGCTGGGTGGCATTTTACTTATCTTGGTGGAGAGGATCAAATAAAAATAAAAATTAATTCCTTTAGTCATCAAGAACATAATACCGAATATGTTAAAGGTAACATTAAAAAATCTATAAATCTAAATGTAGATGTTTTTGGTAGAACTAGTTCATATAAGGTAGTTGAAATTGATGATACTTATCCAAAATATATCCGAAATAATTTGAAAAAATATTCTCATTTAATTAAAGATGTTAGCAACTGAAATTCTTAATGGTCAGGGGATTGGGAATCAATTATTTTGTTATGTAACTACAAGATCTATTGCCCATGATAGAGGACTGGAATTTGGTATTAAAGATACCGGATGGAGTGGGGATAAAAGATATAATCAAAGTGGATTTTATTGGTTTGATTTGGATATGGGAATTCAAGTTCAAGATAATATGAAAATTTATTATGAAAAAGATAAAAGATTAAAATTAGAAACCTGTTGGCATGATATGGCACATGGTTGTGATATTAGAAAATATGATCCAGATCTTGTTAATATTCCTGATAATACAATGATTTTTGGAAATATGCAAGACGAAAAATATTTCATTCATAACAAAAGTCTTGTTAAAGAATGGTTAAAAGTTAAACCAGAATATGATACTTATGATTATTATGATGATAATATTTGTATTTTAAATTTTAGAGGCGGAGAATATGTAGGATTTGGTGAGTTATATTTGACAAGAAAGTATTGGATTGATGCAATGAATAATATGACTAAAATCAATCCAAATATGGAATTTGTAGTAATTACTGATGATATAAAAGCATCACAAGATATGCTTCCAGAAATTCCAGCATATCACTTTACTGTAGATAAAGATTATGCTATAATTAAAAATTCTAAACATGTAATCTTATCAAATTCTAGTTTTCCATTTTTTGCTGTTTTTACTAGTGATACTATTAAGAATATTATTGCGCCTAAGTATTGGTCAAGACATAATGTTTCTAATGGTTATTGGTCAATGGCACAAAATATGTATCATGGATGGACCTATCAAGATAGGGAAGGAAATCTTCAAACCTATGATGAGTGCTTAAAGGAATTTGAAGACTATTCAGTTCAAAACAATCTTTATGTATAATTGTAAAAGATATATGAAAATCGGATTTAATTGCAGTTCTTTCGATTTATTTCATGCTGGGCATGTTACCATGCTTAAAATGGAAAATGAAATGTGCGACTATTTAAAAGTAGCCCTTCAGGTTGACCCAACAATTGATAGACCTGGAGTTAAAAATAAACCAGTACAATCTGTATACGAACGTTATGTTCAACTTCAAGCATGTAAATATGTTGATGAAATTTTAGTTTATGAAACTGAAGAAGATTTACTTAACCTAATTCAAACTCAAACAATTCATATCCGTTTTTTGAGTGAAGAGTATATAGATAGAGACTTTACTGGAAAACAATATTGTATTGATAATAATATAGAGTTATTTTATCATTTGAGAAAACACAAATATTCTTCAACTGAAATCAGAAATAGAGTATATAATCTTGAAAAGAAAAAAAGAGAAGAGAATGGAGATATATCTACTTTGGATCAATATTCTCCAGAACTCTTAGAAAAATATTCTTTAAGGAATGATTAATAATGACAATCTTAGTTACTGGTGGCGCAGGATTTATTGGTAGTAATCTTCTTCATCATTTGATTAATAATATAGATGAGGAAATTGTATGTATTGATAAATTAACTTATGCCGCAAATAGAAATAATGTTCCCGATGGCATGAAATTTTATGCTACTGATATTGCTGATGAACATAACTGTGAATATATCTTTAAAAAGCATAAACCAAAGACAATTTTTCATCTTGCTGCTGAAAGTCATGTAGATAATTCAATTAAAGATTGTTCTCAGTTTCTTCATACAAATATTAATGGAACTGTAAATCTTCTCAATTTATCTGTAAAATATGAAGTTGAAAAATTTATGCACATTTCAACAGATGAAGTTTATGGATCGATAGAAAAAGGATATTTTACTGAACTTTCAAATTATAACCCAAGGAATCCATATTCAGCATCTAAATCTGCAAGTGATCATTTTGTGATGGCTTATCATACCACTTACGGATTACCAACAATTATTACAAACTGTTCTAATAATTATGGACCTAGGCAAGATGCTGAAAAAATGATTGCAAAGACAATTACAAATCTTATGCAAGGTAAAAAAGTTCCTGTTTATGGTGATGGAAACCAAGTAAGAGATTGGTTGTATGTACAGGACCATTGTGAAGCACTTTCAACAATTGCTGAAAGGGGTTGTATTGGTGAAAAGTATAATATTGGTGGAGAATGTGAAATTAAAAATATTGATCTAGTTAGGATGATTCTTGATCGTATGAATATGAAGGAAAATATGATAGAATATGTTCAAGATAGACCTGGGCATGACCTTCGTTATTCGACTGATATTACTAAAATTCGTCATGAATTGAAATGGTCACCAAGATTTTCTGTAGAACAAGGACTTGATAAAACAATTGAATGGTATGAACGCAATAGGAACTAATTTAAAAGATGCTTATATCATCACAAACAATAAGTTTGAGGATGATCGTGGTTTTTTTATGGAATCATTTAACTTAAAAGAATTTGAAAAAATTACTAATGTGAATAATTTTGTTCAAGACAATCACTCCAAATCTTCCAAGGGTGTTTTGAGAGGGCTTCATTATCAAATAAAGCATGAGCAAGGTAAATTAGTTCGTTGTATTTCTGGTGCAGTTTATGATGTAATTGTGGATTTGAGGAAAAGTTCTGAAACTTTTGGAAAATGGTTTGGAATCAAACTATCTGAAAATAATATCCAATTATGGGTTCCTGCAGGATTTGCTCATGGATTTTATACTCTTACAGATTTTGCAGAAATACAATACAAGGTAACTGATTATTATTATCCAGAATATGACAGAACATTAATTTGGAATGATCCAAATTTAGATATTAAATGGGGGATAAATGAAACTCCCATACTTTCTGAAAAGGATTTGAAAGGAAAAACTTTTGAGGAATGTGAAAAGTATGATTGAAAAAATTTCTGTCTATGGTGGAACAGGATTTATTGGAGGTTCTTTTTGTAACCTTTTTTCTGAACAAGTTATAAAAATTCCCAGGGATTCTAGAAAACCACAATCCAAAGATATTCTTTATTTTATTAGTACAACTACGAATTATAATGTATTTGAAGATCTTCATGTAGATATTAATACTAATTTGAATCTCCTTATGGAAGTGCTTCAGTATTGTAAAAGTGAAGATATTGTATTTAATTTTGTAAGTTCTGGATTTGTATATGGATTGGATGTGATAGATGCAAAGGAAACTGATATTCCAGATCCTAGAGGATTTTATTCCATTACAAAAAGAACAGCAGAACAATTATTAATTTCATTTTGCGAAACTTTTGGATGTAAATATCGTATTTTCCGTCTTGCCAATGTGTATGGAACTGATAAGACAGTTTCTCCGAAAAAGAATGTTCTTGGATTCTTGATAAACAAATTGAAAAATAATGAGGACGTTCAACTTTATGATGGGGGACTTGTTCTCCGTGATTATATGCATGTAGATGATGTTTCTAGAGCAATTAAATGTATCATTGACGGTGGATCGGAGAATGCAATATATAATATTGCTACTGGACAACCACAATACTTTCGTGATATAATTCAATTAGCAGTTGATAAATTATCTGATTGTAGAAGTAAGATTATATCTTCGGAAACTCCAGAATTTTACGCAAAAACTCAAGCAAAAAACTTTTCTTTAAATATTGAGAAGTTAAATAATTTAAATTTTAAACCAACTATTTCACTTGATATTGGAATTGACCAACTATGTACCAATTGATTGATAATTTTATTAAGTCTACGAAAGAAATTGATAGTGATATCTTTCCTTTTCTAGCAAACAAAAAGAATTTTAATCCAGAAACTGATTCAGTTTATTATTCTGGTCCTTATTGGGATGATGAAGAAATTGTTGAAATGATTCATTCAATTCTAAAAGGAAAATGGTTATCTTCTGGAGAAAAAGTCCATAAGTTTGAAAAACAATTTTCTAAAAAATTTGGATTTAACCACTCAGTAATGGTAAATTCTGGTAGTTCTGCTAATCTTGTAATGTTTGCAGCACTCAAGAAACATTTTGGGTGGAAAGATGGAGATGAAATTATTGTTTGTGCATGTGGATTTGCTACTACAGTTGCTCCTATTGTTCAAAATGGATTGAAACCAATTTTTGTTGATATTGATTGGTCTGATTTAAATTGGGATTTGAATCAAGTAGAACAAAAAATATCTGCAAGAACTGTAGCAGTAATTTCCTCACCTGTTCTTGGAAATCCTTATGATATTGATAAAATTGTTCAAATTTGTAAGGAAAAAGGAATTCAATTGATTGCTGATAATTGTGATAGTCTTGGTAGCAAATGGAAAGGTAATTATTTGACCGATTATGCAGTTGCCTCATCTTGTTCTTTCTATCCAGCACATCATATTTGTACTGTGGAAGGTGGAATGGTCTCTTCTAATATTAAAGAAGTTGTAGATCTTGCTCGAAGTTTTGCTTGGTGGGGTCGTGACTGTTATTGTGTTGGTCAGCAAAATCTTCTTTCTTGTGGAACTTGTGGTAAAAGATTTGATAATTGGTTGGAAGGATACGATGGAATCGTTGATCACAAATACATCTTTTCCAATATGGGATATAATCTAAAACCTCTTGATCTTCAGGGGGGACTTGGATCTGTTCAACTTACTAAGTTTGATGAGATTCATCGTATTCGTAGAGAGAATAAAAATACAATTGGGAATATTCTTGAAACTATTTCTGGTGTGAGAGTTGTTGAGGAACGAAAGGAGGCAGAAACTAGTTGGTTTGGTGTTCCTATTATTTGTGAAACAAAACAATTAAAGGAAACATTAGTTCAACATTTGGAAAAAAATAAAGTTCAAACACGTAATTATTTTGCTGGAAATATTCTTCTACATCCTGGATATAAACATCTTGATGATTCAAGTAAATATCCAAATGCAAATCAAGTATTAAATAAAGTATTTTTCTTAGGATCTTCCCCAACAATTACTAGATCCATGATTAATTATATTTCCGATGTTATTAAAAAATATAATCAATGATTAATTTATCTGAAGTAACTTTAATATGTGTATCTTCTGTACAAATGGATAAAGTTTTTTATTCATTTCAAAAAAGTATTGAAGGTATAAAATTTGGTGAAGTCAAATTAGTATCTCATAAAAACCCAGATAATTTACCTGATTTTATTTCTTTTGAAGAAACTTATCAAATAAAATCTAAAGATGAATATAGTTATTATTGTATATACAATTTAACTAATCATGTAAATACCTCGCACTGTTTAATAATTCAACCTGATAGTTTTGTAATTAATCCTGAAATGTGGGATAATTCTTGGTTAGAATATGATTATATTGGAGCTCCTTGGGAATATTCTAAAGGTGCTTATATTGATCCATGGGGAAATCATCAAAGAGTTGGTAATGGTGGATTTTCTCTTAGAAGTAAAAAACTTTTAGATGTACCTAAAAATGCATATGTTCACTTTGATGTTAATTATGGAAATTTTTATAAACATATGAATGCTAACAATTTTGCTGAAGATGGAAATATATGTGTTCATAATAGGCACATATATGAAGCGTTAGGTTGCAAATTTGCACCTATTGAAGTAGCAGCAAAATTTTCCCATGAAAAACAAACTACAGAAACACAAGGTATAAAACCTTTTGGATTTCATTCTATTCTTCCTCCAGGTACTCAATTATGAAATTTATAGTTTGGAGACATAAACTTCATGAATCAACTCATAGTTATATCCACAGTTCATATAATAAAGCATTCCAATATCTTGGATATGAAACTTATTGGGTAGATAGTAGAGATGATTTGAGTTCGATTGATTTTTCAGATGTAGTATTCTTTGTTGAAGGATCTTGTAGTAATGATGTACCAAGATTTGCAAATTGTAAATATATTGCACATCATGTTGATAATGAAGAATTAATTTCTTCTGGTATTCCTTTTGAAAATATTTTAAATATTGGCAATTATCTTCCCAGAGAAGAAGTTCATGAAAAAATTGAGGATCTTGCATATTGGGATAAAAATACTAGAACTCTTTACCAATGTTGGGGAACTGATTTACTTCCTCATGAGATTGATATTAATGGATATGTCCCTTTTAATTCTTCAAGAAAAACTCTTAATTACGTTGCAATGCTCTATGAGCAAGGTCCTTGGTGGGCAGAAGAATTTGCAACTTTATTAGATCGTGATTTTGGAGTAGAATTTAAAGTTTTTACTCAGCATGTAAGTCATGAAGAAAATATTCAATTGATAAGAGAATCGTTTTTATGTCCAGATTTTAGAAGTGATTGGCATTTAGAGTGTGGATATATTCCATGTAGGATGTGGAAAAATATTAGTTATGGGAGAATTACTGGAACTAATTCTCCATACGTCAAACGAGCATTGGGAGATTATGTCGTATTTGGTGGAATACCGCAGACATTGTATCAAAATCTTTTGAATGCTGAACGGAATCAAACAATTAATATGAAAGATGCTATGATGTTTGTAAGAGAAAATCACACTTTCATTAATCGCGTAAATAATATTTTAAAGTTCTTATGATTGGATTTAATCACCTAGGTCGTCATGGAAGACTCGGAAATCAAATGTTTCAATATGCTGCACTTAGAGGTATTGCTGCATTAAAGGGATATGACTTTTGTATACCATACTCTGAATTTAAAGATCAGTGGAATGATCATCAATTGTTTGAGGCATTTAATCTACTTAAATTAAATAAAAAACAAATACTTCCTGGAAATTATTATCAGGAAAAACAATTTAATTATGATCAAGACTATGTTGATAATTGTCCTGATAATGTAAATTTATATGGATATTTTCAAACAGAAAAATATTTTTCTCATATTTCTGACAGTATAAAGCAAGATTTTACTTTTAAACCAGAAATTTTAGATCCTTGCAAAGAAGCATTTAATTTTGATCAACTCATTTCTCTTCACATTAGAAGAACTGATTTTGTTGAAAAGTCTGACGATCATCCTCCATGTTCTTTAGAATATTATCAAAAAGCACTTGAACAATTTGATTCCAATATTCAAGTAATGATTTTTTCTGATGATATTGAATGGTGTAAGAATCAAAAGTTATTTGAAGATGATCGATTTATTTTTTCCGAGAATGGGTGGAATTTAATTGATTTATGTTTAATGAGTATGTGTACTCATCATATTATTGCAAATAGTACTTTTAGTTGGTGGGGGGCATGGTTATCTGGATCGGATAAAGTTATAGGACCTTCTAAATGGTTTGGTAATTCCGGATATACTGCATCACATAATGCAATAGATATTATTCCTGAAAGGTGGATGAAAATCTAATGGCAGAATTTTCTATATGTATCCCTACTTATGAATATAGTGGTAATGGAGTTAAATATTTAAAAAAAATATTTGATACTCTTGGAAGTCAAACTTTTGATGATTTTAATATTGTAATTTCAGATCATAGTAAAAATAATGAAATCTATCACTTTTGTGAAGTTAGTAGCAATGAATTTGAAATAATATATGTAAAAAATGAAAATGGTGTTGGTAAATTGGGACCCAACACTAACTGTGCCTTAGAATTTGCTACTGGTAGAATTATTAAACTCATCTATCAAGATGATTTTTTCTTTGACAATCGAGCATTGGAAAAAATTAAAAATGCTTTTGATGTTTCTGATAAGAAATGGTTAATGAATGGATTTATTCATACTGAAGATGAAGTAAATTTTTTCCGTCCTTTGATTCCTAGATGGACTGATATGCTTTTGGAAGGTAGAAATCTTATGGGAAATCCATCTGCGTTTTCTATTCTTAATGAATGTAAACTATATACTGATGAAAATTTAAATCTTTTAATAGACACTGAATTTTATCATAGACTTAGGTGTGAATATGGTATGCCTTATATTGTGGATGATATACTAACTGCTAATAGGGAACATCCTAATCGTATGAGTAGTGGTGGAATTCAATATGATATGCAAATTAATCATCCAGAGGGTGGTTGGTTGGTCAATAGAAATGAATACGAGTATGTGATTCAAAAGCATAAAAATAATAGGAAGTATCCAGATGAAAATTGATTTTAAAGATGCAACTTTTATAATTCCAATAAGAATTGAATCTGATGATAGACTTCGAAATGTAATTACTACATTATGTTTTTTAGCATCTAATTTTGATACAAAGATTATCGTTCATGAAGTAGATAATGAATCAATTTTTAAAAGAGATGCTTTACCACAAATAAAAGAATATCTTGAGGATGATATTTCATTTCTTAATCATATATTTGAACCATCTGATTCACTTTCATTTCATAGACAAAGAGTTTTGAATGATATGCTAATGATGACAGATACTTCTGTAGTCATTAATTATGATTGTGACATTTTACTTCCCATAGAATCTTATGTGACTGCATATAATCTACTTCTAAGTAAAGAATCTGAAGTAGTTTATCCTTATGGCGATGGTGATTATCAAAAACAAATATTTGCAGACGATGAACTTGTATCTGATTTTTTAAATAATAATTTTGATTTTAAAATTTTAGAAAAAAAATCAAAAACGTACATGTCCAAGTATGGGTTTGTTCAATTTTTTAATCGCCAAGTTTATATTGACGGTGGAATGGAAAATGAAAATTTTGTTGCTTATGCTCCAGAAGATGTAGAAAGATTTTACAGATTCACAACTTTGGGTTATAATGTATCTAGAGTTGAGTCACTAGTTTATCATTTAGAACATAAGAGAACCGAGAACTCTTGGTTTAATAATCCTTATATGAAATCTAATAATGATGAATGGGAAAAAATTAAAAAAATGAAATTTGAAGAATTAAAAAGATATATTTTAAATCAAAATTATTATAAGAACCGCATTTATGGACAAAAATAAATCAGCATATAAACTTAAAAACATTGCTCCCATATATTATCTTAATCTGGATGGTCAACCAGAACGTAAGGAATATATGGAAGAGCAGTTTAAGTATTGGGAAATTGAAAATTATACTCGTATCTCTGCTTATGATGGTCGTGAAGATGACTTAAGTGACATCATCAAAGGTCGTTATCCAGAGACAATGACTTCTGGTGAGATTGGATGCACTACTTCACATCTCAAAGCAATTAAGCATTGGTATGAAACATCTGATTCTCCTTATGCGATTATTATGGAGGATGATGTAGATCTTCAAATTGTAAGGTTTTGGAATTTTACATGGGCAGATTTTGCATCCAAGATTCCTTATGATTGGGATGTGATTCAGTTAGCAATTATTTGCACAGGTAATCTTCATGTAAAACTTCATAAGCGGTTTATTAATGACTTTTCAACCGCTGCTTATATGATTACTCGTCATCATGCAGAAAAACTTTTGAGACTTCATGTTCGTGGTGATAAGTATAAGTTAGATCAAGAAGTTAAACCAAGACCTGTTGCTGATGATTTGATTTATAATTCTGGAAATACTTTTTCAATTCCTCTTTTTCTTTATCGTATTGCTTTAGGTTCTTCTATTCATCCTGAACATGTGGATGTGTTTCATCGAGCAAGTCATGATGGTTTACTAAATTTTTGGCAACAACAAGGATGTCAAATGGAAATTAAAGACTTAATGAATTATGATCCTTATCTTGGGCGGGTTACTGAAGCATCTCAACAATAGTACGCATTTATACTCATGTTTTCATATTCACACAAAGGGGTCTTGACACCCCTTTCTTTTTGCTATATAATTCTGTTGTAAATCTTTACAAAAGATAATGACTGTTACCAAAAATGAGTTCGGGCAAATGAATATGTTTGCTAAAGAACCATCGATGTATATGACCAAGGAAGACCTTGAGCGTTACGGCATCGAACCTTATGCTGAGAAAGCGGAGCGTTTAAACGGACGTACTGCGATGATGGGATTTTTGGCAGCAATTATTTCATATGCATTGACAGGAAAACTTTTCTTCGGCATTATTTGAGTTTTTAATTTCATATACCATACATTATAAATAATATAAAATATATGTGTGGTATATGAAATCTCTTTACAACATCGGTGATAAAATACACCGACTTACTATCAAAGGAAAAACAGTTTGCACTACTCCAAGTGGAAGAAATCGTTCTCATTATATTTGTGAATGTGAGTGTGGAAATGAAGTGAAGGTTGAGGGATATAACCTCAATAATGGTCGTTATAAATCCTGTGGATGTAAAAGAGCATCTGCTGGTGGAATATCAAACACAAAAAAATATAGAATGTGGAAATCTGCACAAGAGCGTGCTATTAAAAAAGGATTAGAATTTTCTATACGAGTGGAAGATATTAAAATACCAAAAACTTGCCCTTTATTGAACATAACACTTATTGAAGGTGATAGAGAATGTACTCCTTCACTTGATAGAATTGATAGTAAAAAAGGATATACTCCAGACAATGTGTGGGTTATATCTCATAGAGCAAACCAAATAAAAAATGATGCTACACTTGAAGAATTAAAACTTATAACAGAAAACCTATCAAAAATAACTTGACAATGACCGAACTTTTCTTTACAATGACAAGCGTTGCCTTCTTTGTTCTATTGGCAGCATCCGTAGAAAAAATTTGCGAAACTTACTGAAATTTTATGACTTTCAACGTTACACTTCAAACTCCTGATGGTACTGAAACCACCATTCAATGTGCTCCTGATCAATATATTCTTGAAGCAGCAGAAGAGGCAGGTGTTGACCTTCCTTCTTCGTGTAAAGCAGGTGCTTGTTCTGCTTGTGCAGGAAAACTCATCTCTGGTACCGTAGATAATGAGGAACAATCATTCTTGGATGATGACCAACTCGCTGAAGGTTGGGTGCTGACTTGTGTAGCATATCCCACTAGCGATTGTGTGATTCTTACTGAACAAGAGGAAAACCTGTGATGATTAATAATATTCTTCTTGCTGCTGCCGTAGCAATTCCTGTTACTCCTCTTTGTGCTCCAATTCTTGCTGGAGAGGTTACTTCTCCAAAACCAGTTGTAGTAGCATCTGTTCCAACCGCTGGTACATTTAGTGCTCTTAGTTCTGGAGGATCTAATCCTCCTTCAATGTCTCTTGGTGTTCGTTCCACTCCAAATAACATTGCTTGTCGGAATACTGCTCGTTCTAAGTTTTTTGAACTTGGTGCTCGTGATATGTCTGATAGCAATAATAATTCACAGTGGGCAACAGTTGGTAATATGAAAGTGCTTGTCTGGTGTCGTGATACTCAAGCAATCATCTCTGTTGCTGGAGATAATTATGACTCTGTAACAGAAGTTCGTGATGTTCTCGGAAAGGCATTCTGATGAGTGCTGATATGCTTGGGCAATTTGCAATTGCTCTTGAAACTCTTGGATGGGATAAAGACGATGAAATCTCAGTTGAAATTGGTGGTGTAGCAGTTACAGGAACTTCTACTAGTCCAAATGCAAATCCTAAATGGGCAAAACCTTTTGGAACAGTCACTTATCAAAACGACGCTTTCATCGTAATTAAAAATAAATCAAGGAACCCAGTTGTTCCTTCACAACCAAATCCTGAACTTAAACAAAAACACTCTTAAGGAGAAAAACAATGAACAAAATTTTTACTGAACGTGCTGAGCGTATTAATGGTTGGGCGGCGATGATTGGGGTTATTTCCGCTATCGGTTCTTATGCTGTGACTGGGCAAATTATTCCTGGCGTATTCTGATGGAGGTTAAAATGCGTAAAGAACAATACCAAATTCCTCAGGTTGAATTTGTATTTCGTGAGTCTGGTGAATTTGTAACCCGTACTTCGTCTGAACTTTTCGATGGAAAGCGTGTGGTCATTTTTAGTCTCCCTGGTGCTTTCACTCCTACTTGCAGTGCCTATCAGTTACCTGGATTCGAAGAGAAATACGACGACTTTATTGGTAGTGGCATCGACGCTATTTACTGCATCTCTGTTAATGATGGGTTTGTGATGAATGCCTGGGCACAAGACCAAAACATCGAAAAGGTAAAACTTATTCCAGACGGAAATGCATATTTCACACGTTCTATGGGTATGCTCGTCACTAAGTCTAACCTTGGTTTCGGTGATCGCTCTTGGCGTTATGCTGCGGTCGTGGATAACGGAATCATCGAAAAACTATTCGTTGAGGAGGGGCAACGGGACAATGCCGACACCGACCCTTACGAAGCGACTACTCCAGAAGTGGTTCTCGATTATGTGACTTCTACCGTTAAAGTTGGTACTACTGTCTGATATAACACTTAATATATCTTTACTCTGCTTCTAAATAAGAGGCAGAGTTTTTTAGTATCATGCCAAGAGGACAATTGACTAAAGATATCATAAGATGTGAGGTTCTCAAAATAAAAGCAGAATTAGATAAAGAGTGGATGAATAAATCTGGATATGATCCAAAATGGTTGGCACATCAGTATCTCAACAAGGTCCTGGACAAAATCGAGGAATACAGGGCTTGACAGGCGTGGCAGACCGTAGTATGATAAATAGGTAAACAAATGTTACGGATTCCTGACAATTCGTTACATTGTTCCTCTTTCTAACCGAGACCTATGGGGAGGTAAAACACAGTCTCTCATACCCACACTGGAGGGTGGTGTGGGATATAATGTATTCGTTCAGTTCCCCCTGAGCACTACTTACCCTTTAACGAAAATGACTGCTTCTATTGCACAACGCAATTCTACTAACCCATGGGAATCTTTTTGCCAGTGGGTTACTTCTACCGACAACCGACTTTATGTGGGGTGGTTCGGTGTTCTGATGATTCCTTGTCTGCTTGCTGCTACGACTTGCTTCATCATCGCCTTCATCGGTGCTCCCCCTGTGGACATTGATGGTATTCGTGAACCCGTTGCTGGTTCACTCATGTACGGAAATAACATCATCTCTGGTGCTGTTGTTCCTAGTTCCAATGCTATTGGACTGCACTTTTACCCAATCTGGGAAGCCGCTTCACTTGATGAGTGGCTATATAATGGTGGACCATTTCAATTGGTCGTCTTCCACTTTCTGATTGGTATCTATGCCTACATGGGTCGTGAATGGGAACTTTCTTACCGACTTGGTATGCGTCCTTGGATTTGTGTTGCCTACTCAGCACCCGTTGCTGCTGCTTCTGCAGTGTTCCTTGTATATCCCTTTGGGCAAGGTTCCTTCTCTGACGCCATGCCTCTTGGAATTTCAGGTACATTTAACTACATGCTTGTTTTCCAGGCGGAACATAATATCCTCATGCACCCCTTCCATATGCTTGGGGTGGCTGGTGTATTTGGCGGTTCTCTTTTCTCTGCTATGCATGGATCTCTGGTCACAAGTTCGCTCGTTCGTGAAACCACAGAAGTAGAATCGCAAAACTACGGTTACAAGTTTGGTCAAGAAGAAGAAACTTACAACATTGTTGCTGCTCATGGTTATTTTGGTCGTCTGATCTTTCAATATGCTTCGTTCAACAACTCTCGTTCGCTACACTTTTTCCTTGCTGCTTGGCCTGTTGTCGGTATCTGGTTTGCTGCCCTGGGCGTTAGCACAATGGCATTCAACCTCAACGGTTTCAACTTCAACCAGTCCCTGCTGTCTTCTGACGGTCGTGTAATTAACACTTGGGCTGATATTCTTAACCGAGCAAATCTTGGTTTTGAGGTTATGCATGAACGGAACGCTAGATTTGTTGGTGTTCTTGCCTAGTAATAGGCATTAGTAAAATCGGGTTAAACGGGGAAACTCTCTATGAGACAATCCCGTACCAAGTCAGAAAGGGTTTAAGTTTTCTGAAAGGTCTAACGACTAGGTAGT
>Ga0194133_10003941_pt1 | contig 20468 bp, 9 predicted proteins | sample TA2KigOf40mmetaG_FD_155448 | JGI IMG/M metagenome (GOLD analysis project Ga0194133, IMG submission 155448) | Freshwater microbial communities from Lake Tanganyika, Tanzania - TA2015055 Kigoma Offshore 40m | ecosystem: Environmental > Aquatic > Freshwater > Lake | place: Tanzania: Lake Tanganyika...
TATAGCTTTAAAAAAAGAGGTTTTTTTTATAAATAAGGACAAGTGATGATGTTTTGATACCTGAACAAATTCATTTCCAGCATGCTTTTTCCTACACCGTCCATATAATTTTTCAATTTCAAAATCTGAAAGCCTTTTTGTCCCATGGGAAGCAGCTAAAACTGATCCATCAATACCTAATCGGATCTGTATAAAAACTTCAGATTTGATTTTGTTTCTTTAGTAAAATGAGAGAATTAGAATGGAATTAGCTTTAAAAGTATCTTACTAGATTTCCCCTTTCACAATCCAAAGTTAGACCTTTGCATATAAAGTCAGCATCATCCTGGACTGACCTTCAATTTTGAAATTTGTGTTTATAGTCGATGTATTTATTCTATCACTAAACTAGCTGTCTAAGTACTGGTTCTACCCATGATAAAATGCGTTGCTGTGGATGTGCGGGGGTTAAATCAGCCATTAAACATTACTCGAGTATGTGGCAAGGCGTGTAAAAAATTTGACAAAGTTTGATTGTGCAGTTTTCTTGTAATGTTGGTTAGACATTTTTGTGTATAGTCTGTTGTTTGATATTGCAATGGACTAATTGTCAATACATCTGCCTAAGAACTTTGAGATCTAAAGTTTTGCAGTTAACTTTCACTTTTATCATAGGTTTGGGATTTGCTTGAAAACTAAATGAGTATCTAAAGTTCAAGTTGGATTTGTATTTTAAACAAACTTATAGAATTGATTTTCTTTAACAGATAATTGTTTTTGACTAAAATAAACAAATAGTTTAGGCAAATATCAATAATCTTTCTTGGAAAATAAAAATAGGAAATATTTTTAAAATAAAAACTCACAATCAAAATATCACAGAATTTAAATTTGAACTTTGAAATGGTATTTTGATTTGATTTTTCATTTTCAAGAACTGCCCAAAGTAGCTGGAATTTTCTTGAGTTTGAAGTTCTGCCATTAGCAGTTTGTTAAGTAATTGTTAGATATGTTTTTTGACTTTTTAAACATATCCAAATATGAGTTTATCTGTAAAAGCTATTTAATTTAGATTAGAATAGAAATTTTATTTTACTCATTCACAAACATACAAGTACAGTTTACTCGTATTCGTTTGTCTGCTGAAACTATTTGATTTTGCTTACTCAGATTTGCTTATTGGCAAATATTTGTTTACTAAACAAGGTTAACAGTTATGACCCGAAGCTATGTTCAATCCCTTGAATTTTGATTTTGATACATCCATACCATACTGGGAATTCATTGTTTATCTCTTATCCCTATGTTTACTGCCCATGAGCCTCATTGTGTCACTGTGCTCTTGGATATTTGAGGTTTCTCTTGATGTACCCCTGACAGACCTATGTTTCAGTCGTACACTTCTACTCATAACTTGCTGTCATTGCTCAGGCTTGACCGTAATAAAATTGGTCGCTGGCACGCATCGGAGTCAAAACTGGACTTAAAACATTTTTGAATATGTGGCAAGGCCTGTACAAAATTTTGTAATGTTAGGTCCCTTAGTTCTCGTGTTCTGATGGGAAACTCCTTTTTAAAGATGCATTCATATATGTATTTAGATACTTAAAGTCTGATAGGTTATTTTTGTAGAGGAAAGCTTTAGTAATAATTGAATCAAAGTACTAATTTCAAAATACCTGGTCCTTATGGAAGCATCATAACCTTTTTTTGTGATCAAATAATCTGCCAGAAGGTCATATTCCAACCTGACCAATGGTCCAATGTTGTATCTGAAAAAAGTTAAGATTATTTTGACTTGGATAAATAATTGGTTTTTGAACCATAAGTAATTGTTTTAAATTTTGTCACATAAGGGTTGCTGGGGTCTAATTGTCATGAAAATAAGGCTCTACATATAGGTATGAGAATTCATATTTTTGTGCTCATAAGAATAAAGCATTTCACATTTTTTTGGCGAGCGTGTGGAGTTCAGAATTTTTATATAGTGTTAAGACCCCATTGGGGATATGTCTGTAACTATTACATCTCCCCCCTAAGTTTTGATGTTATAAAGAAATAATGAGTGCATTGGACAAAGTGATTCCTTCCCAATAATTTTGTGTACCAGATTTTTAATTTTTGTCAAGGAGCTGATATACTTAAGTTCAAAGTTTCCTAGGTCAGCTTAAGCGTTTAAGCCAACTAAACGGCACTGTTAAGATAACCGATGGCATTCAAGTTTGCTTGCTTTCGGAAGTTAGGTATTTTTGCCCCGGTCTACTCAATAGTAGTACTCTTTTATTATCAGCGAGGCATTTGCAATTATTGGGGCTCTACGCTAGACTTAGTTGTCTTCTATTATAGATTGCATGCACACATGAAGGTGTTAGTTTTCATTATCTTAATTTCCCACCTGCATAAAGTGTGGTCAAGGTCAAATCCAATACAGTCATAGTCATCAAGACACAAATAAGGTCTCCGAGGCATCTTCAACCTTTCACTTTTTCATGACTTTTTATTCAATGCAATGATGTAATTTCTAAACTTAAAATGTCATACAGAGCCTGACTTGATTTTTGCCTTTTTGTAATGAGATCACTAATATGCAAACAATTTTAAAATTCACACTTATTAACACTTAATGGAAGCCATTTTTGTTGAAATCACAATAAACTTATGCATAATATATAATATTATTTACCACTTTGTGTTTCATTTCTTTCCTAGAAATGAAAATGCTTTCTTTCTTTTTTAATATAGAAAAAGCAAGAGAGCATTTCTTTACATCTGAGTGAGCATAGAAAGCCAAAAAACTACAACTTTTAATTTTACTAATAAATACTTGTTCTTTAAAAATTGTTCTAAATAGTATTTAAATTATTCAAAAATGACTTTAACTTTTAATTTTATGTAACAGATGTAACTTAAAACATTTTTTACAAAGTTTTGAACTCTTTGTTTCAGAGTGAATAAATAGTAGTTACACAACATGCTTGACATTGAGCTAAAAACTTTGCCAACAAAATTTTCAACCGGGTCTGTCAGCTCAGGTCAATAGTTTGCTATAGCAAAAGTGTTTTTCCCCCATCTTGGAAAAATTGTGGAGAATGATTTGTATGATTTTTCTTCAGAAATCACTTGCATGACACATGGCTATAAAGATCCAAAGCTTTATTGCCTATAAGCAATATAATGGATGCTGTGAGTTTATCCCAAATGCAGTTTCCCCCCAAAAATCAGGGGGTTAAAGGCTAAGTTAGGATATCCAATTATTTTAAGGAATTAGTTTTTTTTTAACTTTTATTTTTGGAATGCACAGAAAAACAATTACTTGTCAAGATTAAATTTAAGATTTGATTGTAAACATTTTTTAAAAATCATAAAAAAGAAGATGACTTGTAATCAAAATGAACTGTAAAGATTTAATAAATCTGAGACACCAATATGATGCTCAGGGCTGTAAATGGTTGAGAAAGCTGTTCATGAATAAGAATTGAAATGTAAAGAAAATACATCAACTGGCAGTATTATTCAGAAATAGTGATCGCTCAACTGCAGTTAAGATTTCATGTCATTATTGTTGATCTCTTTTTGAGATAAAGGCTGTAAGAAATTATTTCATGCCATAACTTTAAACGCTTACATCACCTTACGGGAAAAAAGAAACTGTAAATTCTAACTTATAGTGACTACAAAAGGTCATGTAAATCTGACCAGGTAACTGGTTCAGGTTGTAAAGTTCTCAGAGGACTGTGAGAAAATAACTTGACCACTTCGATAGCAAAAAGAGTTACCAACAAAACTTTTACATAAAATTGATTAAACAAAGAAGGTTGAAATGTAATTTTAAACTGTAAATGCAAGAAAGTGCCCTGAGTAGGGCCAAGCCATTTAAAAAATAACTGTGATGATTGAAAAGAACTGTAAAACAGATCACCTATTGGTGATCGAAATTTTAAGGAATTTTTAGTCAATAATTATAAGGAAAGTATTGACTATAACCTAACCTAATTCTGAATTTTTTGGGAAAACCTCGTTTTACCGATTTCGGGAAAGACTTGTAGTTAATATTTGCTAAAATGAAACTTATGAAAAACTTTAAGAAATTCACTTCGGATGAAGAAGCATTCAGTGCTCCAACAGAGAGAACAAAGGTTCTAAAATTGAAGGTCGTGTTACACAATGAAAAGATTGAATGTGTGGAATCGAACCTTTAAGTCCAGAAAATACAGAGACACTACATCCTAGAAAACAAATAAGGGATGAAGGATCACGAAAACATCACAGGCAAGCATATACAGAGATGATCCATCCATCTACTGGCACTCCAGCAAAAAGGGGAGGCAACTTTCAATGATGCGCACATGGCTCAAGTTGCTTCCAATTGCCATTTAGTAGGTCAAGGATCCTGCCCCCTAATGGAAGCAAAAGTGTCATGAACTCTGGGGTCAATCAGAAAAAAACCCCAAGAGGTAATGTCAACTAACGTCACTTTGGACCGATGAGATAATGCTAGCACAATCTCCTCCGATCAAAAGATGACATGCACTGGGATGACGTCAACTGATGTCATTTTCAACCAAAGGCGTAAAATGACGCTTATGCGTTGTTTTATTACTAAAAGCAGTAAATGAGCCGTAACCGCTCTCTACCTCTAAGACGCAGACTCACGATCCTATGGAACTCTATTTTCACTTGTTTGGGAACGTGTGGTTGTTAAAGATCACCTTATCTAAGACATCTTTTATTTGAGGTGAAAAAGAGTGTCTACAAACTCTTAGCATCAATGAAATTTTTAAGAAATACCTCTTTCTCTCTCTCTTTAGAAATTAAACAATATTTTAACTATTTTGAGTCACTTAAATAATGCAAGTGAATGTATTTGTGGTTAATATTTTTGATACATTAAATCAATTTTCATAATTATGATTTCGTTCACAAATATTTACCTAAAGAACAATAAAATAAAGTAATGTAACAGGACTTGGGAAAAGCTAAGGTTATAAAATTTATCATAGTATAAAAGCACTAGATAATTGAAAGACTATTTGTGGCTTCTTAAAGTCTTAAGGATGGAGAGTTGCAGCATCCAATTTATTATTGATCTATTGTTAAATATGATTAATATTTTGAAAAAGATTACAAAAAGATATTTGAAATCTAAAACACTCTTGCTTCAGCCTTTCCCCAAAGTCCACCTCTGTTTCCTGATTTTGGATCCAACTCAATCTTCTCTACTGTTTTGGGTGAAGGGATCAGCTTAAAGTGACGAATAACTGTCAACAAGCCAACCTTTGCTTCCAGTAAGGCAAATCTCATGGCCAAACATGCCCTTGGACCTTGACCAAAGCCTAAGAAGGCATACCTAAAAGAGCTTTTGATTGACTTTTTGTAAAGAGTGGAGAAAAAAGTCTTTTCAACTCATGGGCTTCTATTCTTCTTTCCTTCCTTTGAAAAGTTTTCTGGATCAAACACTTCTGGGTTTGGATAGTTGTCCGGATCCATGTGAATTGCACAAACAGGAACAGTCACCTTGGTAACATAATTTAAAATCAGACTTAGTCTCAAAGAGCATTATGATAAGTGTTCAACCCAACTGGAAACCTTCTCAACAAAAGAATTAGCATTTACATTAAGTTTAGACATTTCCCTATTTTGAAATAATAAGGCATACTTTTTCATAGATCAAAAATTATTCAAATAGTGTTTTGAGCTTTTTCCTTGAGTGGGTTTAGTTATATTGGTCCATCCTCAAGTACCTCATTGGAAGGATTGTGTGCTACAACCCCTCTGGTTGTTCAATTCTAAACTAAAAGAGGCTGGTTTTTTACAATGAGATATTGAGTCAGAAATAGAATAAATACATTTGAATGAACATGTCTTTTGTTTTGGTTTATGAAATTTATCAAAACCTGAAAAACATGTTAATATCATGAATTTTTAGCTACCCTTGTGGTCAAAGGCTATTTGGCAAGCTGTTAATGAAGGTATATTGTATTAAATTAAGCTTGAATCCTTGAAAAGATTATTTTACCTGACTAGTCGATTAAATTAATTTCTGATATTTTTTTGATTATTTTGAACAATTTTGTATATTGACAATGAAATTAATTTAGTCTAAAACAGCTCTTGCTAAGCAGAATGCCATATTTATATTGTATATGCGAATGAGCTAATAAATCATCACAATCACATCACAATCACATAACCAAGTCCAATTTTTAAAGCTTAAGGTAGAATATTGATGAAGCTTTAGCTTACCGCCATTCCTCTGGTCAAAGTTAGTCTGTCATCCAGTTTGTAATCTTTCACACAAACCCTCGACAATGTACCTGAAGGTATGTTTACAAGAGAATTGGTGAGGCACCTAAAAACAATTATTGAAATTTTACCTGCTGGAGGATGTAAACGCAAAGTTTCATGCAGAACCATATCAAGGTATGGAAGATTCTTCAAAAGAACATAAATCATTAGGATATTGTGTAGAGTTTCATTGATTTTACCCACCTGTATAACTGTATAATCAGGACCGTTACTATCTGCCTCGTCATAAGCTGCATCAATCTCAGCTCTTAGTCTATCTTGGATGTCTTGATTTTTGACCAATTCATAGGCAGCATACCCAAGAGTTTGTGCTGTTGTGTCATATCCTTAAAATAATTTGAACAAGTGTATGTGTAGTTAGTTTCAACAATGTTTGAGTGAATATATATTGCATTGAAATATGAGTACATGTACTTGCATAACAGTGTTTATGGGTCATAAAGAGCAATCGGGTCTCAAGCTCAAAGTCTGAGAATCGAGTGGAAACAAATTACTATGCCTGCTTGAAAGTTTTCAAAGCAGGGGGCATGGTTATCAATATTAAATGGTCAAGTTGGGGATTATATTGACTGCTAAAAAGCAAGGGGAACGATGAGTTTTCACAAATAAGTTTTTCCCAAACTTCGTTAAACAAGGTTTTCCCAAAAACATATTGCAGAAAAATTGGAATTGAGGATTGGTTAACCCAGCCACAAATTTTATAAAGTGCATTAATCAAAAACTCATAGCGCCAAAGCAAAGATTTTTAAGACCAGAAAGTGATTGGAGATACTGCAGTGTGGCTAACATTATTGCCGTGGCTGAGAAGTCATGTGAACCTGACTGGGAACCAAGATCTAAGGTTCTGGGTTCTATCCCCAACCCCGCCAGCAATTTTTCAACCTCGAATTGCAAAAAAATCAATACCTTCAGTTTGGGTAACAGTAATCTGCAATGAACACAAGGACAATCATGTCAATGACGGGACCCTTAAAAAGGTGTTGATGGTACACTAACATGGGATGAGTCTGTACTGCACAAGATTAAATTTTTCATTATCATTTTCATAGGACTTAAATGTAAATTCAGCACAGTGAGAAATCTCTAATAAATGTCAAGCATACGGCACAAATTACCTGCAACTAGCATCAACATAGCTGTGGCAACAACTGTTATTTCATCAATCTCATACTTCTTGTTCTTATCAATGCTGATTTTAGAATCCTGTTCAAACTGCTCAGCTGATTCTGACTGAAACAATAGACAGAAATCAACTATTTTAGAATGACCTGTATAATCAATCATATTTTAAAACCTACACGATCAATTTCACCCTTGAACGCTTCAGCCATCATTTCAATCAAATCATTTTTTCTTAGATTTGGATTGAGCTTTCGCTCCCTCAAAGTCCTTTCAATAACATCAATGAAAAAATCTGTTTCTTCCTTTTTGAAAATAGAAATCTTAAGGATTGTAAATAATTTTGCCATCCCAGGAATGGCCACAATCATTATTTTCAAAAATTCCAATACGCCTCTGCTAAAAATAGCTGCAGCATTCTTGACAAATGGTGATTCCTCTGGAATAAAATATTTGAGTGATCTATTCATGAATGGCAGGCTTTTTTTAAAGCATACCCTTCTCAAAAGCCTTTGAATCAACACTAAATGCACACATGGCAAGCGTATCCATGCTGAATTTTCCAAAACACTCCTTCATTTCAAACTCTTCGCCTGTTTTAGCATGGCTCTCTATTTCATTTTTGAGTCGACGGCTAAAATGTAATGACTTCAATTATATCAGAACTTTTTTTTAAGATGGACAGTGTAATTGAAATCATTTTATACTTTTGTAACTCTGATTTTCTTTGCAATAATTCATTACAAAATTAAGCTTGTTAAATTCAAAATTAAACTTGTTCCATCCTCCAAGAGTTTTGTACTCTTTTGCAGATAACACTTTTTATATTTGTTACATTATCACCCTCAGCAATCAAATTTTAAATTAATTATCATTTAAAAAGTCTTATCACCCTCAACAACCAAATTTTAAATCACCATTTAAAAAGTCTTCATAAATCATGATATTTGCTGGCTTCTGTTTTCTGCTTTGCAATAAGTAATCCTTTACAACCAAACTCACACATCAAGTCAAATTAACTTATTCTCTTGTGAATAGCAAATCTCACAAAAATGGTCCACCTAAATAGACCATTACAGTTTTAAATTTTAAATGGTGGGAATGAAATGCGAACTATTAAGGAGGTGGGAGGATCAACCATTTGTACTGGTGATTGTTGATTCGCTGATCATGTATGTTCAAGATGCTGAAAGATGCGGGAATGAGAAACAAGGAGCGACCTGTTTTGAAATGACTTCAACAGGAAAGTCGAAAGATTGCACATAAATGTTAAAATAACATACAGTGAAAATGAAATAAACAACTGAAGATGAGTTCATGCTGTGATAATAAGCTGCAATTCAATATACTAAGTATATCCTGACTGTGATGGTCTGAGCTGGACTGAAATAAATGAATACATAAATGAGATTCAATTAAACCTTGTTTCACTAATAAAAACCATCATGGCCTTCATTTTTCCAGATGTAAAAATGGGTGAAAATGTTCCACTCATCACCTGTCAAACTTGTAAGTTGTCTTGACCATACCTTTTTCAATAATTTCTTCAAAGTGTAAATTTAGATGTGTGTTTTTAAAAGAAAACTTTTACCAGGTCTGATTTTGTTCCGTTGACCATCTCAAAGCTGTTGGTTTGCCGATCAACAAAGTGGTCAAAATCTTTTACCTTTATAAATTATCAAAGTGTTAAATCAAGGATTTTTAATGTATGAACTTTACAAACTATTTAAATTATAGATTATAACTATCAGAATTTCTTGTGCACTCCAGACTCGGGCAATTAAACATGATTAAGAACTACTGATTGATCTTTTAAAATCCAGTTTACAAATTTCTGGAATGGCCAAAAATGGAACCACTGATCCTCAAATCTCTATTCTTAGGCAGCCCATAAAGCTATAGTAATTTTGCAGTTAAGTTTAATGAGTGTGAATTACGTAGTCTATTCCATTTTGTAGAATCTTTCTCTCTATATATCTATATCTATCTATATATATAAATATGTGCTTTTCATCGTAAACAAGATACAGTTATCTGTAATATACACAAAACATAAGTTCTTTTTATAATATAAAGATTATGTTTGATTTACAATTGAATCACCACTTATGGGCAAAAACATATAAAAGAGATCTATTGTTCTAAATAAACAGTCCAGTCTCTCTATGCCTTTTATTTAGAAAGGAACGTTGTCTTTCTTAACAGATTTCTTATGAAAACTGTTACTGTGACCAAAGCTTTTTTATGATTGGGTCAACGCAAAGGGCTGATCAGGGCACACACAGTGTAGGATTTCTGTACTACCATGGAATAAGCTGATGAGAGTCAGATCATTTTTAAAGGTACATTTTTTTCTTCAACACAGGTTGTCAAGTAACTTCTATTTATTAGCTTAAACACGCAGCCTGTCAAATTGAAAGAGGGCTTTGAGACATCTCCACCTTTTTCAGCAATGTAAAACTCTTGATAAGGTATTATTTTCTGGTCTACGATCTTTGGCCCAATGCAAGTTCACCCAATCAAGTTTGCCTACTGCAATTTCGCCCACCGTACAAGTTCGACCAAATATCAAGTTGGTATGGCAACGGCGACGGAGCGCATGTGTGCCTGCAGTCCCTCAGGGCTAGGTTAGCGCTCGCGCAGCCCGGCAGGGTTAGTTTACTGCTCGAGCGCGCACGTGCAGGTTAGGTAAGGTAAGTCTAGGTAAGCAATACAGCCCTTATGGACTTGTAATTTTCCAAACATTATAATTATAATATTTTTTGAGCTTCAGATAAGAAAAAGATTTTATTCAAAAAGCAAGTGACTTTTATTAAGGCTTGACTTGTTTACGATATAAGCATAAAGACAAGATATCAGATTGGAGCAAAACACATGAAGAATCTTATCTTGAAAAAGTAAAGTACAGCAAGACTTAATTTGCAATTATCATTCTTATAACTTTAGATAAGCATGAACTGTACAAGATCTCATTTTAATATATTCTAATATTTTTTACATATCTTTAAATGGAAGTTTCCTTACCAGAATTCTTTTGATTATATCAACATTCTTGACAATAACAGTGGGTGCTCCAAAGCTGTACATGCCAAAGTAGTCTTCACCACGGTTTTTCTTAAAGCCTTCATTCAAAATATCATTGAAATGTCTCCTCTAAATGAAAGTTCAGGAACTCAAATCAAACATGTTATTTTCATTATAAGGTGACAATCTTCCTTTTCATTTTGATGATACAAACATCAAAAGGGGGACTTGAGAGGTTTGGGGAATCTTAGATTTTATTGATTTTATGCACATGAACATTAATATGCATGCCAGGAAGGTTCAAGAACGGATCATCAAAGTCCAACCTCCAGGATTGCTTGAAGGAATTGATCTGATTGGTCTTGCTCAGATAATGGTACAAACCATTACCAAGGGGAGCTACAAGTTTTTCAAGAGCGGGATTTTCCAGAAGCCCATTTTCCCACCAAAATCAACTCGAATTGAAAAATTTTCCAATTTCAGAAAATGTTCAAGGATGTATTAAGTAAGGTTAGCCAAGATAGGATAGCCAAAATTATATTTGAAATTACTGACCTATAACTTTTCTGTTAAGGGATGAACCCTTACCCTAACCTCAATAATGGTAAGGATCAGATATAATTTTTCAACATATTTACTTTTTGGGGAATAATGAACTTGGGAAAATGTCTTTGAGAACCCGGCATTTAGCAAAATCCTTGTTGAATTATGCTTTACCTGCAGAAGAAAGTCAGTCCAAAACTTCCATGCATCTGATTTTAATTCAGGAATCCCACGTTGCGCAAAAAATTCCATTTATTATACTTGAAATGTAACCAAACTCCAATGAGGAGGAAAATCAATCCAATCAAAATCTCAACAAACATGTTGAAATTTAATCTAAAATTGCTTAAATTAGGGATAATGATTATGCAAATTTAATCGGTGAATAAGTTCTTTGGGTTTCTTTGATCTTTAAAAGTAGCCTTGCAAATTTTACCATTAATAGCAAACTATGGCTGCAAATATTTGTTGTTTTATGTTACCCCGATCTTATGATTCTCAGCCTTACACCACGGTCTAGTTTGACATTCTGAAACAGGCATCTTTAGATCCTGAGCTTCAATTCAAATCGAGACAGGTTATTTTTGCTTGAATTATTAGGCTCTTTAGATGGTTTTTACCAAACCGGTACTAAAGGTTGGTACCCAGGATTGAACCACCTACAGTTCAATCCCTTAGATCTATTTCCCAGGCGATCCCTGCTTACAAGCAGATAATGCCACCCTGCATTCTCTATTTGTATGTGTCCCATCATACAATTTGATCTCATTATTCACGTGTATGTGTGATTCTTGGGGATGTTTCACTGTATGAGTGATGAAATGTTGATAGGAATCTTTGATATCTCAAATGATGACAAGATTTTTACAAATTTTAAAAATTGTGACAAATGATTAATACTTCATAATGATAAAGAGTGAGAGAGAAAGAGCGCGTGGAAAATCTGGTGAAGATTTTAGCAAATCCAATAGTGAGCTTCCCAATCAAGTAAAGTACCAATACTGAACTGTTTATTGATGGGAAATATGAGCTTTATATACCCAGAGGGCAGACCAAGAGTCTTAAGCGGACCTCTGAGAGAGATACAGAAATTGGCTGGGAAGCCAGAACATGTGGGAATGAAAACCAATAATGGCAGCCTGTTTGAAATGAGAAACTACATTGGTTGTGAATAAGAACTAATAGCACCCTGTTTGAAATAACTTTAATTATTGCAAAAGAGTTAAAATATCTTAAAGTGAAAAAGGGTTGTAAAAACCTGGCATTGAGTGTATGTTACAATTAAGCATCGGCGGGTACTTGGATTTGGATTTGATTAGAAGTTAAGTGAGTAATTAAAGTTGGAGTTGGATTTGTTTCTTAAACAAATCGAGTATTGATATTTAAAAACGGGTAATTGGTTATGGATATGATAAACAAATACCTCACACAAATATTTCAAATAATAATTGTTACCACTTATGACAAAAGATGGGTCACTTTTGTGTCTGAGGTTTGGGATTGTCATTTTCAGAATAAATCTAATCAGGAATCAGGATTTTCTTGTGCCATTTTGGGATTTACAGTGTTTTCAGGTAAAGTACACCTGCATACATATTGCATACATTAAACCAAAAATAATATCTAGTTTCGGAGTGGGATGCACTTTGTTTTGATTGGAAGGTTTTTGTTAATGAAGCCCTGCCATTAGCAGTTTGTTTAGTACTCGTTAGACTTGTTTTTGATATTCTTAAACAAATCCAAATACGAGTAATAATTGATTCTAAACAAATATTTTTTGAGCTAAAATTATTTGATTTGGATTACTTGGATTTGTTTATCTGTAATTATTTGGTTACTAATCGGGTAAAACGAGTACCCGCTGATGCTTAGTTACAATAGTGATGATTTAAAGAGAGAATCTATATTTCTTACCTTTATTAAATAATCAAAATTTTAACAAACCCAAACACACTTGGTGAACCTCTCAACACAAATAAATCACTATACAACTATTGTACCTCTATTGTGAAATACTATTATGTAATCACCCAATCAACCACAGAAAAATTGCCAGCAGCAAAAATTATTTCCCAAATAATTTAACTATAATCTTTGGATATTTCCCAAAATGTTCATCATACCTGCCGGTAGCCTCCCTCACCCCAAACACAAAAATAACTGATTTAAAACACTTAAAATTGTATTTTTTTAAGTAATAGAATGTTAACAAAATTAGTAAAATTCCATCACAATCACTGAACTGTTATTGATAACAGTGTGTGACCTTTGATTAAAAGATACTGAGAGTTTATTGGGTACAAAATGCCTTAATGAGACAAATAAAAGTTTTTTTCAATTAAAATTTTTAACTCATGTACGTGTTTAAATGGTGTAAGGTATGCTATACAATATTGAGGATATGAGAATAGTCATGAAAATAAGGACAATTGGGGGAAATAGAACAATCAAACAGGAATTGTATGACATGAACGCTAATTTTCATTTAGTATTTAGGCGTTGATTTGTATTCACTGGGTCACCAATACCCTTCTTCTTAGTTTAAGCCTTATGTAAGTAAAAATAACTGCACCTAGTAACACTACTCTCCTCATCAGCTGTTGCAATATACTAGTTCTGAGGCGAAGGGGTCTCATGATTAAAAGGCAAAACTGTGGGCTGTGATTATCTTTATTTGATCAAGAGTTTTATGAATTTCCAATTATTTTAGGGTTGATTAAAATATGATTGCTTCACAATTAATATTATATTAGGTATACAATCAAACTAGATTTCTCTCCTTGGACAGATGAGGATTTATATATCTTTTCCTTTACTAGCTCCATCTACATTATTGAACATTGAATGGGTCAATGATCTTTCGCCCAATCAAGTTCGCCTACTGTATAAGTTTGCCTAATGCAAGTTCGCTTACCGTACTAGTTTGCCCAACCATCAAGTTTGCCCAAACATCAAGTTCGCCCAACCAGCGTGCGCGCACTTGCACAGTCCGGCAGGGTTAGGTTAGGTTAGGTTAGGTTAGCAATATGTCGCGCTCGCACGCTCGTCAAAATGCGCGCTCATCGTAGTTGGTGAACTTGTACATTGGGGCGAACTTGTACATTGGGCAAACTTGCATTAGGCAAACTTGATTGGGCGAACTTGTATTGGGCAAAAGATAATGGTATCAATAAGAAATAACCTCACCTGTCCAAGGAAAAATACCTAAGATCAAAAGACCAGGGAGTGTGAAAGGAAGCTTCTTTTAAAGGAAATTCTTTTGTGCTCATCCTTAGTTGTTCCAGATTTGATCACTTCAAGAACATCTTGAGATCCCCTTCGAAGTTCAACTTTCCCTATGCAATGTCTTCACATCCTTAAATTTTGATGACTCTTTTCATCCTTTCTCTCCCAGATGGGGTTTATAATCATTTCATAAGTGAAATGAGCCAAAATTTCCTTCAGAGATTGCTTTTGGATTGCGTCAAGTATACAGGAGAAGAGCGTGGTTGCTTCACTAATGGTGAGACAGTCTTTGTCCCAATCCGAAGTTCAATATTTCCGATTGGTTAGTTTGAAATTCCTTAATAGGTTTAACTATCTTGTGATTGGGCAGTTTCTACCCTTACTTTGGTGAGGATCGCTCAATTTCTAACAGATATCTCTTCATTTTTCCCGAGTGTATTTTTCGTAATTGACCTCCTCAAAGATGTTGACTCTTTCATGATTCTCCAGGTCTTGTCATTTCTAAACTTAATTTCAACTCTTTTGTTATTTTCCAAGTTAAATTATGAATTTACCAGTATTGTCTTTTACGTGTTACTAAAATCACTGATTCTTCTATAAAGATCAGTTTTTTCTGTGGGTCTCAAAAGTTTTTCTTACAGGGTAATAAAATTACTGATTTGCCTTTAATTATTACTTATTTCAGAAATAACAGGTCTGCTCTGTGTTACCTACATGCATATCCTTAATCAAAATTTTTATTGGTTGAATTGCTTATCTGAGTCCTCCCTATATGATGGCTGCCATTTCATCAATGAACAGTTTGTTACATTGATTCTTTTCTTGATTGGGATGGCAAAATAAAACTTTGGATATTTTGTTGACTTAATTGTATTTATCTACTTATTTGTCTGACTTTATGCTTGACAGAAGACATTATCTTACAGTTAATGCCTTCCACAAACTATTGTGGAAAAATTATTGTGCCAAATACACTTTCAAATCAAAGCTTTATTTTAAACAACTTCAAATTACTTCATCAAAAATATTTTAAATCTAAAACACTCTTGGTTCTGCCTTAGCCCAGAGGCCACCTTTGTTTCCGCCCAACCCTGCTTTTGGATCCAACTCTACCTTTTCGACAGTTTTTTGTGAAGGTAAGAGCTTGAAATGGCGGAAGACCATTATTAAGCCAACCTTTGCTTCCAGTAAAGCAAATCTCATAGCCAAACATGCCCTTGGACCTTGACCAAAGCTCAGGAAAGCATAGCTATAAAAAAAGCTTTTGATTCACTTTTTGTAGACTGCAAAGAAATAGGTTTTTTCAACTCACGGGCTTCTATTCTTTTTTGCTTCTTTTGAAAAGTTTTCTGGATCAAATACTTCTGGATTGGGATAGATGTCCGGATCCATGTGAATTGAAGAAACAGGAATAAACAGCTTAAAATATTATTTAAAATAGGCTTCAGAATCATGCGGTATATTTGAATATAAAAAGCAGTTCAAGCTCTGGGAATTAACCAGGGTAGAGACTAATATTTTGAGCTTAGGTTAGTATTTTAGAAAAAAGTTTGATTTACCGACATTCCTTTACTTAAAGTGAGTCTGTCATCGAGTTTGTAATCTTTCACACATGCCCTTGTTAATATTGCTGAAAAACAGAGTAAATCTCTTTTGTCTGAGAGTGAAAATTAGTGTTTAATTAATTTACTTGCAGGAGGATGAAGTCGTAGAGTTTCATGTAGAACCATGTCAAGGTATGGAAGATTCTTCAAAAGTATAAAAATCATTATGATTATGTATATAGTGCTTCAATGATTTTACTCACCTGTATAACTGTATAATCAGGACAGTTACCATCTGCCTCATCGTATGCAGCGTCGATTTCAGCTCTTAATTTTTCCTGGATGTCTTGATTTTTAACCATTTCATAAGCAGCATAAGCAAGTGTTTGTGCTGTTGTGTCATAACCTAAAAAGATTCAAGCAATTTTGTCATCTAGATTCCATTGACTTTCCAGAGGAGAAATATATGCTTGTGGGTATATCAGATACACTCTACAACAGAGACATACTTCTAGGATTGAATTGGTTTTTGAGAAACTAGCCACCTGGGCCAGGCGCTGCACGGGAAAAATGCTGCCTAGAAAATGTCATTTTCCCCCAACTTTATTGTATTCCTATTGCTGCCTGACCCATTAGGACACTCAGATACATTCAAATATCATGTTGCCAGATCTCTTGAGCTGCATGAGATTCATTCAAACACCCTTACAAATGACAAACAGACAGACTCTCCATTCTTACATATATAGATTCGCAAAATTACCAGCAACAAGCATCAACATAGCTGTGGCAATGATTGTCGTCTCATCGATTTGAGACTTTTTGCTCTTGTCCATTCTGATTTTAGAATCCTGTTCATACTGTTCATTTGATTCTGACTGTGAGAGCAAACAATAATTGAAATTTGAAATTAATGTATAAAATATATACTTGGATCTTACTTGATCAGTATCACCCTTTATTGCTTCTACCATCATATCAATCAAATCATTTTTTCTCAAACTTGGATTGTGCTTTCTCTCCCTCAAAGTCCTTTCAATGACATCAATGAAAAAGTTTGTTTCCTCCTTTTTGATAATGGAGATCTTTAACAAACTAAACAATTTTCCCATGCCGAGAACTGAAACACACATTATTTTGATTATGTCGAAAACACTCCGTCTAAAAATAGCGGCAGCATTCTTGACAAATGGTGATTCCTCTAAAATTAAAAAGCCATTTTAGTTATTGACTTTCAAAAAAAAATTTGCTCAAAATATACCCTTTTCAAAAGCTTTTGAATCAACACCAAATGCACAACTGGCAATTGTATCCATGCTGAATTTTCCAAAGCAGCCCTTCATTTCAAACTCATCACCCGTTTTGGCATGACAATCTACTTCATTTTGGAGTCTACGACTGAAAACAAATTTTAAATTTTACTCATTATAATGGGCAATACTTTTCATTAATTTTGCACTTCTGTTACTCTAATAATTCAACTATAATTTTCAACACAATTCCAGTTGCCTCCAATGTTATTCTTTAAGATTAAAAAGGCCTCAACAAAAGATTGATTTTATGTTAGATTAGAACCAACACTAACAGCTGCTATTCTCATGAGTATTTTTTTAGCTTTCCTCTCTGGATCTTATGATAATCAAAATAAATATTTTTTATATTAATGTTAAATTGTGTGAATGTGATATATAATTAAGAGAGAAGTAAAATTTTAAGTTTATACCTTGTTTCACCAATAAAAACCATCATAGCTCTCATTTTTCCAGAAGTAAAAATGGGTGAAAAGGTTGATCTAACGTTTTTCCACTCATCACCTTTTAAGCTTGAGAGTTGTCTTGACCAAGCCTTTTTTGAGTAACTTTTTTTGAAATGTGATTTGAAAAAGATTTGTTAAGAAATCTGTGACCTGGTCTGATTTTGTTCCGTTAACTTGTGCAAAGCTGCTTGTTTGGCGGTCAACAAAATGGTCAAAATCTTTAACCTGTATATCAATAATGTCACATGTAAAAGTGAACTTGATTTTTTGAAACTTTTGGTGAATGATGTTTTGTTAAGACCAAGGGCAATTTTGAATGTATATTTAAAGATCCCTCCCAAGCGACCAAAGCAAAGCAAAGGGAAGATTCTTAGAAAAACATAAAGGGAGGGGTTGAAAATTGTTGTGAAGATTCTTTTTTGTCTAGGAGCTGAGTTGTTTGAGTTTAAGTGCAAGTAGCTTTTAAAGTTGTGTGACTGAGACCGGATTCTTCCAATATTTATGGTTCTGCAAGGTGTGCTTCATTTTAGAGTAAAGTGTTTTAAATGTAATATTTAGTTAATGTCTCCAAACAAAATTTCAGCTCTTTATCTTTAAAACTGGTGAAGAATTTTGAAGTTAAAGATGGAGGTCAGAAGCAAACAATTTTTTGACTTCATTTTTTAAGCTTGGGGTCTAGGAAAACCTCAATGGTGGCTTTGTGCTTCATTTTAGAGTAAAGTGTATTAAAAGTAAAATTTTGGTATTGATACAAGCTGTTTTCATGCTCTATTGCAGCTCTCTAGCTTTAAAACTGAGGAATAAATTTGAGGTCAAAAGCAAAAAAGAGAGAGAATAGATCTGATTGCAAAGATGATTGATTGCGATTGCAAAGTTGATCTGGTATCAGGTGGTTTGGGTTGGGGTCAAGGGGGGAATTGGTCGCTCCAGAGGGTTAGGTATTTTTCCCCAATCTAAAATACCTGTTTATTTAATTTTTACCAGTATTTTTTTGAGTACATCAACATTCCTGACCACAGTAACAGGTGTTCCAAACCTGAACATGCCAAAATAGTCTTCATTGCGGTATTTCAAATAGCCTTTCTTCAAAAGATCCTCTATGTTTACTCTCTGAAAGAAAATTCAAGTAGACCAATAAAGAAATACATTTACATCAAACAAGATCTCTAATGGATGGATGTAGTTTGGTTGATCCTGAGCTGAAAATTTCAGCTGTGTTTATTGTTCTTGTGTTTTTGTTTTCATCGCCATAAATTTACGAACTGATAGGTAGCTTTGCTAGTTCTTGTTTGATTTACCAATTATGGTAACCGAGGTGAGGAGATTTGAGCCACAAGAAATAAGACCAATGAGGTACTAACAGTTTATTTGAGGAAGAGGAGGGTTTATAAACAGCAAACACGGATCTATGATTTTGCCGGTCAAAAATGGTCAAACATATTGTTACTCTTTTTTAAGTGTGCCTTCAAACTTTTTCCATTAAAAGCGGACTATTTGGTTGTGAATTGTGATTAATTGCTTATTATTTTTTGCATTATTTACTCTTGGGTTAAAAGGAATGTGGCTAGTGTCCAAAGGCTATATAGAAGATTAAAAATTTTTAGTTAAAGATGATAAAGTCATTTTTCTACGTACAATATTTATGAGGAGGTTAAACGTAGGAACAATCTGTTCGTGGTTTCGCTTTCTAAAACTTGTTGTTTCCATTATAGGCTAATCTCTGATATTATGGGTGCAATTTAATATCTGTTTGCATTGGAGGCCTCAATCCACATTCAATCAATAAATATAGCTTGTAAACAAGCAGGGCATCTGGAAGAAACTAGGCAAAGGCCAGATTGGTTCTCATCAATTTTATCCTGGATACTCTAAGATCCTTATGGCTAGTATTTTGCTAAACTAGTACCTGAAGAATAATGTCTAACCAAAACTTCCCTCCATCAATTTTAAGCTCAGGAATTCCACGGCGAGCAAAAAAGTTCCATTTGTTGTACTTGTAATGTAACCAAACTCCAACGAGAAGGACAATCATGCCAATCAAAATCTCAACTAACATTTTGTTTCAACCTGAAAATTACAATATAATCCTAATAATACAGCAAAATTTTCTGTTATCTTATAAATTGTGGTTAATTGCAAACAATATACTTGACAAAGTTATCATAAGATTCAAAAAGATTATACTATAAGACACAGTTTCAATATTCTAACTCAAGCCTTTCTAGTTTCTACCTACCACCAGGTCTGAGGGCTAGAATTATTGTCATAAAAGACAAAAATTGGGTTTCTGGAGTTTTAGACGTTCCCTATTTACTTCTGTTTTTTCTGGGCTTATTGTTCTCCACACATTTAAGGAGGTTGCTTGTTACATTGTATGAGTCTATATCTATATACTGAACTAGAATTACTATTTTGAAACACATTTTAAGTGAGGTTCAATGTACAGCATCAGGTAATGAAATATTCTCTTCCCCATTTTTTGCAACTGCTCCATGCCAACCCTGCACACATGCCTTTGGTCCACGTCCACTCTGCGAATGTACTTGCGCTTCATGCCCACACTCCGTCCCCTTGCATAACAGCCAGACCGTAGACATTATATAAAGTGATTGCACCTCCCTGCCTAATGCATACGCTGCAGAAAAGATTTGCACCATAGTGATTTTGGGCTTACCAACAGCTGAATCCATGCAGCTCAGGTGGGGTCAGCTGTAAGTAAACTTATACATAAACCCAAAATTGATCTTTATGAGCTTTTTCTCCTTCTGTATATTGTTTATATGTATGAATTAATTCAGAGCCAATACTTGATATCAACAAGCAAAAGGATAAAAAAAACCCAATTTTTTTAACAGTTTTCAGAAAAAATTTCTTTTACCTTTTTTTGCACTGTTCTCTAGCTTCAACATACTCAAAGACTACAAGTTTTCAGCAGGAATGAATCATTTATTTTCTGCAGTACCTTTTTTATA
>Ga0194133_10003942_pt1 | contig 20464 bp, 15 predicted proteins | sample TA2KigOf40mmetaG_FD_155448 | JGI IMG/M metagenome (GOLD analysis project Ga0194133, IMG submission 155448) | Freshwater microbial communities from Lake Tanganyika, Tanzania - TA2015055 Kigoma Offshore 40m | ecosystem: Environmental > Aquatic > Freshwater > Lake | place: Tanzania: Lake...
CATCTCTTCCACCTTACATGAATTATTTAGAAATTTTTTGTCCACCATAATACCAAGATTCTCAGGGTAGACCCCGAGGTCACATAATGAAAGAGCTTTGCAGGTTAAAAATACCATACCAGAGTTGCAGGCTGCAGTCTCCCTGATGTTGTTAATCAAAAATCTGCTTTTCAGCACACTTATTTTTCAAATAATAAATAATTTTGTCTGGAAAGCACAAGCTAATAGTAAAACTCATTCACTTAAATTTTGTCAAGCTACTTTATCTCATAATTTGAGATGCAATGACTAATTTGATCAGATTTTATTGGAATCTGCACCTTACATGAATTAGTTAGCAATTTTTTGTCCACCATAATGCAAAAGATCCTCCGGGTGGACCCCGAGGTCAAATAATGGAAGAGCTTTGCAGGTTGACAAAAACCATTCCAGGGTTGCAGGCTGCAGTGTCCCTGATGTTACTAAGCAAAAATTTGCTTTTCATGACACTTGGTTCTCAAAGAAACATGTATAAAAGTAAAAGCCCTTATGAAATTTTTAAACTCGCTGCTCGCTTCGCTAGCTGGCGGATAATTCCCAGCCAAAAGAAATGCGTCTTTAATGAAAAAATAAATTCTCAAGGCGTACTATATGGAAAAGATTAAAAAAATATTCTCAAAATTTCACTTACAAATAAACAACACAATCTCACATAGTTTATTGTGTACATACTCAAACAGCTGATAAACTTGAATAAATGAAGACATTTATCTCAATAACAAAGCAAAAATAGCATAGAGTGGATCAATAAATTATTAGCATAGTTTTAATGGAAGGAATCCATCACTTTTAATGCTTGATGATATAGTCTTTATAAAGTTCCAAAAAGTACTTTAAAACATTAATGCTAAAGATGGGTTCAGGTCAAAAATTTTTGACCTGGGTTGTGTCAGCCATCTATGGTTTGAGTCTGGGTTTGGAAAATTCCCCCTAAAAATGTCAAATTTTTCATTTTTTTCCCTTCAGGTCAAAAAAATATCTTGGGGTCAGGTCAAAAATTATCCGGGTCAAAGGCAGGTCAGCCTCTTATTTACTGCGGGTCAAAAGTAAGTTCGGGTCGGGTCGGGTCGGGTCAGGGCCCTTCTCTAATTAATGCTTTAAACAGGTAAAGTATTACCTAAATCTTAGAATGCTGAATTTCAGCTCTCTATCTTCTGAACTGAGGGGGTAGCTTGAGGTGACTTAAGGACAATTAACATCAAAGTCATACTATTCAATTTTATGGCCTGTTGTACTATGGCCCCCAAAAGTGGCTTTGCTCTCAAAATCCCTTAGATAAGAAGATTAAATTCAGTCCTCCATTAAAAATGACTGGTAAAAAAGAAAAAGAGAGCTGAGCTTGACCAACTTGGAAGGGCTAAAGCCGGTCTCTGGGGTTAATATGCGACTGGATGCTTCAACCGAATCTGGAACATATTTAAGGAGGTTGATTTTTGCTTTAAGGACATGAGTGAAGACTTTATAAGAGTATCCTTAAAAAGATCACTAAAAATGTGCATCATTTCAGTGGCACCCAGGACCTGAAGGAAGGAATGATCAACAACATCACTGAGAACCCATGTGGCTATTGGGGGATAAAATCTGTCTAAATGACAGTTTTATTGGATATTGATCTTTCACCATAAAGCCAGCAAATGATAGTAGTGGTTTTTTTCCGCAGGGTATCGTGGTTCTCCAAGCCCTCCAGCAGGAGACTGGTCCTTTTTTGTCTCTAATAAGATTTCAAATATTGTAAAATGTGAAATGTTTGAGTTCTAATAAACAATACAATACCATAGTAATATTTCTGAACTCACTTAGCTCACTTGTTGGGGACAACCTTCAACCTTAAGAAAAAAGATCTGCACCAGTCCCTCACCCCACTTGCACTCAGAGTTATGTGTCTGGGTCAAAAAAATTTGACCCGGGTCAGGTCGTTGTTGCTCAGATCGGCCTGGGTTTGGAAAATTTCCCTATAAAAATACCAAATTTTCCAACTTTTTTCCCTTCAGATCAAAAAAAATCTCATCTGGTCAGGTCAAAAAATACCCGGGTCTAAGATGCGTCGGCCTCTTTTCTACTGTGTGGTAAAAGTATGCTCGGGTCCTGTCAGTAGCCATGTCTAGAGTTATGACATTTGCTGCAAGACACCCAAAATGGAGTCGAACCTTGATTCATATTCATATTTCTTTTATTCATTGCTGAATGGCATCAAAACGGTTATTTTTTTATTTTGTTTACTAGGAAAGTTTACATGGAAATGTAGGTTAGAGATATATCTACATTTTTACAATCATACTTTTTCTCTGTTTTCTCATGGCAGGACAAAAGACAAGTAAGAAAAACAGAACCAAAAAGGAAGGCCCCACAAAAAATGTAACAAGTTCTCGTGTCCTGCTCCTCACCAACCAATGCCTATACCAGCTGAAACACAAACTTCAAGTTTCGTGACAAAATGATCAGCCTTCTATCCAGTAAATGTCTATTGAACAGGAATAGCCTTAAAGAGAAATTGTCCTTCCTTTTCCAGCTAAAGGCCTGAAATTTTGACTGTTTGAATTGTGCATATATATAGTGTGAAAGAGCTCGAAAGTAAAACCTGGTCAACAAACATCACAATAAAAAACAATTTGGTAAGTCTGAAAGTTTATAAAAAAATCATCTTTTATCTTTATCTATAGCCTACATTCCTTCAAAATTTTAAATTGACTATTATTTTCTAATATAAATTGATTGAAAATTTACAATAACCTTTTAAGTTATTACTTTTTTATCTTTCAAAAGAAGAACAGGATGTATGTAGACTTTAATTTTTGACCCGGGTCAGGTCGGGTCAATTTTTTGTGGCTCGGATCGGGTCGGATCTGGTCAGATCGGGTCAGCCATTTATGGTTTGAGTTTGAATTTCAAAAATTTCCCCTAAAAATGTTAAATTTTTCAAATTTTTTCCCTTTGGTTCAAAAAAAATTGCTTAGGGTCGGGTCAGAAAGTATCCGGGTCGAAGCCGGGGTCAGCCTCTTATTTACTGCGGGTCAAAAGTAAGCTCAGGTCGGGTCAGGGGCCATCTCTAGTAGACTTACTATTCCAAGCAATCCATTATGCGTATCGCGAGGTTTGGTAAGGGATGGGAAATACTATGTTATTAACCCATGCTTATGAGACTTAGTTCTTCCCTGTCTTTATAATAAAAAGGCGAGGTGAAAGATATGCTCATAATACTTTATTGAAGGTTAGTATACACACACTGTAATGTACACAGAGAATGGTTATCCTTAGGAATATCTCTAGCTATCTACTCCGAGTAACTTACATCTAAGCACACAGAGAATAACTAGGTAGTAATCTTAAGGCACGCAGACCTTTTATTGACATGTGAGACAGGAGCACGCTGATCTGGGGGCGCTCGGGAATCAGATGTGGGTAAAATGTTTTGTGATCGAAATTTTATATTTTATCGTTACTTAAATCTAAAGGCTGAGATCCGTGGATGTAGTGAAGAAAAAAAAGTTCAGTTTGAAAAGTCACACTTTATGAATCCTAAAAGTTGTGATTTCTCTTTTTATCAAAATCTTGGTCTGGGTATAGAATTTGGGTTAGATTATTATTTTTGATGACCTCGGTTAAATCCCGATTGACTCCTTGACAACATTTTCAAGACCTTAAGGACAAGATTGGCCATGGAGTACTATCTTGTCCAGGTCTGCCCTTCTTTTCCACAATCCTTAGCAGTTTGTAATGGACAGAATTTAATCTTTCTTATGTCCGCTACTTTTGTATGACCACCGAGCCATACTTGGGATCCATAGTAAAGCAAGCCATAAGATTGGCTCGTAGTAGCTTTAAGAAAGGATCTCTTTGAAAGCCTCTTTCTTAAAAATCTAAGCCCAGATGGAGATGTTATTGATAATAGATCTTATTTGAGGGGGCCATGACATTTTTTCATCAAAATAAAGCCCAAGAACCTTCATCCTGGCTCCTGTGGTAATATTTTTGTCCTGACATTTCAAAACAAGTCTCTTACTCAACTTGCTGAAGTAAACAGCTTCAGTTTTCTTACTATTCACTGTTTCAATTCAGCCTCTATGGTGGTGGTGGGTTTTCCGCTGGGTGAGGCATCTCATCACACAAAAAACTCAGTTTTTCCCACCAAAAATATAAGGCCACCATAGTTGTCTTCAAGTCTTCAGGCTACATAACTTACTCTAGTAAAATTTCATCTTACAATTTAATGTCAATTTGAAATGCTTTGAATTGGAAATAGGCGAATACCAATGTCCACTTTAAGAAGTATATCCTCAACCTGCATTTAGGGGGGGGCTTTTCCACTTTGTGGGGCATACCTAAACATTGATCAAACCCCCTGGTTTAACACCAACATGAACACCTTGGTTGACATCAAGTCCCCAGGCCAAGCACACTCATCAGGCCTCGAGGCCTGTGTGCCATTCATCAACTCTTGTGAAGTTTTGCACATGACTGCTTTATTCAGGTTGTGAAATGAATGAATGAAAAATAAATACTTCTTAATGATAAAGTACATTATTGGCTTAATTTTGCCTGGGGTCATTTTTTCCTTTGGACACTTGCTGTGTTCATCACATTTTAAGGAGACTTTTTATTTTACAAAATCTCTGGTAAAGGTATTTTAAATATAATGCAATGAAGCACACAGAGCATGTCAAGAGAAAATTTCAACCTGCCAACCTTAACACTTAGAAGCAAAAAGTTTTCATAGAAAATCAGAAAACCTTTTTTCAAGTTTTTATACACTTAGGTGACACTTTGAGTGCATGTTTTGAAAAAAAGAGAAAAATAAACAATTTTCTTAAGAACAAAACAACAAAAATATTGAAAATAAGATTTTCAATACTTCCCAATTATATTTAGAGATGGGCCCTGACCTGACCCTACTTTTGACTCGCAGTTATAAATAAGAGGCCGACTCATCTTTGACCCCGGTACTTTTTGACCCGATCAGAAGAGATTTTTTTTGATCCGAAGGGAAAAAAATAGAAAAATTTGTGATTTTTAGTAGGAAAATTTTCCAAATACTAACCCAAACCAAAAATGGCTGACCTGAACTGACCCAGGTCAAAAAATTTTGACCCAGACCCATCATGACAATTATCAGCCAGCGAAGCAAGCCAGCTGGCGAGTATAGAATTTTCATTACGGTTCCTGACAAAAATGGCTTGATGTCACATGTCTGTCTGTCCGTCCGTCTGTCACCTCAATTTCTACCCATACCAGTGGAGCAGGAGAGCTGAAATTTGGCAGGAATAATTATCATATTGGTGGATCAAAATTTACTGACCAGATTTTTGATATCTTGTCTAGAAGCTGAGATATTTATCTTCAAAGATATGCAGCAACAAAGAGCTGTTTTTTGCAATTATAAAACACAGTGTGAAAAAAATAGGGGGGGGGTCTATTTTGAGACAAATGCTGGCGGTTAGGTATTTTTCTTGTGCAAAAAATACCCGTCTTCTTATTTGAGGATAATTTGTTTTAAAACTTATTATCTTACAGTATGACTATATAAACTCCAAAACCTATTACTTTCAAGCCAGTCGAGCTCAAGCTCTCTACAATTATGTGTCAAAGTCACTTTCCATGGCCATGTGGTCGTGATAACCCACTATTAATAAGATTTTCAAATCCCTTCAGGAGTTATAAAAATTTGTAAATGAGTGCCTTGAGCAACATGACTTTTCAGCCAGCCTTATCACGGTACAATTCATAAAGCAAACAAGCTTTTTATTATTGCCCACATGAATTGAGTTGAAGCAAAAGAGTGTGTTTTAATAGATCCTTCTTTTTTATATGCCTCCTATTGAAAGTTATTATTAAGAAAATAAAAAGGTGTCCTTGAAAAGGTTTCAGTAAAGGAGAGGAAAAGCTCTTCTCATGGACATAAGACTTTTCAACACATTTGAAGACTTGTAATAACCAAGTTATAATAAAGTTTGCAAGCTAAGATTTGGCTAAGAAAGTGCCATTGTGGCCTGACAGTCATGGTTACTATATTCAAGAGTTTTATGACAAGGTCTATTCATCCATAGCTTTGTCATACTTTAAGCTCTGAATTTTGCAGTACAATTTTCTCCCCAATATATTTTACATTCATTCATGAAAAGATAATCTAATGTCAATTAACTATAAATCCTCTTAATTGATGAGTTGATGAATGGCATATGGGCCTTGAGGCCTGATGAGTGTCCTTGGCCTGGGGACTTAAAGTCAACCACGGTGTTCGCATTGATGTGTAAAACTGGGGTTTTGATCAATGTTCAGCAATGCCCCACGTAACAGAAACACTCCCGCCCAAACAAATCTCTAAGGTTGAAGCATAGACATCGAATATATAGACCACGCACCTCTGCCTGAGTAGCTGGAAGAATTTTCACAGTAGTAAATTAATGGCTTACCAACAGCTGAATCGGTGTGGCCTAGCTGGGCCAGCTGTTGGTAAACCACCTCTATGATTTTTGGTCTATGTATTCGATATCTATGGGTTGAAGGCCAATGGTGGGATGCAGATTGAGGATCACATCTTAGAACTACATTAGAAGTACATGTTGTCATCAGGATGTAGCCGAAGTTGTCAACAGTTGCTAAAAATAATCAAAAGTCCATTTTGTATACAAAAAAGTTTCTTTAGGTTAATTCTAAGAGTGTTGAGTGATTTGAAATGGTGATTGTCAAAGTTAAGATGATTAGAGATATCAGGGATTCTATTTGAGATAGCATTTCTTTCAACTCTTAGTTTGAAATTGTCATAAAAATTCAATCTGCCTGATTGTCTTCTCTCTTGAAATCTCCTGACCTTCACCAAGAAAAAGTTCTACATGTACAAGTTTGCAATTTCCACAATAATTTTAGATTCAAACTAACTTTATAAATTTCTGTGAATTTTTAAAATACCTTGATTTTTGTATCATTTCTACAGACTTTGAAGCCATGGGTGAGACCCTGGGAATAGCTCACAATGTTTTTGAAAAGATGGAAAGGGAAAAGGACAGGAAAGAAAGGATGAAAAAGTATGAAGAATGGCAAAAAGAGCAAGAGAAAAGGAAACAAAGACTCCGTGACATTCAAGCCAAGTAAGTAAATGTTAAATGTTGTCAGCAGGTATAATTAAGATAACGAGAAGTCCTTGAGAAGTTTTACGGGAAGTTCTTCTCCTTGATTTAGGGTTAAAGAGGCTGAAAGATTTGGTGGATTTACACCAGATTCGCAATCACCACTAGTTTGTCGAAGAGGTGCAAGTTCTTCATCAAGTCTGATTGACCAAGATCAGGACATAGAGAAGAAAGAGTTTCAAGTAGCTTAATCATTTCAATATATGTATTCAAAGGAACCAAATTTGACTTTATCCAATTTAAAGGGTAGGAAATATGAAGTTGGAAGATCTGACAAGAAATCCAGTCATCAGAACAACACATTGCAAGAAATTAGTGGAACAAGTCCTAAAAGAAAGATGGAACAGAGAACATCAAGTACTTTCTCAAGGTGGGTATCATGAAGTGTTCCTTGCTCAAATCATTTTAACAAAAACTTATCTTGATGATTCAAAAAAAATGTGCTTTTAGTTAAATACACAATGGCACTTTCCAAAAAACGTTTAAAGGTTACCCATGTTGAATTAGACCAATGAAAAGTTAAAACTTTCTTAACGGAAATGATAAAGGTGTGTGTTGCTGATGGCAAGCCTCAGGGTTGGGCCAGCTGGCCTCTAGAGCTGGTAAGCATGGCCGGCCATGTTTTGACCCACAGTAAATAAAAGGCCGACCTGTCTTTGACCCGGGTTCTTTTTGGCCCGACCCAAAGCAATTCTTTTTTTGACCAGTAGGGAAAAAAACTGGAAATTTGATTTTCCAAACCCAAACCAAAGATGGCTGACCCGACCTGAGCAATAAAAAATTGACCCGAACTGGGTCACAAAATTTTGACTACGACCCAACACTACTCTGACATGACAGTAATGTTGTTAATTGTTACAGATTGAGGAGAGGAAGACACATATGATATCCCACCCAGCCCAGCTGAGATCCACAACCACACACCTTTATCTTTGAAATAGTAAAGCTAGAGAGAAAAAATAAAGTTTAGGATTTCAGCAGATAATAATAGAAATTATACCCAGGGGATGAATCCTCAAGCTCATCATCTACGTTATGGATAAAATTGCCCTGATTAGGGTGCCGTGAAGATCTTTTTTGCAATGTGGGGTTTAAATTTGCCAGCATGGCCGTAAAGAAAATTCACAATCTTTGATCATGGTTATCAATTAGGTTTCTTCAACATTTGGCCACAGCAACCCATAGAGGTACACTTATGAATTTTGAAATATACTTTGAACATAAATTGTCATTTTTAAAAGTTATTGAAGAAGCCTGTGCGGTGTTGGGGTCTGGTAGGATGAGTGGTTTGCGTGTAAGAGAATATTGTAAACCCATTGATGACTTTCCCAATTAAGAAAAGAATCAATACTTGGCTGTTTAATGATAAAACGACAACCAAGCAACACTGCTCCCTCCCTCGTGCAGTTTCAAAGCCAAAGAGCTGAAATGTTGTTTATAGACTCCTCATATTAATTTCAAAAAAAGTTATCAAACGGATTTTTGAAATTTTGTTTGGTGGCTGAGATGTGGAGGTTTTTCTAGGCTAGGAAAGTTTAGTTCATGATAATGCCGCTGTTTTAGATGCCATTGTCATCAGGCAAAATTTCAGCTTTCTAGCCTTAAAACTGTTAGAGGTGTTTGAGGTGACAGATGGACGCACACATGGATGACATGCCGAACAAACATTCTACCTAAAATTTCTAAACTTATGCACCCACTCACTCGCTTCGCTCGTTTGCTCATGGATGAAATTTTTTAACTTTGTATAGGATGTGGCAGAAAGCTTCTCTGAGTGCTGCCAGACGGTGTGAGTCCCAGGATCTTGTGGTCACCGACAGCACAGAAACACTGAATGATTCAGATACACTTGTTGAAAGAAAGCATTACTTGAAAACTGAACTGAGACCTTGGAGCAAAAGTGTAGCAGAGCTCACATTCAAAACATCAACTGATTCCAATGACCAAAATGAAATGAACCATCACAAATGCAGTCCTGTAAGGAAAGCCTCTGACTATAATGATATACAGCTAGACAACAATGCCAAAACGCTTAGGGAAAAATTTCACAGTACTCCAGGTAAGCAATTGAAATATGTTACAAAAGAATTGAGAGCAAATGAGAGGAAACAATCTAAGCACACCTTTCAATGAATTTTCATTGATATACTTTACAGGTCTATCTTCAGAAGATCATCATGAATGCAGACCAACTGAGGGTCACATAATAATAAATTTTGACATGACAGAAACCAAGAAAAAAGTTTCAGAAGAAAAATTTTCAAGGCAAATTTCAAGCATGAGGTATCAAAAAGTTACTTTCTGGACACATAAAGTAGATAATTTTGATAATAATATTTGCTTTTTCCAGTTTAAAGTATTCTAAAAGCCCTATTCCAGCAAACAACTCTTCAGAACATTTTATGGAAGAGGGAATGAATGAGAAAGACACCAAAAATTTTATCTTCTATGAAAGAGAGGAACATCCCTCAAGATGTGGGCAGTGCATTTTATTATAAAATGTTTTGTAGGTTTCTTTGATGGCAACAGACAATTTGTCCATTGTGATGTCAAAATATTGTAATCAAAAACAGGGGTGTCTCTAAAAATTAAAATGTTTTAACTTTCATACACAAATACTGAATTTTAAAGAAAGCAAAGTTTGTAAAATAAGATTTGTAGGTATAATCCTTGACTACACCAGTCGAAAATTTCAGTTCTCTTTCACAATCCTATGAAGAGGAAAAGCATTTCAACAGCACAACATTTGCACCCTGAGCACCCTTTTACAATCGTTCCAGCCCTCATGTTTAAATTCTCAAAAATGTCTTGTAACAATCAAGGTTTTGATTTTACAGCTTAGTTGTGAAAACACGATCTGAAGCTCTTGACAATTGATTACGTTTGTGCAAAATTTTAGCTCTTTATCATTATCGCTTGGAGAAGAAAAGCATGTTGACAGGCCCACGTTTGCAACCCAAGAGCCCATATGCATAGACCTCCCCACCAACTCAGGGAAGGTTCTAAACACAAGCATGACCCTACCAACTTGATCCCTGGACCCCAGGGTACCCCAAACTCCAAAACACAAACGTGTCATGGGAGAGAAAACTTTGTGTAACTGAAAATGTCCAGATGGGTCACGTGAGCCCGGTTGGAAAGTCTTAAATAATTTAAAGTAAATTTTCTTGTAGTATAATTCATTCAGTTTAAAGTGAAATCCAGTTGATTTTTTATTGAAAATCTGAACTTAGGAACCAGGCAACAATTTTTATAAACATTTAACTAGCTTGTAACTTTTTCTTAGCTAAAATGGCATAAACTGGAGATTTATCTTCATTTGTGCTACCCAGTGAAACAAGGAAGTATTCTTGACCAGGATCCTGTAAGGTAGAGATTAATATTACTATTAATGAGAGTACAACAAGACATCTTTTGGCTATTTTAAAGATTCTTTTTTCTGCCATCTAGGAATCATTAAAAAAAGTTCTTTACATCTGTTTTTTGACTGAATTCCTGTTCTCTTCTAACAGCTGTAGGATACTCTGCAGGATCTTGAGATCTCTTTCCAACAAAGTTGTGTGGCACCAGATTGTACGATGTGTGAAAATATTCTTGTAAGGAACCCACTGGAGCTGGATTTCGGATGTAACCATCATCGAATAACAATTTGGGAGTGGGTGTGAGTTGCAATGGCACAGGAGAAATATGATTTTCAACTGGGACTAGGGGTAATGGGGATTCAGTGTGTGTGATTTGTGGTGGTGGTGGAGGAGCAAAGGGTGGCGGTGGTGGGGCATATGCAGTTGAGGGAGGGACATACTTTTCCAACGTTGGTGGAACATATTGTTCAGGTGGTGGGACATAATTGACAACCGGTTGTGGGGGTGGAGGATGGTATTGTAGGGATGGTGGTGGTGAATAGACTTCCACCGGTGTGGGTGGAGGTGGTGGAGGAGGAGCGTACTTTTCAGGCACGGGTGTCACATAGTTGGTGGGTGGAGGTGCAACATATTTTTCAACTGGTGGTGGTACATAATTCTCAGGGGGTGAGGTATACTTAGAAGCCACAGGAAAAGGGCTTGGTGGTAAATAAACATTAGGAGGAGGAATCACTGAAGGTGGGGGTGGAGGGGGTGGTGGGGGTGATCCTAAAATTTGAAGTTCACTATAAATGTACTTTTCATTATTTTTCTTTCAACCCATCTATCCACATTCGATTCACTGTCGAGCTCCTTCTTCCCATGTCAATAAATAGACCTGCATGCCTTAAAGATGTCAACTGGTCGCGTTTCACTATTCTTAACCATAAGATATATGTTTAATAGCTAGGCCCTAGATTTTAGAATAGTATGCAAGGTTTCTTTATTTTATTTTACTTTAATTTGATACTTTGTACTTATGAAAATAAAGTATTTTTGGCATTTGCTGTGGTCTTTTATTATAAGACTACCATAGAGAGACTGGTGTGGTTACTCGCAGGGTCAACGCTATCGCATGCTAGAGATCGCATAAGGTTCAGGTTCATTCTTATTTGGTCTCAGGGATATAGTCTAGACAAATGACCACATTCTTTCATCCATTGTTTTTATACCTGGATCTGGAGGGGTGAAAATTTCAGGTGATTGGTGAACATCTCCAGGGATAAATTGCCCATGTGGCTTTTGGACAATAGGTAAGGGGTCATGACCATCAAAGGCATAAGTTATATGGGGTCTATAACCAAAATCATCTGCTTGATAAGATGTAATCTGAACACGACCGTCTGGCAATTTTACTTTGAATTCTCCTGAAAAATTATAGAATAAAATGGTTAATATTTTTTGATGAAAACACATCTGTCATTAAGGAATCAAATGCCAAGGATCAAACCAGGATATTCACTCAAATTTTAGTGGCATCTGTAATCAAATGATGATTACTCAAGGTTAACTCCTTTTTTTGAGTTACCTATTGCAGATTACTATTACCCTTTCTGAGACACCATGTCAATTTGTCTACCGGACGCTTCGTCTACTGTCATTTTGCCTATGATGATTTGTCTACTGGACGCTCCGCCTACTGCCATTGCGACTACTGTTGTTTTGCCTATGACAATTTGCCTACTGCCAGTTCGCCTAACTTAACCTAACCTAGTAGGCAAAATGGCAGTTGGAGAATCGTCGTAGTAGGCAAACCATCGTAGGCAAAATGACAGTAGTCAAAATGGCTGTAGGCAAATCAACATTTTCCCACTTTCTGAGGTTGCCTTGTTGATTTTTTTTGCAATCTGGGATTAAAAAATTGCTGTTATTGAAGGGGATCAAACCCGCTATCTTAAATCTTGGTTTACAGTCAGGTGCCTTGTACCAATTGGCCATGGCAAAGGGGAGCTGAATGATCAGCTAGAAAGCTGAAGGCTGCTTCTTTGTTAATAAAACCTATTTAATTTGCACCTTTCTGTCCGATAGACAAAGCTTTGATGACTTAATCATCTTGACAAGAGTATGAAATCTACACTTCAAATGAGACAGATGTTGCAAACCAACCTGTTGTTGTGTGACCATCCACGTGTTCCATGTGGCCTTGATAATTGTGGCCATAGTAATGGTCCTTATCATTAACTTGGTAACCAAAGTGATAATAAACAGGACCCTGAAAATTAAATAAAAAGCAGAACATTCAAAGTCTTATTTTTATCTCTTTGAACAAAAGAAATTAGGAATGATTCTTAATGGAATATTGGTTCACAATAAAGTGATAATTAAAGTAGAAGTTTCTCATTAGAGAAGAAATATATAAAATGACTTCAATTGTTTTTTTTCATTAATTTTGATTTTTTATTAACCATTGCAGTTCACAAAAAGCAATTAAATTCTTACCATTGAAGAAATTTGAGTTCAACCTTCATTATATCTTTCAAGTTTTTTCAGTGCAAAAAATACCAATTTAGCAAAACTACATTAATATATTTGAAAGGATATGGTTATATATAATGAAAATAACAAACAAGGTTTAATTGACTTTTTTCAAAAGAACTTCTTTAACTTATGAAAATCTAAATTTGGTGGTTTCAAAAGCAATTTTATGGTGCTTTTTTAAGTCTGTGGTTTTTGAAAGGAATGCAAATTAAAACAATCTAGCTTTTGAAAATTTTGCTAATGCTGAAATGTTATAAAAATCTCAGCTCTAACCCCTCAATAAAGGCCAAGCTTTTTACATTTAATCCCTATAAGCTCTGCATTTTTCCACCCTATAAATAAGCCCCATTTAAATGATAATATGCAAAAAATTTCAATCTTTAAATATCTTCTATTTATTTATATAAAACAGACTGTTTGTACTTATGCCCCTCTTTCACGAGCGAACCAGTGAACCAATCTCCACCAAATTTTGTACAGACCTCCACACTAACTCAGGGAAGATTCTTAACACAAGTTTGACCCCCCAACCCAACTGCCTGACCCCAGGGTACCCCAAACTCCAAAACCTAAACGGATCACTGGAGAAAAAACTTAGCATAACGTAAAATGTTTGGATGGGTACCCTTAAAAAAATTTTGGCCCGGACAGAGCCGGGGCCTGGTTGGCTAGTTCTTAATAAAGAAAACAACTAAAGGAAATATAATTTTGTTCTCACGTAGTTATAATCTTCAACTTCAATGGCAATGGCCAACTTCAACAACACAATAAAAACTTTTAGCTTTGGCAACATCTTTGTATATATCGGATATGAAATAATTCCAATCTCAGAATTTCAGACACATTTTTGACAATTTCACCAACAAGAGTCAAATGGAGATTTAAAAGACTTTTTTTTATTCTGTTCATCATCCTATCCGTGACGCACTTTTGCGTCAGATGGTTGGTTTTTTCTAAGGCCATGGCATCAAATCCACACACATTTTTGTCGGGGACAAACTTTACACACTGTACAAGAATATGATATTGTTTTCCACACAATCACAATTAATATCTAATCTGATGGTATATTGTTCAAGCATAAATATATTAATATCGATATTAAAAAATTTCTTCAAATGCAACTTCCTATAATAAAAGGATTTGAACATTTTGCCATTTGCAATTTTTATTTCAATTAGTGAAAATATTCTAGAGTCATTCAGTTTTGCTTGTTGTCCGCCAATTTACAAAAGGCCAGAAGCAAATTGAAGGTCAACAGAATTTTTTTGTCGTTGAAATTAAAATCGAAAAAAGGATTTAAAAATTCAAATAACGGTCTAAAAATATTTATTTGTTTCACAGTCAGATTAATAGTTTAATTTTATTTTTTGCATTCCTTGATCAATTTATTTTGATAACTTTCTGAGTGATTCCAGTAATTGAATTATTTATCGAAAAATCAAAATTATTTATTTTTTTTAGTAATATGTAGTATGGCATCATCTTAAATCTGTTTTTGTTGGATTTTATATGGCAACTAGAGACCCGACTATACTCTTGACCCAAAGTAAATAAGGGGTCAACCCGCCTTTGACCCGGCCCGAAGAGATTTTTTTGATCCGAAGGGTAAAAAATTGAAAAATTTGACATTTTTAGGGTGAAGTTTTCCAAACCCAAACCATAGATGGCTGAACCTACCCGACCTGACACTAGCCACAAAAAATTGACCCGACCCAACCCGGGTCAAAAAATTTTGATCCGGACCCATCACCCATCACTAGACTAGCAACACATGGTCTATGGGTTTTTTTGCTTTCGAATTGCAGTCCTCTCAAGTTTTTTCCAGCGATGATATTTGAACCAACTCCAATTGTTGTTAAAGGCGATTTGCCGGTTTCCAATTGCAATATTCATCCCAAACAGCAATTGGATGTTGATTAAAAGGGTCGACAATTAGGTTCCATCAGGGTGATCCTTGACCAGGGAATCCAAAGCAAGTTATTGACTGAAGTCATGGAAAGAGACCCTGCAAATTTGCAGGGACTAACCACAGACTTAGTCGAGTGTTGATAGGAAAGACAATTTTCATTTTTGCACTGGCAATTTCTGATCAGGTTTCCCAAGGTCAGAGATCCTTTGCGGGTGATTAATTAGAATTATGGAAAGAAATCCTACAAATTTGCAGGCGTTAGCCACATATTTAAAGTTTTTGATGTAAGGTCTGGTCATGGAAATAGCCTATTACGGAATAACAATTTAGGAAAACCCAACTGAACATGGTGAGTAAGGCCAAATAGCCTCACCTGAAGTGACAGACTCCTAGCTGAGGGTAGAATTAACCAACTCATAGTCTTTTCTGAAGGGCAGAATTAACCATCTCTGAGCACTTTGCAAAAGAGATGGGCCCTGACCCGAAGAGATTTTTTTGATTCGAAGGGTAAAAAATTGAAAAATTTGACATTTTTAGGGGAAATTTTCCAAATTCAAACCCAAACCATAAATGGCTGACCCGACCCAACCCGACCCGGGTCAAATATTTTTGACCCGGACCCATCACTTCTTTGCAAGGACCCTTTAATCTAGCACCGAAGGCAATTTCCTGTTGCCAGAGATATACTCAAGCGCAACATGGGGTCTATGGTTACCTGGAGGTGCCAGATTTCATCCCATTGACCCTGCAATTCCAAGATTTTTTCAATGATGAATTTATCCTCCGCTAGTGAGCGAAGCAAAGCTTAAGTAACATTAAATCTTTCTGGAAAATGGCCACCAACTGGCAAGGAGAAAAACATTATGGATAACTTAAATCTCCATTTGAATGGTACTATTTATGCCCCCCCCCTAGTCATCTGGTCATGTGGCAGAGGAATTTGGAGCATTCTCTTAGGGAAAGATTGAGTTTATAATTTTTTAAATGATTTTCGTATAACTTGCTGAACTCGAATAGGGGGAGGTAAAATTGTCATCTATCTGACAGTCTATCACCTCAAACTCCTGCATCAGTTTTAAAATTTTGCATACGTACAGACTCCTTTTATTCTCTATTTCAGCTTATAGACTAATGGTCCTGGTTCAAATTTACCAGTCCTTTTCACCGTGCTGAACATCTTTTGTTTTCTGTAAAGTAGAGATGGGCTCTGACCTGACCTGACCCGAGCTTACTTTTGATCCACAATAAATAAGAGGCCAACCCGCCTTTGATGCGGATACTTTTTGACCCCCAAAAAATTGAAAAAATTGATGTTTTAGGGGAAATTTTCTAAATTCAAACACAAACCATAAATGGCGGACCCAACCCGACCCGATCCGTGTCAAAAATTTCTGACACCGACTCATCACTACTGTAAAGGTTTCTTTCTTGCAGCTTTTTTGGTTTTTAGCCCTCCCCCCAGGGCTAAGAGGTGGGGTAGGTGGGGGGTATGGGTTGGGTAGGATCAGGTAGCAATAAAGAAACAATTTTTATTGATAACTTTACCGAATTTCATACTATTTCAATCAAAAGTGAGGCTAGTGCAATAAATGAAAGAGTTTTAATTATTACTTAAGTTCTTAAATTTTTATGTTTGATACAAACATCTGTAGCACACCGGAAAGGTGTTTTACTCATGCGCAATAAGAGGTTTCATGTCACGGCTTTTTTTAGATGAAATCGGATATGATGTTAACTCCAAGGATATTTGTAATTCTATGAATTTTCAAATTAACCCTAAAAGTTCAAATTACGTTTATTGGCTACCACGTCCACTTTTTCATGATTCTGTGCTCGCCATTACTGACTAATCAGATTTGTTGTTTAGCAAACAACCAATCAGATTCATTTGAACACAAATATGAACAGACTTTCCTTTCTCATTCATACAGAAGCTGATACCTTTAACTACAAGAAGATCCTTTCTGTATGGCATAGCTGCAGCTGACCAGATGCTCTCACCCATTTGGGATGAGTCCCAGCATATCTCCCGCCAAATCTCCTGAAGGTTTTTAGCCCCCAGGCTAGGGAGGTAAGGGGTTGTGGCACAAAATTACAATAAACAATCCTTGCATCCTGCAGAACATCTATTGTTGTTTTATAAATTGATTTCAAAAATCTTTCCATCATCTTTTATCCCTCACAACTAATGGGGGGAGGGCTAAGGTCCTTGTTCAAAATTACCCTAGGGTGCCTCTTCACCTTGCTGAATATTTTTTTGCTTTCCATATAGGATTCCAATATTTTTCCTTAAGTTTTTATTGTAGTTTTGAACCAATGTTAATCAAATACTTTACAAAATGTCATACTTTACCAACCAAAAGTGAGGGTAGTGTGACAAATAAAAGAGTTTAAAATTATTTATGTCCTTAAAATTTTTCACAGTTGATACAAACAGCTGCAGGTGTTGGACTCATGCACAAGAGATTCCTGATTTAAATCTCCATCAGGCTCCTGGGGCTTTTTCAAATAGAATTGGCTATGAAGTTAGCTATAGGAGATTTGTAATGACCCAAATTTTTCAAATCATACCTAGAAGTTTGTGTTTCCATTTAAAGACTGCCACGCCCACTTTATCATAACCCTGCCTGAACCTATACCAATCAAATTTGTTCATTTGTTTTGTGCTCAACAAATCAGAATCATTTGAACACACTGACAAACAGACTTTCCATTCTCATCAGAACAGAAGATGAGGGCTTTAACCAGCTATCTACAAATGTGAAAAATTACACCTTTTACATGCAACACAGTAATTTATTTCAAAATTAGGAAAGTTTGGATTACAATTGAGAAAAATTATGCATAAACTTCCAACCACGGGAGCAATAATATGTAACATTTTATTTTTTGTGATGGCAATTGGACAATTGTAAACTATGTTTTGAGAAAGGAGTTCAAAATCAAAATGAGAATGGAATTATCAGGGGGCCATTTTGAAGTCTCTAGGAAGCGGCTATCAAAGAAAGTTGGGTTGGTAACAATACCCTGAATTGTGGGATCAAATTTCTTTTGTGATGACTTTTTCATGCAAACATTTGACTTGTAAAAAAAGGGTTACTGTAAGTTTGTAGTTGTTGAAATCATTCTCACATACTTTCAATTTATCAAATTTTTATCGGATCTTTAACAGCATCAAACATTTCTTGATTTTTGAAATAAAAAACAATTGTCATGGTTGTGGTTGCAAAAATTGGAAAGATGAGCATCATTACATGAATAAAATAATAATTAGGGTATTCTATTACTTCAGACATCTTAAGTGAATTTGCTTTTGAAATGATACATATGAAAGCAATAAGATTTATCCCCAAAGTTATGACAAGAATTGACTTTTTTAAAGATCTTAAAAAAAAGGCAATACAAGTGATGGAATTTCTTTCCAATTGAAACTGGCTGAGGGTCATCTTGACGGTGACAAAAAGGTGTATGGAAATGCAAACTAATTGAACCCCTATTCCTAAGATATTGACTTTAGTCTTGAGGGGTTCAATCAAAGATGAAGGCTTCTGACCGCAACAGATATAAAAAGACAATGGCTGCTTTCCGGGAAAGAAGATAAATAAAGCTTGGGTGAAAAAGCTAAAGGACACAATTAAGAGATTCAAGAAAAAGTGCCAGAAGCTCTCTTGCGATTGACTAATTGTATTGCAACGAAATGCCATTCTATAGCGGAGGATGTTTATAGCTGCCAAGTACAGAGCGAATTGAATGTTTACCGTGTTTTTCACTATCACATGAAAAAAGCAGATTCCAGAATGGATGGGTTCAAAAATGTACCTCAAGATGTCAATCAAATGGACAAAAGTTAAGTATTCCAGTCCAGTCCAGCTGACGTTTTCCATGAGCTTCCGCATGAGGGTTCTGCGATCGATGAAACATCGGAGGTACCACACACTTCCAACACTGCCTAATATATTGAAGGCAAGACATGGCAAAGCTACACACAGGAGTAGAATATTTTCCCAACTCGTGCAAAACACTTTGCCAAGTGCATCATTTTGGTTTTGATTGCAAGTCATTTTCAGACTGTTGTCAGTTGAGTAGTGAAGTTACACCCTTAAAAAGTTACCTTGAATATTTGTCTAGAGGAAACAACCAAACTTCAGATTTGATACAAGAGTGTTTGAATTATTTGTTCTGATGAATATTTAGACAAAAGGATTACTCAGCTTTCTCCACTGCTTGATCCAATTCCAGCTCTTATTTGGTACACCGCTTTTTTCCATACTTCTTCTCGCATCAATATTTGAAGCACCAATTGTGGCAAGTCCGTATATATGTTCCTGACATTTGAAGAGGAAGATTTTATCAAAAGAAATCTTCTGGAAAGGATGCCTTGGAGACTTATCAAAGTGCTTGATCTACATCAAGAGAGGAATAAGGTACAAAAAGTTGTGATATGTTTGAGATTTTTCAAAGCAATCTGCTTGATTCAAAGGTGTGCGTTGTGATGTGTTGGAGAATTATCAAAGCAATATCTGATTGATCAACAAGAAGAATAAATCCATTTTTAACTGGGATATGAGGACTGAGAAGAAAGATAGAAATGACTTGTGATATGTTGGAGATTAATCACGAATAATCAATTTTTGACTTAGCATATGTTCATTTCATAAGCTTTCCTTATACGATTTAGAAAAATCATTACATGAAAATTTTTCCAATGCGTACTTAAAGGGAAGAGGGGGGTCATCCGTCCACCGGTCTGTCCATCTGTCACTTCAAACTCCTTTATCAGCTTTAAAGCTAGGGGACTGACATTTCGCATATAGATTTCTTTTATTAATGCCAAAAAGTAACCTACCAGATTTTATAATTTTCTTCTAGGAGCTGAGATATGAAAGTTTTTCTCTTTTTTTAGTGCAGTTTAAACCATATTATATATGTGTGATATATAGATAAAAGGTTTTCCACTTGCAAGAATGCGGTTTGTCCAGATGTGAAGAACGAGTTCCTGCCCTTTGTGAGCGGTGCATTGTCCTTCAAAAATGCAAAGTCTTATTAATGGCTTCAGACTAATTGGAGGATAATCAGAATTGAAAATATAACCCTACCAAAAATAAGACAAACTGTATGTCAACTTTCAGGTGTATCCACCTGCATTTACCTGTCTTGCCCCTGTTTACATCTGGCACGCCGGAATACACATGCACATTGGGCAAATTTTTGTCATAAACTGCCGTAAAATGTGTGTAAACACCTTAAAATCATAGTACTCCATTCAAAAGTGCAAAACAAGATCTAATTTGATCTTTATTTACTTTTTGGTAGGATGTTGGAATTTCTCTTAAGTTAACACTGGTATAGAAAAAATGGTTCAAGGCATACGTATGAGGTTTTAACAAATTTAAATAGCAATTGAGGCTTGGGTTTGTGGGCAATCCCTAACCAAACAATCGGGTTCCTTGACTCTTTCCTCTAGCTGCTTGAAAAGCAATGGCTTCTGGCAATAGGTACAAGTCTCTTTGCCA
>Ga0194133_10003948_pt1 | contig 20444 bp, 17 predicted proteins | sample TA2KigOf40mmetaG_FD_155448 | JGI IMG/M metagenome (GOLD analysis project Ga0194133, IMG submission 155448) | Freshwater microbial communities from Lake Tanganyika, Tanzania - TA2015055 Kigoma Offshore 40m | ecosystem: Environmental > Aquatic > Freshwater > Lake | place: Tanzania: Lake...
CAAAACCAGTCTGATCAATAATGAGATTGTGAGGCCCCAAAGTTTTCTTGGAAAAAAAGTTGAACAACTTTTAGAGGGCTAATTTTTTGTAAAACAGGATTTTTTGTTTTTTTGTGATTCTGACTGATAATTTTGAACATTTTTGTGGTTCAAGAACATGAATTCATATGCGTTTTCCCGAACTCGCACCTACTCTCAGCAAACGTGTAGAGACTAAAAGCAAAGTTCAAAGCCACTGTTTGTTAATTGTCATGATAAGTCATCAAGAGGCAAATTTTCGAATGGGTTCAACTTTCATGCCAGCGAAGAAACAATGACAGACCCTAATAAACCGATTAGAAAACATGAAAATCTGGCATTTCAGTCTTTTTTATTTTTCATTTTTCCATGCAGGATTGTAAAATTTTTGGTTGGCTTTTGGAATTAACACCCCATTGTGAAATGTATATTCCTTATACAACTTTGAGGTGGACTTGCACGTTAGCCTCAAGCAAAAGATAGGAAAACTTACTTCATTTATAACCACTAAATGGGCAAATCAATTGACTGGCTGAATCCTGGCCATGGATGGTGCGAGTTGTGGATACTCGCCCACTACGCTTCAAGTCATATCTCTTCTTCAACCAGATATCCTAAAAGTACGTAGAGAATTGAGTAAATTCCTCTTAGACAGATTATGAGCATCAAAAACTTTCTTTTTTACAGGATGCGTCTTAAGGTCACACACATTTGTTATGCAAATTCAGACGCGTTTTTTGAATGGCTTTACCCACAACTGGAATAAAAATCAAGAATAGTTTCTTTTAAGAAAAGAGCAATTTTTACGGTTCGCCACGCCACCATTACTTTTTTTTTAATACAGCACTCCTGCAGTTCGGGTCAAACTGCTCATGAAAATCTTCATACGTCGTACCTTCTTCCAATGTAATCTTTAAGAGATCTTCGTGCCAGACCTTAGTTCTATCTTCCATTCCAACTATGCTAGACATGAAAATCCAAAATGTGTTCGAAAGATGAGCATTGTTAGTTAGCCTGGTTAAAAAAGAAAAGTGCTTATTCTTCAATCAAAAGAGTCTTACATTAAAATAACCAATAAAATGAACCTCAGAAAATGTTGCATTTTCCTCAAATTCAAATCAAAAAGGCTCACATTGGTGTTTTCCATAAACGTTTTTGCTCTTTTGTCGTGTTTTGCCGTCATTACCATAAACGAAAAAATGACCCTGTCGGAGAAAAAATTGGAAACGGTGAGTGAATAAAGCCATTTTTCTTCCATTTGAAGTTGTCCACCAAAATGAAAAGTCATATTTTCATTTTACGTCAATGTTTGTCATGGAATGTCTTGAAGCCACGAAACTTTTTATGTTAGCAAAAAAAGTCTTTGCAAATTTGAATGGCTTTATTTTTGCTTACTTGTCAATAAACACTCTCTATGGCATAGAATAAAGTCGTCATGGTATGGCCTTGCCCTAGTTTAAAGTTACATTAGCCCACTTCAAAAAAGTCCTTTTTTGAATGATTTTTATATTAGGTCATGTCTAATTTTCAATCCTTTTCAGATGAAAATGGCTGTCAAAAAAAAACAAGACCTTCGAAAAGAAATTATTTCAAATTATTGCAGTCAAAGAAAGATATTAGAAGAAAAATCGAGCCAAAATTTTGTTACCCTTGTGACAAATCCTCTTGGCACCATTGGTTATTGCCACGTACCCAAAGTGGCCAGCTCAGGATGGATGACCGTCTTTGCCAAAGCCAATAATGTGCAAGAGACCCTCAAACACTCTGATCCAGAAGGTAGACAGAATTATTCACATTTTTCAGCCATTGTATTCCAAATATATCTTCTTTTCTCATCTCAAGACGATCTCGATCTCCTTTTGCAAAGGGGGGAGTTACACAAGCTGATGCTTGCCAACTTTTCGTTGGAGCTCAACGTGAAGTTGTTGCCATTATTACCACAAGTCAACATTTTCAAATTCATTTTCATTCGCCATCCTTTTGAACGTCTAGGTAGGTACGTGCCAATTCCAATGGAACTGTTTGCCTCACCTGAAAAGAATAATTTATGTCTACTTTCTCTTTTTTTGTAAAGTTCATTTAAAAAAAAGCGATCGCATCTCAAAGATAACCCTGACAAAGAATGACTCTTTCCTACATAAGTTTTAATTTGCAGTTTCAGCATATCATGACAAATTTTTGAGCTTACGCGAAAGAAGTTTCATCCAACCTCTGATCGACTACGAAGCAGGTCTTCTGGTTCGCTTCTTCAACACGTACATCAGTCACAGTACACCCCCTTCATTAAGGTAGAAAGAAAGAATTGACTTCCTTTAAATACGATTGTCAATCACGCAACTTCGGGTTCATTTGGTTAATTTTAGAGCCGGAAGGGGAAATTAGATTGAATCATGTAAGAGCGACAATCTCGAGTTACCTAATCTTTCCTTCATCCTTAATTTCAGAACCTTTTCAGTCAATTTTGAGAAATTTGCTAAATTTGTGCTCGACGAAATGCATCACGATCGACGGAGCTACGGATCTTTGCACTGGACCCCTTTCACAAAACTTTGCAAGATCTGCGACGTGAGCTTTGACTTTGTAGGAAAGCTGGAGACTTTTGAGAGCGACGTCCACGACTTGGGGCTATTCCTCGACGGCATCTCATTCGACGACGTTTTGGCTAGAAAAAACGGCGTGCGAAAAACTACAGACAACTTGGCCCAAAAGTATTTCTCTCAAATCTCGAAAGAACTCATTCTGCAACTTTATAGAGCTTACGAGGGTGACTTTCGAGCAGGAGGTTACCCCTATCCCGACGATTATCTCGCCTATGGAAAAAATGCGTAGACCTGATGCATCAGAATATCCTACTTTTGCAAGGTGGACTTGTCTACAGAACAACAACTGGAAAGAAAATTGGCTCATCAAACTGAAGTTCTGTAGATATTTCTGATTTTCGAACACGAATACCTTTCATTTCTGTGAGACACTACAGGCGCAAAGGGTCCAACAGGTTGTGAGGCCTACTGACCTAAACGATAAAAAATGTGTATATCAAAGATAAAAACACACTTTGGGGGACTCTTCCATGCGGAGCGTTAACCCCAGTCTTACATTTATGAGATTTGACAGATATATTCCTCTCTAATACATTCGGTCCATTCTTGAAATCCTCTTTTGTGGGTCTGTAAAAATGAAATCTTCAAGACAGTTTGAAACCATCCATCAAAGTTTGAAGTCAAATGGGTGTTTTTACTGCTGTGATAATTTATGGTCCTCAAGGAAAGCTTTAAATGAAATCAAGTTTGGATTAGAGCAAGAGATGGGGCGTGACGTGACACGACCTCACTTCTGACTTGCAATGTACATACTTTTACCTGAGAGGATGTGACTGAAAAATTTTCTGACCCTGGTCGACAAATTTTTGGTTCAGATCTGTCTGCTCGCACCTTACAGCCATATGGTCCATACATTATATGTAGCTCCACTTGAGCTGTGCCAAACTTAAAGCATATTGTCAAATAAAAATTCAACATTTCAATAGAAAATTCTAGAAGTTTGGACCCTTTGAAAAGAATAAAAATGGTCACCCTGGCTTGACTTGACCTTTTGAACTGTAGATTGACGTGCCCTGACCAGCAAAATTTCGGCTTGTTTAGAAGTTTTCAGGTCCGTGAGGCTGCGTGGTTTGCTCGGTTATATGTTTCAATACTTAAACATTTTTAATATGGACGTAAAGAATTTAAATTGAGACATAAAAATCAAAATTTAACATATAAATATTGTACAAAGACTTTATTGAAAATCAGCTGATTAACCACAGAGTGCGCCTGTGCGGCTGTAAAGTCAATATTTGACAGGAAATGTCCCTTTTTTAAATTTTCCTGCAGTTCATTGGCGGTCTTTTTCTGTTTTCTCCTGACACTTTTATTGATGTCGCGTGTGTCGACTGCAACCGAATCAAGCGCGATTTCGAGCCTTCTTTACCGGTTGGGCCTGTCACGCGCGGGAATCGGTTGACCGTTGACGCGCGAGAATATTTCTCTGGGACAGCCAACAATTATTTATGTGCAAGATCAAACTTGTAAATCCCCTCGTTTTTCACGTACGTATCAACAGCTGAACTGCTGAAGCGAAAATTTGCCCTTTCTTCCCATCCTGATTTTCATTTGGTAACGAATAAAGTTCAATTAACGAATTAACTTCCAAATCCAATAGTTGACTGTCAAGATGAGGGAAATTGTTCACATGCAAGCTGGCCAATGTGGAAACCAAATTGGAGCCAAGGTAATAACGTTGTCTTTAAGGACTTATTTGGATTTTTGTGCAAACTCTGAATGAAAAATAAGGCCCTTTTTCACTATACTTGAGAGTTGAGGGAAACGTTTTGAAAAAACAGCGGATAGTATTAAGTGGTCTAATCGTTTGTGGACCCTAATTTGGGAAAAATGACCCCAAACGTTACTTTTGAATGTTGCGAAATCTTCGCTATATTTTGACCTTTAGCTTCTTAACCATTAGAACGAATACGCGAGGCATGTATCAAGTGGCATTTTTTGTAGGGATGGGGGTAACGGGGTTGCTTTGGCTTTATCGTCAATAGAAGAAGTGAGGTGTCTCAGCAATCAGTCACTCGAATTTACATCTGAGTCATTCTGGGCAGCATCTTGTAGAGTCCCGGATATGTTGCCTGGGTCATGACTTATGGTGGCGCTGTTACAATATTTTCTGGCACTGTGTGACACAGTTATGGATCAAAAAATTTTGGCTTTCTACAATTATTTTAAGTTTTGGGAAATCATCTCGGACGAGCATGGCATTGATCCAACCGGAACCTATCAAGGAGACTCGGAATTGCAAGTAAGTTATGAGCACTTTTTCAAATTTTCTTGAAAAGTAGCAACAGTTTTTTGACAGTTGGAGCGCATCAATGTCTACTACAATGAGGCCTCCGGAGGGAAGTACGTTCCACGCGCTGTTTTGGTTGATTTGGAGCCAGGGACCATGGACTCTGTGAGGTCTGGTCCTTTTGGGCAAATCTTCCGGCCAGACAACTTTGTGTTTGGACAGTCTGGAGCTGGCAATAACTGGGCCAAAGGTCACTACACTGAAGGTATGACCTGTCATGACGGCAATGTAATTCAAGAGAGTTGATCAAAAATGATTGCCCCTCAGGTGCCGAGCTGGTCGATTCAGTTCTAGATGTTGTTCGAAAAGAGTCTGAATCTTGTGACTGCCTACAGGGTTTTCAGCTCACACATTCTCTTGGGGGTGGCACTGGATCTGGAATGGGCACATTATTAATTTCTAAAATTCGTGAAGAGTATCCAGATAGGATTATGAACACATACTCTGTAGTACCCTCTCCCAAGGTATCGGACACTGTTGTGGAGCCCTACAATGCAACACTTTCTGTTCACCAGGTTTGTAATGACAAAACATTTTTTCTTCAACCCATTTTCAAAGTATTATTTTTAGCTCGTAGAGAATACCGATGAAACTTTCTGTATTGATAATGAGGCGCTATATGACATATGTTTCCGCACCCTAAAGCTGACAACTCCAACCTATGGCGACCTTAACCATCTAGTCTCATTGACAATGTCTGGTGTGACAACTTGTTTGCGGTTTCCCGGGCAACTGAATGCCGACTTGAGGAAGCTTGCTGTCAACATGGTACCCTTCCCTCGGCTTCACTTTTTCATGCCTGGCTTTGCACCACTTACTTCACGTGGAAGCCAACAGTATAGATCTCTGACAGTTCCCGAACTCACACAGCAGATGTTTGATGCTAAAAACATGATGGCTGCATGCGATCCTCGACACGGAAGGTAAACAGTCAAGTACAAAATAAAGAGCAGTTAATAAGGGAGTGTAAATTTAATTGCTAAACAGGTACTTGACCGTTGCTGCAATCTTTCGAGGCAGGATGTCAATGAAGGAAGTTGACGAACAGATGCTAAACATCCAAAATAAGAATTCCTCTTACTTTGTGGAGTGGATACCCAACAATGTTAAAACAGCTGTGTGTGACATCCCTCCAAGGGGCTTGAAGATGTCCGCCACTTTCATTGGAAACTCAACTGCCATTCAGGAGCTCTTCAAAAGAATATCTGAGCAATTTACTGCCATGTTCCGGAGAAAAGCTTTCTTGCATTGGTACACTGGTGAAGGTAAGTAAATTCACTCTCGCTCTTTACCCTAAGATCGGTAATGATTGTAAAACTCCTTTAAGGAATGGACGAGATGGAATTTACAGAAGCTGAAAGCAATATGAACGATCTTGTATCTGAATATCAGCAGTACCAAGAGGCAACTGCCGAGGACGAGGGTGAGTTCGACGAGGAGGAAGAGGAAGAAGTGGCCTAAGTCTTTTCTTGACTTGCTAGCTGATGAGATACAAACCTTGGCCAAGCAGTTTAATTTTTAACTTAGATTTTGCACCCATTTGACTTCTGTAACCCTCATACCGAGTAAATAAAGCAGTTAACGTTTATCTTTTACTTTCTTTAGGGCTTAACATAGTCTCAATGGCTAGGGGGCCTGAGCATCTGTTTTAAGACTTCCATTTCCTGACTTGGGTCTTGTCGCCTAAATTGAGAAAGATTTATTCGATTTAGTGAGGAAATTTGCTGTAAGGAGCTTACCTTCTGTGTCAATAGCCCCAGAGCTCTAAAAGGTTGAGGACGTGGAGGCTTTCTGGGAATCTTCCTCTTTTCACCTCTGATTTTGACCTCTTCTTTGGCTAACTTCATCAGCTGTCCGACACTTGAGAACAAAACGTTGGCGTAACCGAAAGAATTCTTCAAGGGTCCTCCTCCTTTTGGGGTCTTGGTCGGTTTCAACTTTTGATATGGCTCTACGTTCGGTTGTCTAAAGGAAAGAATGCAAAGGGAGTGAAAATCTCAGGTTAGAAAAGAAGTAGTTCATTCACTAACTTAACAGAGGACGATTCCTGGACGGGCTCTCTCAAACCATCGAGGCTGATAGGATTGGGGTCAACGCCAGTCTGGGATGAGCTTTGAAGTTTATAGAGATGAGGCTGAGTTTCAAGAACGCCATAAAGAAGTTCCCACTGAGGACTCGTAACGGGTTGTTTGGATTCAGGGTAGAAAAGTGGAGTGGTGAAACGTTCGCCAGGAACATTCGGCTTTGAGGACAAGGCTGTGGGTTCAAGAGGATCAATTTCAAAAGGAGAACTAGATTTATCATCAGGTAAATCAGCTTTTCCATCCTCCTCAAAAATGCTTATATTTGTGACAAAATTTTGAGGATCAACATTTAGTAAAAGGTTCGATAGAGTCAAGGGTTCAAGGGTAGGATAATTTGTTTCAAAGGTTTCATTACTTTTTTCAGAGGTCAGCATGAAGTTGTCATTGTTGAGTTGATTCACTATACCAGAAGTAGGAGCTGGACCACTCGATAACTCTTCCAATGGATCTGCAAGAAAAAGGTCATTGGATCATCATTTATAATTTTTTTTGTTTTTTTGTTTGACCTCCATCAATTTGATGATTTTTCAGATCGATTCCAGCAACTTCGTAATGGTCTCCGACGACAAATTCATCAAAGCTATTCACATTGGCAGAGTTGGAGAGGTATCCCTGAAGGGTCTCATCCCTGTCTTTGCCCAAAGGTGACGAAGAATAAGGAATGTGTAATCCACGTTCAGAAAGGGTTGGGAAAAATGGGATTTGAGGGCTGGGAACAAAATCGTCCATCGATTTTCCATCATTCAATGCTAAAAAAAATGATTGTAAATTGAAATATAAATGGTTGTTTTTCTGGCACTTGTTTGATGCCAAAGACAACTTCATTCACCTTGAAATTGGAGGTTTTACAAGGTGAAAAAAGGAACCAGACGAAGTTATTGAAGGGCTAACTTTATTTGAATAAGATAATTGATTGAATCATGCAGATCTTTAATTCAGTTAATTACTTCCTCACATACTTAATTATTTCATAATTGTCTTAAATGAGAAATTCTTAGCAATTAAATGTGAATCAACAATTTTGTAGATAATTGTTTCATATCCTTGTCAATTATTGAAAAGGGTCTGATTTTTTTTATTTTTTAGCTGAAGACCTTAAGGATCCTAGACAATTACCTGAAATTTTGAAAGTCTCTGGAGGTCCTTCCTCCTTAACTTTAGTTGGTTTCACAACTAATTTTTCAAGATGAGTTGGCTTCTGCTTTGGCGTTTCTTTGTCTCTAAGCAACAATACTTGATGGTAAGTCTTACTTTAATTTGCATGTAAAATGTAGCTTTTTTTACACTGATGTGATGAAACCCTCAATAAAAGGTAATTTTGATGAATTTTTCAAGAGAGGTGAGCAATGGATAGACACAATCTAGGAAAATAATGTGTTTTAAATTACCTTAGGGGCCAGTAAACCTCAACCGAGGCCCAATAAACAACATCCCAAGTGTGCCACAACTATCAGGACAGTTGGAACCCCATTTTAGACACTCAGATTCACCCCCCAACTCTTGTTGCTGGACCAAATTTTGTACATACTCAAGGAAAATAGGACACACCCATGGCCCTGGAGGCCCATTTTATCATGGACAGCTAAGAATGCTGTAGAGATGCACAGAAAAAGCCAGGGATGAAAGGCAATTTTCAGTATTTAGCCATGGTAATTAATGTAGACTTACTATTTCCGAGCGTTAGGCTGCCGCATGCTGCAAGGATTTAGATAAGCAGTGCAAGTCTCAGCAACACTTATCCCATGATTATGAGAATCTAAAATCCCCCTGCAAGCTATTGAAATATGCTCATAATACTTTTTGGGTTAAGTACAATACACAAAATATAAGACCTTAAAATAACACTTAATTATCTACTCTATATAACTTACGTCTAAGCACACTGAGAATAACTAGGTAACGATTCTAAGTCACGCAGGCCTTTTATTGACATGTGAGACTGGAGCGCGCTGATCAGGGGTGCTTGGGAATCAGATGTGGGTAACAGTTGCATGATCAGAATATTACTTGACCGTAACTTAAATAGGTGTTACTAGTTTTATCCATTTAATAACCAAATATTTGCAGATAAACAAATCCAAGAAACCCAAAATCAAATAGCTTCTGGGAAAAAATATTTGTTTAGTATCATTTAAAACTTGAACTTGGATTTGTTTAAGTAAACCATAAAAGGGTATAACAAGTTTTGTGATGAATGAAATTTTTTTATACCGGATTGCACCTTGGGTTTTGGCAAAAGTTATCAAGTTAGGACCTAGAAGTGGATTAAGCTTTTTGTAGTTACATTTATACCTTAACTGGTTATGGAAAAAGCTACAAATTTAATGCAGAAACTGTTGAAAATTTCAAGTGAGGTATTTGTTTTTTTATAGTTAAAACCCCTGCACCAATCATAATGAAATATCCCCACCTGTCCAAGGAAGGTTTTGGTGAAGGTTTGACCCCGCTCCCTCAACCCTCTGGGCCTGGGGGTCCTAAAACACTAAAAGCTGATAACACATTTTTGAAAACTGTTTACAAAACAAAAGATGTTCAGCAGGTTGCAAATTATCCAGGCAGCACCGGGTACCTCAGCTAGTTTTTGAATAAATCCAATAATGGTACCTGCCAAAGATTAATGGTAACCCCTTTTTTTCAATGACCCTCTTTAAAAACTTACCAAAAGTTTGACAAGAAGAAATCCTTTCATTTTGTTAAAAAAAAATACTTTTTTCTCTTTTTTGTCCAAATCACTTCTCTTCTTTTTTCAAAAAGTTCGACTGAATTCTGATGAGGAATGTTCTTCCATTAAATCTGATAATTTGAGTTGCGCTGGTGCGAAAAAACATCAAGATTTTTTTGTGAAACAAAAAACCTTTCATGAAAAATAATTTGGATGAAAAGCAACAATGAACTTTTGAAATTTAATTAAATTTTCAAATCATTTTTTCTTTGGTTCTGTGACAAGATTTCTTCTGAGCTTCCATTCAATATTATTTAAACACCTTTTTACCTCTATGATGTTACATTTCACAAGATAATTTGGCACTTGTGCCAAAATGGAAAAATTGCGTCAGCTTCACTGAGAATAAATCGAAATTTCCAATTATATTTTATATATCTTTGGTGCGAGATAGTGGTTCATAATATATATCACATAAACTGCCAGAAAATTAAATTTGAAAACATCTCACTCATGATTCGTTACAATCATTTAAAATATGACTTGTTCTTGTCTCAATTTATTTCATGGAGTGCAAATAGTACGTCGTAGAATGGAGTCTTTGGTGCTGCCACATCTTTGAAAGACTTGATGAAGACCTTTTTCTGAGATTTGTCAAGACTCTCATAAAATGTCTTGGCGCTGAGGCAAAAGAATTTTTTGTCATCATGTTGACTATGGCCATATTTCTGCTCGACATAAGGGAAAAAAGCCTGTTGGGGGAAGTCAATGTTATTTTCTTGTTGAAGAATGTCATAAAATTATTATTTAAATTTTACCTGCAAATGGGGTGTTGAAGTGGCAGCACAAATGAAGAATATTGTCAAACACCTTTAAGAAATATATGAAGTTGTTAATAGTGACGAAAGAATAAGTTCCAAATCAATCATTACCAAATCGAGTGACTAATGGGCGATCGATGAGTAAAACTTGGTATAGAGCTCAAAATCCAATCCTATATTTTTTTCAAAATCATCAATTTCATTTAAACTAGCTTAAATATAAAAACCTGAAGCATTGACAAATGGCCTTGTTCTGATGCATGAGCATACAAAAAGTGAAGAACACCGGCCATCAAAACCTTTTAAATAAAGCTTTTATTAGGTTTCCTTGGAAAGTACATTTCTTTTCTTCAAACCTGATGAGGTTGGCCTGGGGAGATGAATTCTGTAATCACTCTATTCACGACATCAGCGGCAGGGAAAAAGTCTACGAGCACCCTAGGTAGTATTTGACAAACTAGACTAGCCTCAACCGACCCAAGACGTCTGACACAATCGAACAGGATAGACATTCTCTCCATGGCCTGCATAATGAGCTCAGCATTGTTTTGCATTTCGTCTGTGGTAGAACTTGCAGATGTTTCCTGAACAAAAAAAACCGACTCGTTAATTTGCATTCCTGATTGCCAAATTCTAATGATTTTACAAAACGTCACCTTCGCAGTGTACATGCAAGTCAAAAATAGCTTTAGAGCCGGCACAACGTGTACAGGGTTGGACTCTGTTAAGAGATCTGTGGCAAGTTTTACTAGAAGAAAGATAATTTTAATCAACGTATGACAACAAACATTTTTTAGGGGAGGATCTTACTCATTTTGGTTTCAAAGTTTTCTGGAATTCCACAGGATCCTTTGTTTGAGTTGTATGAAAATGCTATTATAAGACGTCTCAGACCGCTCAGTAAGCATAAGTATAAACCCCTGAAAAATTTAAAATTTCAAGAGATCATGTCGATTGCAAAATATTTTCAAATCACAAACCTAGTAGTTGATGATGTAGCCTTCGTTGTTTCTTCAATAGCCAGATTCAAAAGCGTATTTATGGAATCTGAATGCAGCTGGAATTTCAATATGAAAGAGCTTATATTTAAAGCAGAAATTCTAGAAATCATTTTATGCAATAAACCTGCTCGTATTTTTCCTCGAGAATAAAAAAGGATGTAGCCCACATTAGTGCCACATGGTCTTCAGAGTGACAAACTTCGGAAGATGTTGAAGCATGTACCAAATGTATCTTGAGATAATCGATTGACATGGGAATCATGTGGGTTGCCACATCACGACCCTAAAGAATTTTCACTTCACTAAAGTATTATTTGAGTTTGTGAAATGGTAAAAACGTACTAATTGGCCACCACTTTGAAGCAAATACAGAATGCTGTGTAAGCTGGACATTCGAGAAGGAAGATGTAAGCTTTTGAGGCCCAGATCAATCGACGTTTTAAGACGCTCAAAAGATTCCTGCAACACCAAATGTAAAAATTACTTTTAATAAAAAATGTCACATTGATGAAAGAATATTTTCTAGCCCACCGTCTCACAGTGACCAAGAACTGAAACTGCTTTTGCTGCCCCAACTCTTAGAAGAGAGATTAGCACATCATCCTCCAGAGGGTGGACCTTTTGGATAGATTCGATGCTTTCCAGTAACCAACGAAAGTGGGAATCTTCGCTGAATAAGTCTTAAACAAGGCAAAAAATAGTCAAGTACATAAAATGTGGGATTCGACTCTAGTTTGTTTTACCAGATAAAAGAATCATAGATCGTATAGTTTCTGTGAGTAACTGAAGAGGTATATCGCTAATTGCGAGCCATTGAGTATACAGGTCAATTAAAAATCGAACACAAGACCTAAAAGAAACTGCAATTTAAAATTTACAATGTAATTAAAATCAACTTTTGATTGGTACCTTATATCAAGGCAAGATTTCTGATCCAAAATTGGCGAGTTTCTATCAAAAAAATCAATCAATAAATCAAAAGCTATTCTTCTTGAACCAAAATATTCTTAGGGAAAACTTCACTCACAACTTTGACAAACTGCTGTCTTCATTGTCACTGTTGAACAAAATAACATTCCTTAAATATTCGACACTGACCTTAAACCAATTCAACTGATTAAAATATCTTTGCTCAAGTGACTAAGCTAAAATATAAAATTACTTGTCCAAAACCGTAAAATTGTTCCTTTTCTTGCGGTGTCCGATTGCAACGTTCCAGATTGAACAATTTTCCAGATTCTTTGGTTTGGTCTCTAAAAATGTTTAAAAAATCGAAAAACTTATCGTAAAAGCAAACGACAAACATTTTAAGTCAAAACTACTTGATAATATTTAGAACCTCCTTGAGCTGTTGGCCTCGTTTCGTCTAAAAGGTTAAATAAAAGTGATAAGTTTTGGACCAACGTACATCAAATAAATTAATTAATTTTCATAGGATATTACTTTGTGAAACGTGTGAGGTGCTGCTCTTGGTATATGGATCACATTGGATCTGAAAAATTGCTTCCTTATTAAATTCATTTAAACTCTCTCTGTAAAATAAAAGTCATTTTAACCTTGCTCTGTGACCTGGCTGTGGGAACCACATTGTTTGAAGCAACATTTCTGTAATGCTTTGAACTGCTAAAACTGAACAAGGACTCAATGCCTAAAATGAGATTCTTCATTCGTACCTTATTCAATTTTTACAAGAGAAAATTACACTTACTTGTACTTCCTCATCACTAAAATCGTCTTTGGAAATACTGAAAATGCTAAGTAATGTAGCCCAGGTCTCCTCAAACTGATGTCTTGAGCTCCAACCTAACAGGCCAACTCTCAGAATGTATTGTTTTAAGATGTCTACATCTTGGAGGTAGTCCAAAGGAAGTTGCGGAAATATAGTTCCATCTAAAAAAAAAGAAATTTATATGATCAAGATGAAAATTCCCTAAACCAGAGATAGAGTCAGGAAAAAAATATTTACACCCTTGTCTTCTCAAAAAATAAGACTTGACCTGTAACGTTAGGATCCCATTTCATTCTCCAAAGTTCTGGTGGAATTCTCACGTAGCTAGAGAAGTATTCAAGTCGACAAAGATTGATAGTGATAATCTGTGAAAAGTGAAAGAAAAAATAATATGGAAAGCCAATCTTACTAAGCTAGATTATTACCTCATACGCTTTGAACCATTCCTTGGGCATTTTTTCCTCACGGCAAACTAATATGTCTGAACTCTATGGTCGAATTCATATATATACATATAAAAAGTTTCTATCATTTTAAGAAAATTCTACTTTTCCTTACCTTTATGAGGTCTGTAAACATTTCGTTAAGTTTTATGCATGCAGTCATTGTGGATGTTTCTTCTCCTTTCTCGAAGCAGTCTTTGAATTGTCCACTTATTAAAACTTGGGATGAGCTCACCGGAAACCTAAAATTAAATCGTTTTTTGAAATTCTCACCATTGAATTTTAAGACCTGAATAATACCTGTTCTCTACAATATCAGCTAGTGTGATTGCAATGGATGTGGCAGATATGGCATCGAGCTGATTCAATATTTTGGGCCAATTCAAGGCGTTTGCACAAGCCCTCAAAGACAAGTATATGAGGTTTTCGTAGCCACTCAGTAAATCATCGGATCCTGTTTGTGGTAAAGAGGGTTGATTAATGCATGGTTTCCATTAAGCTGAGTCAATTCTACCTGAATTCAAAAAAAGCCATTTTGCAAAGTCCATGGCGAGAACTGCAATTCGGGCAAGATTTTGAAACGGAACGGCAAATCCTTGGTCGATTCCAAGGCTCTCTTTTTCCAAGTTCTTATCAACTAAGCTTATGAATGCTGAAAATTTAGAATTTTCTTTAAATTAAAAAATGACCTGAAGCGATTAATAAAATCTATATTAACCTGGCAAAATTTTTGAAAGGTCTGTTCTAAAATGATCCAAGCTGAAAAGCGTATCCAATCTGTCGCTGTACCTCTGAAATAGAAATTACAAAAATCATCCCATCATAAGGTTCAAAATCGAGTGTTTTAAAAAAGTGTACCTGATCGTTTGGAGTAGCCTTCCAACAATCTGGATGGAATATTGCAGAGGGTTTTGGGAGCAGTTCGAGTATTGACGCCATATGTCCAACCAATACAGCCTCTGCAGTCTGACTTAATAAGGAACTTTTGGTCTGAAAGAATAAAATAAAAAAAGATGTAAGAATAAAAATGGGGTAGCATTCATGTAGACTATCCCTGAGAGCGCATATGAGCAAATCTCTTCAATGGAAAAGCGCTGACTTGTTGTCAGTAAACTTACTAATGCAAAGTAAAAGTCTGAGTAAATGCTCAAAGTACTTTATTGAAAATATAAGGGTAAAAGCTTACAAACTAAATTTAAATCTAAGGCCTAATTATACTGCACAATCTTACATCTAAGAATAGTGAAAAATAACTAGTAGACATGGTTAGGGCTGCAAGCCTATTTATCAACACGGGAAGCAGGAGCACACTTAGATGAAGTTCCTTATGGGCTTTCTACATTCATTTTAAACACTCTAGAGTCCTGCAAAGAATAATAAAATACAGCAAATTATTGGCAAGCATCGTGGGCTCACCACAGAGACACATGACTCCGAATATAAAAAATAACATTCTGATATGCAGCCTTTTAAAAGGCATAAAAAATTGGAAAAAAAACTTAATTACCTGAGAAATGCATGACTTTAAAATTGAAACATCAAAATCTTTCTAAAATTAAATAATATATTATTTTTCTCTGGTCAAATAATTATTTTGAGGATTTAAAACTTTACTTGGCTCATAATTTCCAAAATATCGCTTTCATTTTGCAAAGCTGCCAAAACTTTGGCGCATACTTTTTCGTGGTCCAACGAAGAGAAATGTCCCCTAAATTAATCAAACATTCATTTAAAAAATGATGTTGAATGAGGCTTGAGATAAACTAAGTACTTATTTCGATTTCCTTGGACGAAACACAAGCTTCGAATTTGAGCCTTGAGCCATTCTCTATTCAAGGTCACGTTAGATAAACTACCAGGACAAAATATCCGGCCATCATCTGAATCTATCGGCGACATTTCATACAGCCTTGCACTCATTGTGTTCAACAGTTTAGCCAAACGACTGAATCTCTGTAAAAAAATACGTGATTTTCTTGAATTTGTCTGAAAGCTATGAAATCCTAAATTTACATGGACTAATTTTTTTGCTCTCAATGTCTCCAAAATTCCAGCAAGTTCCTCTTGTGATAGTTGAAGAGCAGCTTCTTCCGGGTGAACACTCAAAAGATATTCCATTCTTATAAAAATAAAAAATGCAAAACAATTTATCATGTAAAATGTTGATGCTTTTTAACTTACCTGTTACAAGCCAAAGCGTGAGCAGCTTGAGCCAATGAAAGGTGAGGAGAGACTAGAAAGCGATTCACCTAAAAAAGTCGAAAATTTTATATCGGAGTAAAACTTTCGACGAAGGCGAGTTTTTTACCAAAAAGTTTATCAGTTTTCCAGAGTGTGATGCATGAACATATTCTATTGCTGTAAAAGTTTCTCTGAGAAACGCCACGTTGGATGAAGAAGAGACACGTGAAATTACAGCCTTCAAATCATAGAAAAGTAACAGTTGGGTACTTTTTAAAGTAAAAATAAAAACACTTTAACCTGTAGCAATAACCCTGAAGATGGTGCTGATGTGTGAACGAGCCTAACAAACTCTTGCACTGGATTTTCAAATATATTAGAGACGATGCTCACAATGTGGTTGACAATTAGCCATGTGACCTACGAAAATGAGCAACTTATTTTTATCATCATGCTCAAATTGAAATTGAAAATACGAGCCTGTTCAACGTTGGTGATGTTTTCACACAAGTAATCACAGAGAAGGATTGTACCTCCTCTGCGCAAAATCTCCGAATTTAATGAAGAAAATTCTTCAGCCCTGGTTCCAGACTTCTAACAATTTTGAAAAATCGAATCATATATCATTTTTTGGAGTTGGTTTTCATACCTGAATTACTCTCGTCCATAATTGTTGTGAAGTGTAATGAATAAGCTTTAAGATATAACACCACTGAAGAGTTAAAAATGGTGAAGTGGAGCCAATCTAGTTTTGAAAATATTTATTTAACAAATAGCTTTTAACGATTTTGACATGTTCCTCAACCTGAATGAATAGGTCAGTCGTTACACCTAAGCTAAAGAGAAGATCTTCTTTTGATCCTTTCTTGGCAATTTCTCGCGCTGCTTTGGTAACTTTGTAATACCTTAAATAAAATATATTTGGAATTTGAGATTGAAAGTCTTCAAAATGTCAGCAAAACAAAAATTACCTTCCAGACTGGAACATGTAAATTACAAATAATAACAAATGTGAGAGCTCTTGTTGAAGGAAAAAGGTGGAGGTTAAGTCAAGACCATCAGAGAAGATCATCTGTACAAAAAACGTTTTAGGTTGTACAATTGGAATCAAAAGAATGAAAGATGGTAGAACCTGATGAAGTTTGTTGGTGGCCACACCAATAACTTGAAGTAAAAATTTTGCAATCACCATTTCTGGTGGCATTTGAGAGTCATCTGACAAAGAGGATTCTAATGACGTGTCTAATTGCGATGAAGAGCTGGTCATTCCATCCTGTAAAGTATCCAACATTATTTTATATTAAACACAAATCTGAATGTGTACAAGGCAGGATTGCAAATTTAAAAACACCAAAAATCCATCTTACAAGAAATCCAATTGGAGAAAACGATCTGCAGAAAGATCCTTGAGTTGTGCCATTACTTTCCATTCTTGAAAAGAGCATAAGTATTAACAAAAAGAAACTAGATTCAAAGATTAGAAAGATTACCGAATCCCTAATTCGACGAGCCTTCTCAATATGGCCTCTTCTGGACTTTGGTGTGTAAGAATAGGTAGAGTTGTTATAATAAATCCAAGCCATCTTGTCACGTTTCTTGTCGATGACGGTTCAACCTCGCAGGTCAGAATAGAGGATAGTAAAGGATCAACTGTGAAAAAAATTGTAAAGTAAGCTTTCATTGGATATTTCTCTTTGAAAAGAGTTATCTACCAGGGCGTAATGTGCTTGGAGCAAGGGCTGCAAAAAACCGACGTAGAAGATCTAAGGTTGGCTTGTCATCCTTTTGAAGAAAATGAATTACATTAAACTTTTCATCACTTTTTGAGATCCGAGGGTCATTAATCATACCAATGGAATTTTTTGCAAACCAAGATGAGGAATCATGGCATCTGTAAATGTTCTAGATATTTTCTTCCATCTTTCTTCACTCTCAGTTTTTGTAGAGACCAAAATTCTGATCAGCAAGTCGATAACTTCTGGTAGGTGGATAGACTAAAAAGTTTATATATAATTATCTTCTATTATATAGCCTATTAACTCTAGTCTAGTTTTCACCTTCATCAACATTGAAAGCAAAATGTCACGTTGTGTCTCTAACTCGTTCACGTGGTCACCCCCTTTGAACATAAAGAAGCATTTTGAGTAGAAGAATCTGAGCTGGTTCTTTTAAATATTTTACCTGGCTGATGAGCTTCAGAAAAGTTGGATCTCTTGCAAAAAAGTTCTTCTGCTAAAGGAATCAGTGCTGGTGCAACAAATAGCTCTGGAGGATGACCGCTTGCAGAGAGTACCTCACTAAGCTTTAAGAAAAATAAGTTTTTTCAATAAGGTAAAGATGGTAATATCTGTATTACGATGTTAAAGTATGATCAACACCATTGAAAGAGTGACTTTTATCGTAGTACACGCTCTTTTACCCCATTTTCGCGCTGATATTTTTCACTTTACCAAGTTCAAACTCGTTTCAAACAGGCTGCCTTTGTTTAGCTTCCCTTATCACTTCCGCTGTAAGTTCACCTCAACAGGCTGCCGCTGTTTTCACTCCCGCATTTATTTCCCGCCATTTTTCTACCCTCTTCCAAGAGGTCCGACAATTCTCAATCCGATCACCTTGATCCGATCTCCCCCTCATTTTGTGTATATAAAGCATCACCTGCACATTAATAAAATTGACTCTTTTCTTGATTGGGAAGGGTTATTAACTGGGTTTTCTCACGCTTATCTTCCGCTACGCTTCCGCCCACTTCCGTCCCGTTTGCTCTACGACGCCGCAGCACCGAACGCGCTACTTTGATAAAGTATTATGACTGAGAAGAAATGGGGTGAAATATTTTTGGAATGGCATATCAAATCCAAGTATTGGATCTCATTTATCAGCTTGTTGATTTAACCCTTAATAATGAAAATAATTCAAGTTACCTGAAGTATTTTAGGTATGTCAATGATCTTCTTTGAATGATGCTTCTCGTAGGACAACAAAACAAGGAATTTGAAAATGTCAGGTATGATGACATAGACATTGGTGAAATGGGACTCCTCAATACTTTCCAGCTGCTTTACTATAAAGTTAACAAAGATTTTGTCAGAGTCAAGTAGGCAATAATTCACTCTTAGTTGAATGAGTTGAATCAAAAGGCGAAGAACTTGTGATTGTTGAAAAGGATTGCTCGACAAAGTGTAATGTTTCAAAGCTTTAATGACGATTGGCTCGAACAGGCGAATGTAAGATGATAACATTGCACGATCAGTGGATTTTCCAAACTGAGAGGAGGTTGTCGTGGATGAGGATTGTTTGCTATAGGATGATAACTTGTCACTGAAAAGAACACTTTGGCCTCGATCCGGAGTGGAGGTAGAGTCTCTTGCCAAATGGAAAGTGTGAACAAGTTCATTGTAAGGTTGGTCGAAGCATACATGGTACAATCCGGACTGGCTGAATGTCATTCCAAGCGTTGATTGAGACGTGCTCTGGGCATTTGCAATACTTGTTCTGAAAATGCTTCTCAAGAGACTTTGAACACAATACAGTGTTCCAAAAGGATCCATATTGAAAACTACTCTTAGGTAGTGTAGAAGCTCTTCAGAATGTTTGCCAAAAGTATTTGCCAGTGAAAATTCTAACACAGATGACAAACAACTGAGACAACTTCTGAGAAAATTAAACATTTTTCCAGGGTCATGAGTGTTGCAGTTCACAGCTTTTAAAATCTCATAAAGACGCATGTAATGAGAGAGGTGTGCAAAGTAGCCCAATCGTTTGGTTGCCTCAGGTGGCAGTTGTTGACCTCCTAGTTGGCCTTGAGAATATTGTTTTGAAGGTCCGTCAGGTTGAACATTGTTGAGAGAAGTTGAAGATTGCTTTCTTTTCAGTGGAGAAAGAGTTGAGCCAGAGGCTCCGGGTGGATTAATTGACTTCGGAGGTGGGACAACCACAGGATTATCTTCAATAATGTGAGACAACATATTCAGTAGCTTTAGCACATGGGAAATCAGTTCATGGGCAGTTTGGTGAAGGCGTTCCTCGTGAGAAATGGCTGCAGTCAAATAATTTGCATCAGTGGCATTGGCCAAATCTATCCCTGTTGAATTAGATGTTGGCGTGCGAAGAAGCTCCATACTCAGACCAGCGTAAACTTTTTTAGTCAGAGCCAAGATCTTTCCGTGAAAGTTTAAGTCGTATGATATTGTTCCAACAGACAGGCTCTTTATTGACCACACGAGAAGCTCAAATCCAGGATTGGGAAAGGACTTGTTAATCCCCATTCCATTTAAAACTGTTGTGCTCATTTTTCGAAGCCTCGGTATAACACATCCCCAACCACGTGGAAGAATGACCGGTGGATAAGATCCAGCTATCTGAAGCAGTGCTTCATAACATCCTAATGTTGTCCAAGCGTTGGAGGAGGAAATAAGCTCTCGCTGTAGAAGCTGAACCACTCGAAAAACTACTGGGGAATGCCACTTAGATTCGTCCTGTTCTAAGGAGTATGAAATAGTCTGAAAAAAAAGAAATAATAGTTTAAAAATCTTTTAGTTTTTATTGTTAGCTTCAACTGCTTTTGCCTCGTCAAACAAACACTTGTCTTCACCCTCGAAAACTTTTTGTTTTAGGG
>Ga0194133_10003949_pt1 | contig 20444 bp, 16 predicted proteins | sample TA2KigOf40mmetaG_FD_155448 | JGI IMG/M metagenome (GOLD analysis project Ga0194133, IMG submission 155448) | Freshwater microbial communities from Lake Tanganyika, Tanzania - TA2015055 Kigoma Offshore 40m | ecosystem: Environmental > Aquatic > Freshwater > Lake | place: Tanzania: Lake...
ACATTTTTCAGAGTAAATATTTACACTTAAATTCCCTTTTGATTCCCTGGTAAATATACCTTTTGTCAGCCAACTTGGATGTAATTATTTTTGAGCTGTTGTAACAATTGAAGACAACTTATTGTGATTTTCTGTTAGCTAAGACAGGATAATTTTTCCTGATATAATCTACAAATATATAATTTCTTGTTTTTTTGCATAACATGTTCATTTCTCTTTACCAAAATTCTTATATTGAACTTTGCATTTCTGAATAATTTATTTTACAAAAATTTCTCTGGACATTAAAACTAAAAAGAAAAATACAATTTTGTTAGAATTTTTTTTTTGTTCAAATTTGTCTTTTCGAGGTTGTGCAGTCGAAGGTGAAAACACAATACCGACAATTTATATATACCGGTGAAACTTCCAATCAATAATATCACAGATATCAGCATTCTTGTTTACTAAAAATATAATTTTGAGTGAATGTTTCAGAAGTCAGGATTGAGATTGATTATTAATTTTTTAACTTTTTACGAACAAATTTTGATTTCTGAATCCATAGGGTTTTCAATAACCCTAAATTTTTGATTGTGCATGAAGCAAAATAAATCCAACAAACCTAAGGGAAAGGGCAAAAAGCAGAAAAATGGAAGACCGACTAAAAGACAAAGGTTCAATTTTTTTTTGTTTTACACATAAATTGCTAACATTTCTTATTTATTCTTCATTAGATTATTTGCAAAGCAGATGGCCTTGAAAAATGCTTCAGCTTTTGAAAATTTCACAACAGTTGTGGGAACCAATAGGTACTTAATTGATCAATTTTTCCTGATTGCTTTGAGTAAATTGATCCAAGGTTTAAATTTTCAGTGCATCACGAAGTAACTTGAACATTTTAACAAATCAAAGCCAATCATCTGGAATTCCAAGTATAATTCCTTACTTGAAAATCAATTTGACTCTTAGTTTTTGCTACATATATGTTTAATTTTAAACTGAGCCAAAAGTTAATGGTCCTCTATGTTTTAAGGCCTTTTTGATATCGACTTGACTCAAGGAATTCCACCTCCAAACTTTCATCCATTTGCAGGAAGAAATCATTTTCCACCAAACATGATGTGCGTAGTATGCGTTTCTAGTTTTCGTGCTTTTGAATTTTTAAAAGAAGAAATTTTGTTCTAGGATGACTAACTTTCCACATGCAATGCAGTTTCAATTTCCCCCGCCAACATTAGTTGTAATATAAAAATTGTTTACTTAAATATTGGTTTAATTTCCACTAGCAGGTTCATCATAAAAAATAAATGAATTGTTATTTTTTGTCCATCTAGGAATACCCCTTTTCTGTTCCGCCGCCTCAAGAGCATTTTCCCAACGTGCCTGTTACATTTTATCAGAAAGGTAAAAAAAATTATTATAGTGAGTTGAAATAACGTAACAATCATTTTTCTCTCCAGAAGTAGAGGCTACTGAGACTGAGATCGTACAACCATCTTCGTCTCAATCTGCTGAAACAGATATCTCGAATGCTATCAAACCAGGTAAATTTTTCTAAAGAGTCTAAATCAAAGAGGTCTTCACTACGTAGATTTACCAGGAAACTACACCATTCTTGCTTTTGACGCATTCGTATGGACAGATCCACAAACAAGGTTACTTCGTTTAAAAATGTATCTTTTTCTGATCGAGACTGAAGTTTTCTTTTTCAGGGAGCAGTACTTTCTTCAAATTGGTCTGAAAAGATTTTCAGAGGAAGGTTTTCTCAGGCAAGAGTTTCGACGAACTTTTTCACTAAAATTAATTTAGTGGTTGTAAATTTTTTTTCCAATATTAAAGGTGGATTGTCCCAACCAATTTCGATTCATTAGAAGGTTGCCCTTTGAAAAAAGAAGGAGATAAATGGTTCTTCTGTCCACAAAAACGAGTAGAAAGTACACACTGAAAATTTTGATTTACTCGCTTTCTTTTAACCAGTTATAAACAAATTATTTTTTCTTAGTGAAAAACTCTGTTGACTTGGAAAAAGCTTTGAGCGATATGCTTAAATATTTGAAGACTCTCAAGAAAAACCAATCTGAAGGTGTAGTCCTTCTATCGTATGATCCCGAACCAATCATATGTCTTCTCAATTCTATCGTAAAATTCGACGAACTCAAGTTGATTTTTATCGACTTAGTAAAAGGACTTGGAAATTTGAGGGCTTACTTAGAGCTCGGACCGAGCGAGAACACGGTTGGCGAGTACACCCCAGAGGCAATAAAATCGTTACATTCTGCTGGGCTAGTTGTTCTCGGTGACGTAACCAAAGAGGTGAGATTCACATATAAAGCTCTATTGAACTTTTTTATGATTTTTCTGGTTTTAACAGAGCAAAAACGATTGCGTCAGCAATGCCATGCTCATATCTGCGATTCTGCGGCGATCTTTTGGTGGAGCCGATCCTCCAATGAACTTCATCAGAAGATTTTTCCATCCACCAAAGTCTATTCTATATAGGAAAGCAATCCTAAATCAGGTAACCATATCTCAAATTTTCGGTTTGTTTGGAAAAGTTCAAAATTCAATTTGTTGTCCTTTTTTCAGACCCTTAGCATGAGCTTAGCAAAATTTGTTCCTTTACAAAAATTTGTTGAAATGTCTCTTTCATCATATGAAAAGCATTTGATTCCAAGTAAGTCTTTGATAATTAAAAGTGAACAAGTTACGATGGAAAGATACCACGAAATTGAATTTTTATACTCAGAATTACAAAGCTGTCATTTTTGCGATTAGGTGGCGTTCTCTACAAACTTGGGACTGAATCTTGCAAAAGCTTATCATCTCGTTTGTCGTCAGGGTTGATACGAGCACTGATTGCTTCTTTACTTGAGTTTGACTATCTGATGGAAATGTTTCTAACTAAAGGTCACAGAGGTCTTGAACAAGAGCTTGAACAGGCCCTGTTGCCTAATGTTGTCGAAAAAAATATGTCCAACTCTTCAAAGGAATACCAACAACTCTCGAAGGTAGAATAAAATTTGTCTCCAAAATGTGTGGCATTCACTAAGACATTAAATTTAGGTTGTGAGCCTTGTCATTAACTTTTTTCATATGCATGGCCACAAAAGTTTTTCCCAAATGCTCAAGTCTAAGAACGCAGCACCTGTCAAGAAGATCGTTGTCTCTCCTGAAATAATTGAGGCTTTTCATCCTCTAACCTCAGAGTATTGCAAGTTCTTTTCAAGCACTGGAAAATCCGCTCAAACTTTGAAGGAGGATGCTACCAGCTTTGCAACAAGCCTAGCAAGTGTAGGATTGACCCTAGACAAGATGACTGAATTGTGGGAGAAAGAGGTTCGTCAAAGTATTACTGAATAAAAATCATACTTTCTTCGACAATGTCTTAAAAATTATCTTTTTCAGCCAAATTTTCGAAAAAACCTTGTCGGAATTGTTTACGACTTGATGCCACAAAGTGATGATCCCAAGAAGCTCAGTTCCTTTCTTGACATTTTCTTATCAAAATATGTGCAAAGTGAACGTGAAAGAAATTGTGAGGCTGTGGTTCAGGAATTTACCTATTCAGAATCAAAAAGTTTGATGATGGATGCATTGATTCCAAAGTCTCACATTAGTCCGTCTGCTTACGAACGTTTTGTCGACGATCTCAGGTCAGTACAAAAACTAACAACTTACGTTACGAAATCATGACTGACGAAACTCAAAATTTAGGTCGTTAAAGCCCCTCGCTAGACTTATTGAAGAGGAGCTATCTCCGATGATGAAAGTCGTGGTTGGATCCTCAGAAAGTGCAAAACTTTTAACAGAACACTTTCTTAAAATGCTCGCCTACACTGGTGAGTTTTTCACTATAGTTTAATTGGAAAGTTTTACCAATTGTTGTGACAATTTAGGCAACAGTTTCTCTGTTCTTCTCACACGTTATTCCCGAGGACGTCTCTCAGATGCTGTCTTTGATTGCTTCAATCTGCACGAAGATGTTATCCCAATGGGTTTATCAGCCATTGTGATGACAGATATTTTGGAAAGGTTTTTTGATTCATACCAATAAAGTCTTTTATTTCTCGTTCATTTCTTGTTATGAGAGCAAAAGGTTAGAATCAACTTAAATATGCGTGGACAAAAAAATCCTAGATTCCAAAACGCTTGTGGCTGAAGCTATCAAGTTCCAGATGTGAAATAACAAGTTGTTTACTCTTGTAAACAAAGAAATCTAAATAAACAAAACATCATTTTTTTGTTTATATTTTTATTTATTCTTCATTAATTTCATTATGCTTGAATTGAGCTTATTGAATTCTTGAACAAGTTTCTTTTATTTTGAATCTTTTTTAAATAACTTTTAATTTCTACTTCTTTTGGAGTCTCGAGTTCTACGTGTATCGATTTTTTGAGTGATTATCAAAAGGTCCTTCCAATGAAAAACTAAAGCCAACAAATGGCAAGTAATCCTCATAATCGTCAAACAAAGCCAGGTAACAAGTTGAAAATCAATTTTTTCACTTGAATTGAAACTAAACTATGTAAATAAATTAGGTGACGATGAAGACGACCCAGTTGAGCGAATGTTAAAGAAAGCTGGCTGTCTTGAACAACATTATAGCAGTAAAAATTTGACAAAAAACCTCAAGTCTCTTTTGAAACGCAGTATAATAATGTGATATTTGTAATTCTTTTAGTTCAAGAGTGCATGGTAGATCACAAAGATTGGCGGATTTGTCAACCTTTTGTCCAAGCATTCAAAGAGTGTATTGATGCGAGCAAGAAACGAGAAAGTCTACAAAGACTAACTGAATAAGTGAGAAAAGACAAGTAGTTTTTTGCAGAGTGTAATTTCAAGTGCTGAAATAAACAGTCAAGGGTTCAGTACTTTTCTTTACTCATGGAGAATTCAGAAGAGGAATTTGATTTGTGGAACTCTCAGGTCTTTACTTTGGTTGTCGGACTAGGGTGCGGAATGATTGCCAACTTAATTGCAAGATGGTTTACACGCCGTCAGATGCCTGGTCCAGAAAGATCTTTACTCTCCCTCGTTCCAAGCATGAATAACAAATTGGTGAGAAATTCAAGATAAAGGGGAAAACTTGCCCTTTCTTTTGTTGGGTCTATATTCATACCAACCTCTTGTCATTAGGTCATGGTTGTGCGAACTGACCTTGGTATGGGCAAGGGTAAAATTGCTGCCCAATGTGCCCATGCAGCTGTTGGTTGTTACAAACAGGGACTAAAAATGAAACCAGATTATGTCAGAAACTGGGAAACATTTGGACAAACCAAAGTGGCTCTCAAAGCAGATAGTTTGGAGCTTCTTCAAGAGCTTAAGGTGTGTCTTGATCGCAAATTTTCAACGCTCTTACCTTTCTATGATATTCTGAAAATTTCTAGTTGAAAGCAGAGTCTAAAGGTCTCCCTGTTTCTCTTATTCGAGATGCAGGTAACATTATTTTCTCAAACTTTATCAATTACTTTGTTTTCATGTCCTAGTTAATTTCAGGTCGCACTCAAATTGAATCAGGCACGGTGACAGTCCTTGGAATAGGGCCTGGACCCACAGATTTAGTCGATTCTGTCACCGGAGATTTGAAACTATTGTAGAGACACGAAGGAAATGTTTTCTCCTTTTTCAAAGTAGAAAGCTTGTCAATATTTTACGATCATTGTTACTGAAATAAAATATTTCTAGATTCTCCAAAAAACCCTTTATTTTTATTACCTAATTTTTTTTATTATTTTCACTCGTCAACCCACGAAACGTGGGGCTGGTTAACCTCTCACGAGGCTTTTACTCCGATGAGATAGTAGCCAGGGCTCAATTGAAGCACCACTGGCTGTATAGTCAACAGGACTAGGTTTCTATCCCCGGTGTCTGTGCTGAGGGACTAGGCTAAAATGTTTGGTATTGCCAGTTCCACAGCTCAAGAGTCTATGCTAGGGTCACTAATCACAGCTCAAGTCTATGCTGGAGTTTCACTGCTCACAGCCCAGCTCACAAAATGTGATGGAGTATATTCCAATCCAAAAGTCTGGTATTTTGGAATGGTGGTGGTGAGTCCTCAGCATGTGCCATCCAGTCGAAACCTCTTGCAAGGAAAACTCCTCAATTTTTCTTTCAGATACCCCAACACATTCTATCCGGTCGAAGGCAGAAGAGGAACTCTTATCACCCAAATTAATCTTTTTGTTTCGTCTTAATGCTCACTGAGTGCAAGATAATAAATTTATAAATCAATCAATAACATGTTTTCTGAGCGATGCTATTGGCAGATCTTGATTATTTTTGGTAACTAAATCACAAGCGCCATTCGGTCAGTGTGAAGAAAAACAAAGAAACATACAATTCTTTCTTGGATACAAAAATCCAGTTCGCCAAATTAGCGAATAAAAATAATCCTCTGAACAGATCACAAAAAAAAGTAAAAGAATTTTTATTTCGTTTTTTATGGCGTTCGAATCAATCCAGATCGGTGTCAAATGTTTCCATTCTGAAATCTTCTTTGCAAACGATTCCCCTTAATCGTGTAAGTAAAGTTTTACAGTTTAAATTTCTTTTCAACTCGATCAATCGAACGCATGACAATAGAAAAATGGTTCATTGACAAAATTTTTAATACATTATATGCAGTTTCTACTGTTTGTAAAATGTCATTGTGGTTTTAGTATTCTCATTGAGATAATTAGTTCTTATGGTTGATTTGCGTTCCTTTGTGTTTTAACTGCAGTTACAACATGTGATCAGCATGAATATTTCCTAACATGTATTTCTAGAACCTTCTATTGTTAATGAATATGTAAATTGTGCAATTAAATCAGTTGAGTTCTCTGAGACTTTTTCTCGCATCTAATATTTACTAAACTAAAAATAATCGTTTTGAAATTCTATCAAGGTAAAAAATTTAATTGGTTTTTTTTATAACCAACTTAAATTACCTTCAAATCTAAAAGTTAATCAATGCAAGCAATTACACGTGTTTTTTTTGATGAGTAATCGAGTGTAGACTTCCTGAAATACCGAGGTGAAAATAGGTTATCAACCATAATTTGTTTAAAATGGTCTTTTTTTACTAAAAGGAAAACAAAATGATTGAGAATATGTAATTCATTTCTTAGCTTAGCTTTATCAAGGTGAGAAACATTTTTGACTCATGTTTGGCAGAAAGTTGTCACATTATTTTCATCCATTTACACTTTGTGTTTGCATTTCAGTTCAGATATTGTCAAATATGATCAGCTTTGTGGTGGATGTCTTATTTCCTCCCTTCTTAGTTGTACTTGGAATCATTCTTGTACTAGCTTCACTTGGAAGGTCACTAGGAATAAGAAAATTATATGTTAAATTCTTGCTGAAAGTATTTGAGGTAAGTCACAAACTTTGAGATTTTTTACATTTTTTTGAAGAAAGTTTCTTTTACAAGTTTGCTGGGTCGGTTAGTGATGAACATAAGGCAAAGATCCGTCAAGAACGCAAAGTTTCCTTTTCTTTTGGAGACATTTCTGATTCTGAAACTGAAGATGACTCTGGTAATTTTTTTTTATCGAGGTTTGAAAGTTGATCGTATTTATTCTTTTAATAAAAAAAATTATGTATTTAATGTTGGTTCAAGTTTCTTGCATATAGAGTTTATTCAATTGCTAGGTTTAGTGGAAGAGACTTCTCTAACAGAACCGGATTCCAAAGAGAGTACAAAACTTTTGAACGGCCATTCAGATTCGAAGGTAATTTTTCTAACTTTATATTATCTTTTCTGTTTACAAACAAACTAATGGATTGTCCTTTCATTCCTCAAGTCTGAAAAGCAAGAGAGTTTAGAGGATGAAGACGATGAAGAAGTTAGTTATAGGCGCCAACAAATTTTGAGGTATGGTCGACAGTCGCGTCACAATGTTATTAGTCGAAGAGATAACTTGATTTTGAGCCCTGATATGCCACCAATATTACAGGTAAAATTCTCCTCATTTATTTAAGATATCAAAGTATATGATATCTCTCTACAAAGCATTTTAAAAGTATCAGGGTTTTTTAAATCGAGAGAAAAGGTTAGCTTAATTTAAACAAGTTTAAATTTTGCAAGCCCAAATTCAGAATGAAAGGAAATGGTAAAAATATATTGTGGTGCGAATAAAAGAACAATTGATAAACTGCCTTTTAATGTGGTAATTTGTGCTTTTGAAAGGAGGAGGCTGAAGATGACACTGGTCAACATAACCCGGTGAAGAAGAAAGGTTATTTGGCAGGGAAGGCAGTCTCTGCATCCACTTTTCAACGTGAGTTTGAGCTAGATGATGTACTTGAATACGTCAAAACTGGGATCGGCTCAATAATAGAGGACGAAGTAACGCAAAGGTTTAACTCAGAAGAGCTAAAGGTTTATGCCAAATACTTTTTCTTTGAAATTCGATGTTTGTCTGACGAATCCTTTGAAACTTTTAAGAGTTGGAATCTTCTCACACGCACAAGTCAGAGCTTCGAATTTGTCAATACAAAGCTTACGGTAATATGGATGGTTGGGTTTTTCGTCAGATACTTTGTCCTTTTGCCCTGCAGGACCTTCATTCTGATTGTTGGCGTAAGATTCCATATTCATTGCTTTAAAAAAAAGAGATTTGCACGTACATTGAATCGATTTCATTTTAGATTCTATGGATGGCTCTTAGCATGGCAGTTGTTGGATCTTTGCCAAATTGTGAGTTCAAAAAAAAGCTTCACTATGTGGTAAGATTGAATGGTTTTTTTCAAACGTGTAAAATTTCTCAAGCGTTCATTATTTTTGTAGGTTTATACAAGCTGCTTTCAGATCCTCAGTGGAGCCCTTTCAGCTGTGATAAAGTACCACAATCCTGAAAACAAGCCCAAACAAGGCATTTGTGTGGCCAACCATACGTCGCCCATCGATGTACTCATTCTTGCTTGCGACAATGCCTATGCCCTAGTAAGTTGAACACTCAATTTGTGAATTACTCTCTTGAGCTTTTCTATGTTAAGCTAAAATTGAGTTGAACATCTCACTTACGATGAATCGCGTGAGTCCAGAACAAATTTAAGGCAGAAAATCATTTTCTCCTCTGAGCAAAGTGTGTTAGTAAAAAATAAATTAATCCAATTGCTCAGATTGGCCAGAGGCACGGCGGATTCATAGGTTTGATGGAAATGATTTTAACGAAGGCCAGTCAGCACATCTGGTTTGAGCGGGTGGAGCATAAAGACAGAATGGTTGTTGTTCAAAGGTGAGATCCTGAGGGAGGAGAATTTCTCCAAGTACTGTCAAAGTAAAGTAGATTGTCGTTCTTTTTATTTTACCCTCGGATCTCCCTAGAGTGAGGAATGCTTGATTTTATGAGTTGTTTTGCCATTTTGATTTACAGTCTTCAAACTTCTTGCAAAAGAAGAGTTTTTAACCTTTTTTATTTTCATTCATTTCCACCCAATCGTTTTGTAGATAGGACAAAATCACGGCGGCCTTTTAGGCAAATTTCAAAACAGTCTATCAAAGTCTTCAGATCACATTTGGTTCGAGAGATCTGAAGCCAAAGACAGAGCAGTTATTACAAAAAGGTAATTTTAATTATTTCAAATGAGGTAAGACTCATTTTGCTTTCTGTGTTATTTCGATGCATTCATTAAAATTGCCTTATTTACTGAATGAAAATAAAACCCTAACTTTCAGACTCAAAGCTCACGTTGAAGATCCCACCAAACTTCCGATACTAATCTTTCCCGAGGGCACTTGCATCAACAACACCTCCGTCATGCAGTTCAAAAAAGGTAGCTTCGAGGTCGGCGGAACCATTTTTCCTGTGGCCATCAAATACGATCCCAAGTTTGGGGACGCTTTCTGGGATTCAAGCAAATATGGTGAGCGGATCTCTCTGATCGTGCCACCTTTTCATACCTTCATTGCGTTGTTTGCTAGGTATGCTCGCCTACATCTTCATGATGATGACCTCGTGGGCCATCGTCTGCGACGTCTGGTACTTGCCTCCCATGGTGCGACGGGAAAACGAAAACTCGGTCGACTTTGCCAACAGGGTGAAAGGGGAAATCGCCAGAAGGGGTGGCCTCGTCGACCTCGTGTGGTAATAACCTCTTCTTTGCAATCAACCTATTCCGATGAGACTCCCCTTCGTTTCATTTGCAGGGATGGAAATTTAAAACGCCAGCAAGTCAAATCAGAATGGAAGGCCAAGCAACAAGAGGAGTTTTCCCGAAGATTTAAAACGGACTAAATTGATTTTGAAGTACCTCAACGAAATTTCCGATCTGTTTTTCCCCAGCCTGGATAGTGGAAACCAAAAAATACTCCCTGTGTGGCTACGAAACAAATAAGCTAATTAAAAGAAGATCTATTTTTTTAAATATTTTTCTGTGGAATCTGTTACTCCTTATTGTCAATTTACAGTTTCGTTAAATTAAGCCCAAGGGATCGGATGTCTTCCCAGAGGCAATCCATTGCCCCATGTAGGAAGCAACTTCGTAGTTCTTTCTGATCCCCTTTCTCTTATCCTCACAACCTCCAAAGTCTAGTTTCTTAAATGCCTGATCTTTCACTGTTTATCAAGGATCTTTCAGCATCTCATTTGATGTTTTCCATTCAGCATCTGAAAAGTTTTATTAAAAGAATTCATCTGAACGTGTGGGATATCTTTCATTATTGTCCATGTGGGGTCGTTTAATTTAAAATTTTCAATTTGGCAACCCTGTCGACGGATCACATGCAGCAGCTGTCTCTGCACAGGCTGGCTGCGCGCAATGCAACAGCGTCGACTCGTGGGTTTGTTTGGCGGCGTGGGGCGTGTCTGGGAATGAAAGCGCGCGCTCTTTCCTCGCCCGCGGCCCGCCTAGCCACAGCCGCCAATTATTATTTATCGCCGCGCAGCGCAGAGCAAATTTGAGGCAATCTGACCGTTACGTTTCTGAAAAAAATTCCAAGTGTTTTTTAATTTCGGTGTTGCTTTTTTATTACAAAACTTTGTCGAAGGCAAACTATTTCCGTCTGTTGTCGTCTTTTGTAGTTTTGTTCTTTCAAATCACACGAAGGTGAGTCCAACGTTTTCTCATTCAAATGTTGTTTCTGCCGCTGAAAAAAACCGGTTAACTTACCGGTACCGGATTTATCGAGCCACGATCCCCAACCGTCACATCTTGATTGCCTTTTAAAAGCTTCTAGAGTATGATTAGTCTTGATGTCGCGATAAGGTTTTACAATCATAGCCACGTCAAACTCAATTCTCAAGTGTTGTAAATTCTGCCTTTTTGAGTCAGGTGTTTGCGCCTTGCTGGGGGTCAGACTTAATGCCACAACGTGTGGGCGAGGAATAAACTAGAAGGAAAAAGGGTGAGGCAAGTCATTTCATTCTACACTCTGACGCATTTTTTACGTGTTCACTCTAAATACTCTATCGACAAGTGATTGAAAAAGGGAGTGCATTGAGTTCCTCCTCCGCTTTTGACTGGATAGCAAGTGTTGGGCTCTTCTGAAAGAAAAATTGTTTTTCTTGGAAGAGGTTACCCCCCGTCCGCTTTCAACTGGATGGTAAGTGCCCAGGACTCGCCTTTCCAATAAACCAGACTTTTTGGATTGGAACACTCCATCACAGTTTGTGAGCAGTTATAGTCCAGCATAGACTCTTGAGGTGTGGAACTGGCAATACCAAACATTTTACCCCAGTCCCTCAGCACAGGCACCAGGGATAGAAACCAAGTCCCGTTGACCATACAGCCAGTGGTGTTTCAATTCAGCCCCGACTACTTACTCGTCGGAGTAAAAACCTCACGAGAGGTTGAGCAGCAATACCCCAGCATAGACACTTGAGTAGTGGGCAGTAACTCCAGCAATAGATTTCTGAGCTGAGAACAGGAAACCTTCGATCAGAACTATACATCCGGTGGCTTCATGCCAGGGATAGAAACCAAGTCCCGTTGACCATACAGCCAGTGGTGTTTCAATTCAGCCCTGACTACTTTCTCGTCGGAGTATAAACCTCACGAGAGGTTAACCAGCCCCAGTTGAGCAGCAATACCCCAGCATAGACCCTTGAGTTGTGGGCAGTAACTCCTGAGCTGAGAAAAGCAAACCTTCGACCAGAACTATACATCCGGTGGCTTCATAGTTTAGCCCCAAAATCCCATCTTGTCAGGGCAAAAGCCTTTTAATGTGAGGTTAACCATCCCACACGTCAAGTGAAAACACAAAAAAGGGAGTGCATTAACCAACCCTCTTTATCAAATTTCTTCTTAGCTCTTGGCCGAACACTTGGGCATTTTTTTTGTTTGCCAACTTACCACGAAGTGGTTGGGCAAACCCTAAAACCAAATGTTTTTGTTTGAATAAAACCACGCTGCCTTTTCGTCAAGTCTACTTGTCTTTTGAGCGTGGAGTGAACAAACACATCTGGGAAAACTGATTTTTACAAACCTCCTTCCACGTGCTAATTATAAAAATTGAAATGCGAGACTCCCCTTAAAAAATAAGCAAGAAACATGAATTGCATTATTTTTGTTTGTCTTGGAAGTTGTAAAATTTTGAAATGAGTCTTATTTTAATCCTCCACTTTTATTTGCCAAGTGTATTTCTTCTTATCACAGCAAAAATAAATCTTTGCCCAACTGACACTTCCTCCAAATAAAAAATGACTTTGATGGATCACACGTGATAAACACATTGTGGGAAATGACTCTGTTGTAACGCAACCTTGTCACTATGTGATGAAATGTCTCACTTGATTGACACTTAAATTTGATTGCACCGTTTAAAGTGATTAATTTTTCTTATTTAGGTGAGAGAAATGGCAACTAGAACGTCACGTAAAGGAGGGACTGCTCCCCCGACGCCAGTGGTCGGTACACCAACCTCAAAGTAAGTTGAAACACTTTAAATTCTAAGTGAGAATTAGACCTAAATGTCCTTTCTTTTCAAAGGCCAGATGTGAGGTCCACGAGCCCCTTATCGCCCACAAGACTGTCGCGATTGAGTGAAAAGAAGTCGATTCAGGGGTTAAACGACCAGTAAGTTGAATTTTAGAAAATGAAAATTCGACCAAACTCTAAATAGAAATTTTGTTTTCTCTCAGATTGGCCAGCTATATTGATTTGGTGAGGTCGAGAGACGAGAGAATCAAATCTTTGGAAAATGTGAGGCAGTTGAAAATGTATTAAAACCCCTTTCCAATTTGAATTCATACCTATTTTCCAGGAGCGAATGACGGTGGAAGAAACTCACATTTCAGAAGTAACTCAAGTGAAGACATTGTATGGCCAAGAAATGGGACAGCTTAGAAAAGCTTTAGATCAGGCGAGTCCCACCAAATTCGTAGTCACTCAGATCATTTTATTTTGAATGTTTCTTCTACTTAGGTCTCCGTCGAAAAAATGCAGTTTCAGATTGAAGCCCAGAAGGCGACCAGAGAAGCTGACGAGGCAAAATCTGAATTATCAGCCAAAGAAAAGCTTTTGAACTCCACTGAAAAAGAATTAAGGTCTTTGCAGGTTTGTTTCGTGGCGACTTTGAAATTTTCAATTGTGTTTGAGGTTTAATTACAATTTACTTTTTAAGGCTAAGTACAACGATGCCTTGAACAGAGCGAACGCAGCCGAAGCAGAACTCAAGACCTTGAAACCAGAAAATCTATTGCTAAAGAAAAAGCTTGCTGACGCAAAGGCTAACCTAGAGGATGAGACAGTAAAGAGAGTGGATCTTCAGAACAAGGTAAGACATTCTCATCAAGGTATAGAGTAACCAAGAATTAATTTTTGTTCTGTCTCTAGTTACTCTCGTTGGAAGAAACCTCACGTTTCGAGCGTCAAGTAGTTGAGCAACAACTTAATGAGAGTCGAATCAAAAAGCAACTTGACCAAACTGATGCCGAAGAAAGAATAAGTGAAAAGTATGAGCGTCAATACGAAGACTCCGTTTCTGTAATTTTTCATTCTAATTGTTTCCCTGATCCAAAAGTATCTTATTTCCTCTTAATTTCTGGTAGAAAATTCGAGAGAGTTATGAGCGAGAACTTGCAAATCACCGCCAAGACTTCGCACGTACCTATGATGACAAAATAGCTAACCTTAAGGCTGCCCTGGACGAAGAAAAGCAAAATAGAGCTGGAAACCAACAGGTTAACTGTGTAATTTTTGTCCCTAGTGATAACAGATGGTCTGAAAGTACACTTTATTATTTTAGCAACTCATTGATCTCCAGTCGAGACTTACGACAACGACGTCTCGCAACAACGAACTCGAGGCTGTAAATTCAAGTCTGCAAAAACGCATTGCTGATCTCATAAAAGACATGGAGGACAAAAGTTCCGACTTTCGAACTCTATTGGCTCGCAAGGTGAGATTTGCTAAATCATGAAATCTTTTTTTGTCAAGTCTAACCTTGAGAAACTAACCAATTTTTGTAGGATGCCGAAATCCGATCAAAGGACGAAACGATTGATGAAAACGTCAAGCAATACCAGGAGATTCTTGAAACAAAAGTAACCACCATGATATACTTATCATGCAATAAAATCTATCAATATTTCATTTTTAGCTCGAGCTTGACGCAGAAATCGGAGTATATCGTAATCTTCTTGACGGGGAGAGGACTCGGTACAGTATTGTCTCTCTTTAAGGGTAATTCACAAAAGATTTAAAATCTATTTCACAAATTTTAGCCTCGGCGTCGACAACTTTTCATCTCCCAAAGGCCGCCCATCTCTCAAACGGCGTAGAATCGAGGAGGAGGAAACAACAGAAATCGTGTCGTTACACAGCGGGAAGGGCACCGTCGTGATTGAGCCAATTGGGCATGGTGACAAAGCCATCAAGTTGCTGAACAGGTACATCACGAAGTCAGGTCTTTTCTTCAGTTATTCTTAAACTTAATTTGTTTCTAGAGAGGATACCCCGGTCAATATCACCGGTTGGGTATTGACAAACTCGTCAGGGGGTACTGACTTCGCGTACAAGTTCCCTCGTGGCACCATCATCGGACCCAAGGAGACGTGTTGCGTCTGGTCATCTGATTCGAATCAGGTACCTTTGATGTTGGAATGGCGAGCTGAATCGGTACCTTTCACATTTTGATTTCCATGTCTAGGACCACAGTCCTCCTCACAATCTCGTCATGAAGAAAGGGGGCTGGTTGATTGGGGAGGAAAGCTCCACGTTTCTCGTCAACAAAGAGGGCGAAGAAGAAGCTCGACGCGAAAACAAACAGGAACGTCGCCTGTCTGGGACAATTAGTTCTTACGGAACTGCAGCCTCTCCTGGCCGTGACAAAAATTGTGTTGTAATGTAAAAAAAGACACATTTAAGAAGAATTATAATGTGCCATTTTCAACAAATAAAAAAATTATTCATTAACGCAGACAATCAGCAACAAATGTAAATTCCTAACACAAAAAAAGTTGTAAATTTTGGCGCTTCCCCATATTTTCTCATGGGTAAATTTCTTTATAAGTATCCTGACAATATTGATATCAATATATGCTCTGCGAAGACTTGTATTTTCCAATTCTATTTGATACACTCGACCTCTTATTAAATTAATAGATACTTGGCAGGGTCCATAGAAATCAGGGGGGTTTTCGCTGCAGGTTGGATATCCAGGAAATAAAAAATTTACTACCAAGTGCAAAAATGAGTTCAACTCAGGCCTGGGATATTGATATAAACCATTTTCATTTAAGACAAGCAGTGTATTGTGAAGCCCATATTATCTATGTAGAAGGGAGAGCTTGATCCTGATGACTCCAAATTAAGTGGATGTGCATTTTTTGCTGAAAAATACAGAATCTTCCAGCAGCAATCCTCTTCAGAAGCACTAAGATGCGATACTCAAATAAAATCTTACATACAACCAAACTGGCCTGGGGCCAGCTACCCGTTGGCCACGTCCTGTGATCACTTTAGCATAAAGAGGTATCCCTGAAGGCCCCAAAACCTAGACTCAGGGGTCTTAAATCAGTTGCTCTTAAAAAGCAAACAATTTTAAGGAGGGTCAATTTTACATCAAACACCCATAAAATGACTTTTAGACCATGCCAAAATAGTGAGTGACCCATAGAGATCGGACATCTAGAGGGAGGAAGGGTCATAAAAATCAATTTTGGATTTATCTATAGGTTTACCAACAGCTGACCCCACCTGAGACGCACGGATTCAGGTATTGGTAAACCCAAAATCACGGTGCAAATCTTTCCTATAGAGTATGCAGAGAGGCGCTGACACACAGTCAATGTATATAATGTCTATGGTGGAACCCCTAGGACCCTGTAACTCAGTCTCCCCGCACAAAATTTCAAAAATCCTGAAGGTGCATTTTGTTGCATTTGGATGTGGGGTCTGTGTGCCAAATCTCAGCTCTCTCTAGCCTTAAAACTGTGAGAGGAGATAGAGGTTACTGACAGACAGGCGAACGACACCCACCTACCCCTCTATGTGGGGCTTAAGTATCAATTCTCAAATCTCCATTAAGGGCAAGGTTGAGATACACGGCTGGTTTTCAAACAGTATGTTGTGTCCAAAAATGGTGATAAACATTTCAGATAACTTCTCTGGGAAACTTTTTAAAAATCAACAATTTTCAAAAGTTACCCCATCAGCTTATGACCCCTTAGCTCAGGGAGAGGCCCTGAGAAATGTTTAACCCACTCGATGTTTCTTCTTTCATTTTCAAAGACCCAGAACTGAAATTTCTACCCGATTTGACCATCTGTTTTGATTTTAGGGTAGCAGTTCATAGCCCCTCATCCCTGGCCCTGGGAAGCAAAAATAAAGCAACTCATTAAGACAAAAAGTACAAAGGCAGACCTCTGGACATTTTTTGTAACACAAAGTTTTTTCTCCAGTGATCTTCTTAGGTTTTAGAGTTTGGGTGATCCCGGGGCGGGGGGCTGGGTCGGCAGGGTCATACTTGTGTTAAGAACGCGCAGAGGTCTGTACAAAATTTGGAGGTGATTGGTTTGTGCATGAAGGAAGGACATTGGTACAAACAGTTGAAAATATGGCAAGTCTCTAACTTTTTCTCAGACTTTTCTATCTGGTTTGTATACAAAGTTCAGAAATCCTAAATGGGTTGCTTTTATATATAAAATCATTGATATTTGATTGTGCTTGAGGCACAGTAATCTACGATGCGTTTTGCAGCTTCGTGGGCTGCCTTGGCCGATTGCTGCATGCTGCCCCAGCCACAGCGCGCTAGATTTTCAAAATTTCAAATTTGAATCCAAATATTCCAACAAAACAAAACAAGATCTCTGGCAGGGTCACTCGAGAAGTTCAGGCTATTGAAGATAGTGAAAGAAAGGAAATATAAATTTTGGGAAAAAGCAGCAAAAATTTAAAGTTGTTTTTTATTTGAGTGGACACTTCATCTTTTGTGTTCTTCACTTTTTGTCAATATGAACAAATCCTCGGCTGTAGAAAACGACCTTTCCAAGGTTCTGTCAGACTCGCCCATCTCTAAACCAACCACGACCACCTCGTCTCCGTTCGCGGTCTTAAGAAACTTTGCCTCGTTTGCCAACAGAGGGTCACCTATCGGTAGACTGTTTGGAAAGGTAACTAAAGTTATTTATGCAGATTTTATTTATTTATCAAATTAAGACTCATACTACCATAATCAGAAATCATAGTATTGATAAGAGTCACAATCGTACGAATTGGGATAAACCCATTTTGGGGACAGTAAGACATCACTAAAACAAATCATTGATATGATATAAAATCAAAATAACTAATGATTAAAAACATTAAAATCATAGGGATAAAAAGTTGATTTTAAAATGATATGAATTCTGTATTTATTGAGGACACAATTTGTCCACGGAACCTTTACCTCAGCCAGGACACTGCCACACCAGTTTTTAGTCGCTTGTCTTCCAGTTTTGTATGTAGAGTTGTCGTAGCCAAAGAGCAGCCCTATTTCTGTTTTTAGTGTAGGTATTTTCATAGAAGTTTGTTCTCAGTTTATTTGGGGATCCAGTACTCCAATTCTTAAATATTTTGTAAAGATTTGAATTGGGATCACTGTAGCTGAATGGTTAGGGTTCGTGGCTGATATTCTGAATTTAAAGAGATCTTATAAGTATTACATTAGGTATCCTAATAATAAAGTCTGAAGTCTAGAGGACGTGTTTGGGTGAACAAATCTATTTCATTACTGACTTTACAATACATTTCATTTACACGCACCAACCAGTCTTTCACTGTTGGAAAGTGCAAGGTCAGAAGGGTTAAGGCATGTTATCCTTCCAACAGAGGAACCCAAAGATGATGTGACATAGCAATTTACACCTAATAAAGTATAGAACAGAAACCTAAGCTATAAAGAAATTATTAATGTTCAATCGAACCCTGTTTGCGCAGAACCTTTGATCCCACATTAACCATTTAACAAATGAGCAATTTTGGTAGGATTGAGTGTAGTGCAGAATTCACTCTGTTTGACATTTGGATTGGAATCATTCTTTAAAAAAGTGCTTCTTTGTCAACAATCATTTTGATTAGATGAACCAATTTTTAATTTTCAGTGGATATCAAACACAATAGAAGAAAAGTTTAAGCTGTTCTCGGATTGATTGCTCATTCATTATTATAACTGATTTTATACTTGACCTTTCGATAAAAGACATAAAAGCATAAAGGCATAAAAAGATGATTCTGAAGACAGCTTTGTATAGGTGAACGTCTGGAGGTGTGGGTTCGTTGTGTTGTAAAAAATTATGGTGTAAATGAAAGATGGGATTTTTAAGTGATTTTGCATTGAAAATCTTCTGACCTTAGGCTGTAATCAATAATTTAGATTTTGTGTTGCTTTTATTCTCTTTTTATTTCTTAGGCTTGGCTTAACTAGAAATTTTAATTCATCCACTTGAAAATTTAGCGAATGTGCATCTTTTTTGCCTAGTTATTTTTCAAGTCTCGTATCAAGTTGCGTGCTTATCTCAATTCGGAAAACTGCCAAGCGTCTTTAGCGTTCAAGATATGGCGAAATGATTGGCTTTAACTGTATTAAAATAAGTGCTACGGTTGAATTGGTTGCAAAAGATTCATTTTGCAAGTGAATAAAACTTGCGCATTAAGTTATGGATGAAAAGATTTTGGAGTTTGATTTGAGACAGTTCTGGCAAAATAATTTGAAAGACTGTTTCGTTAAAGAAAGATCAGCTCGATCTATCACAAGTTTTTTCGAAGTTTGCACGAGGAACGAGTTATTCTTAGTCTGAATATCACTTCTTTCTCTAAAGTTCACTCCTCAGAAACAGATAATCGTTTGTATTTCACACCCTAATCCTTTGTGGCTGAACGAGGTTTTTGTTCATGGGGAACAAGATTGGCAGAAAGGTGAGAACCATCCAAGTTTCTTTACAGTAAAAGTCACTTATTTTTCTTTTTTGATTCTACGACGTCTAAAAGTAAGGCTGAAATTGTCTCGAAAGAAAGGTTAGCAAAGGTGATACAGGGGTGAGTGAAGAGCGGTCATTGCTATGAAAAAGAAAACTTAATTTTGTTGCACATTAACAAGGGTGGTGATACGATCTCCCCCCTTTTGCCTTAGAAAAAGATTGTAATGTTTCTCTTGGTTCCATTTATATGGCTCTGGATGCAGGTATGAATCTAACTAACATTCACTTTTCAGTTATATTAACAAAATTATTTCCACCCGTTTTTGCGGTCAGTGTGAACTGCAACAACCCTGCCCTGTCCAAAAATTTTTAATGTTGACAGAGATGTAAATGAGACAGGTGCACTATAGACGCTCACCCCAAGACAAATCTCATGTGGAAAGCAAAATATCTCTATGGGCGACAGAGTTTGTCTCTTTCTCCCCGAGAACTTGTTTCTGATCATTTTTCTCCTATTTCTTAGATTAGACTGAGAAATCACACTTAATATTTGTTAAACGCCCAATCCATTCCGATTAAAGAAAAGCATTTTCTTCAGAGATTTCAAAATGTCTTAATAACTATTCTGAAAAATAGTAAAACTCCCAAGGGTAATTTTTAAGTTGGATCAAAAGCTTAATTTGATTATATGCTTTATCTTTTAGAATTATTCCATATTTAGTGTGGAGCATATTTTGAGACTGAATAAGAGAAGCCTTTAAAGAATATTGACCAAAGTGAAAACAAAAAAAAATCAAAACTAAGCAGTTGCTTCCGTTGGAATAAATCTACTGAATGTTAGTTATCTTTTCATTTGACAAATAAATAAACAGCTCTTGAGGGTAAGCAACTAATGTCCGAAATAAGCTGTTAGAAAGTTCTGCTGGGATCAAATGAAACGTTGTTAAATATTGATTGAAGGAAGTTTTCAATCCAGACCAGATTTAAATTTAAGAAAAATGCAATTGAATAAGGTCAATGCATTTTACAGACAAACAGGTCAAGCTGTGAAAGACGATGGGGGTTATGAAAGCTTCTGAAAGGGGAACTACGTAACTGGCTTGCTTGAAAAAGCCAAAAAAATGAAGAATTTG